>ERZ772979.121-NODE-121-length-61998-cov-29.510841_pt1 | contig 61998 bp, 41 predicted proteins | sample MGYA00511130_ERZ772979 | MGnify/ENA primary metagenome ERZ772979 (study PRJEB29015, sample SAMEA2738103) | human oral metagenome | biome: human oral; feature: human-associated habitat; material: saliva | place: China | collected 2186 ...
TTCTGAGTCCGGGCTTATGCTCGGTGGGTCATTTCTTTGATGCCTCCTAGATTCCGAAGGGCACCCCGGTCGCGCCTTGGGTGGCTTCGGTCAAACGATACGTTCAGCTCCGCCAGCTACCCCCGTGGTGGGGCAACATGGATAGAGAGCTGAGGACTCCAGCATAGGAACTGACTGGGCGCTGAGTCAAACACCCTCCCATGTAGGAGAAGATTCAGCATGCTGATTCCCCGAATGGTTCCTTCCCGAGAGTTTTTGTTGAAAGGTTGAGTGTGCGGTCAATGCGGATGCGGCGGCAGAAGTCCTCATCATGGCTCACCACAATGAGCGCGCCGGTGTATGCTTCGAGCGCCTGCACCAGCCAATCCACCGAGGAAATATCGAGGTTATTCGTCGGCTCATCCAATATGAGTAGTTGCGGCACCGGGTTGGCCAGAAGTACCTGCGCCACCGCGGCACGGAAGCGCTCACCTCCGGATAAATCCCCAATGCGCTGATGTACGCTTTCGCGACGGAAGAGCAGGCGCGCCAGCTGGTCACGCAGATGCTGTTCGCTCGCACCGGGATTCGCCCTCTGTACGGTTTCAAGGAGGGTGAGCTCCGGGTCGAGGATGATGCGCTGCGGCAGGTATGCGGTGTTATCCAGACGGTAGAGCACTTGGTATGCAGGCGGCACTGGGGAACGGTAATCAGGGTCATTTGCGTGCGCTATCGCATTGAGAAGCACAGTCTTGCCACTGCCGTTTGCGCCCGTGATGTGCAGGTGTTCAGGTCCGGTCAGGATAAGAACCTCGGGAAAATCTTGGATTTGAAGCAGATAATCAACTTTATATGGTTGTGTTTCACGTGAAACGGTGTTTGGGGTGTATGCATTCTTAAGGTCGGCGCTCTGCGGTGTAGACGCGCAAGAGTCGTTCTTCACCCGATGTAATTCCAGTACTTTCCGCCCCAGTGGGAGCGCATCCTGAACAAGTTCCAGATAGATACGCTCCTGCACGCGCAGGTTCTCTTGGGCTTCTCCAACTGCCGCCCGCGCATCCGCCACCATGCTTTCGTGGGCTGTGTGAAGTTTCCCGGCAGAGCGCTCTGAACTGTTCTTATCCAGGCCCATAGCCATGCCAGGTTTCCGCTTTGACCGCTCAAATTCGCGACCTCGGCGAGTGTTGCGATCGAGCTTAATCTGGTTCTCGGCACGCTCACGCACAGCCTTACGCGCCTCATTCTTCGCCTCGGTCACGCGACGCTGAGCTGCCTGCTGTTCGGCCTCCAGCGCCTGCCGGTAGGTGCTGTAGTTACCCTCAAAGAGGCGCAGATGAGCCAGCCCCTGGCGGTCGGCGTGAAGCTCGGCAATTACGTTCACGCGCTCCAGCAGATCGCGGTCGTGGCTAATGATGAGTGCCGGGCAGGGCAGCGCCTCCAGTGCGGCGAAGAGCTGGGCTTTCGCTGCGGAGTCCAGGTTGTTCGTCGGCTCGTCGAGCAGAATGAACTCTGGATCTGAAGACAGAAGCGCGGTGAGTGCGGCTGTGACCGTCTGACCACCTGAAAAGGTGCTAAGGGGACGCATCAGAAGGTTGCGACGGGCCTGTGTATCGGTCGTAGTGAGGGCAGGACCAAAACCATGTTCGGCAAGGGCTACGAGGGTACGGTCTTCAATATCCCAGGCGTCGCCTATGGTGTCGTAAAGGCTGGGGGAATATTCGCCCGATTCCAGCGCATCAAGCGCCTGCAGTATTTTTGTAATTCCAAAAATATCGGCAAGATGCTGATGCCCACTCAACCCTAAATCTTGCGGTAGGTACGCTATGTGCGGTGGGGTGCTGATTATGCCTTGACTAGGGTTTATGTCGCCAAGAATAAGTCTGAAGAGGGTAGTTTTTCCGGCGCCGTTATCGCCGATAAGCCCGGTGAGTGGCGCAGAAAATACCGCGGAAAGGTCCGCAAAAAGCGGAGGCTGGCTCGGGTGTGCGTACGAAATATGGTCGAGTGTAATGTGGTGTGGCATGGGCCGAGTTCCTTCGAGTAGGTGCTCGGATTCCTGCCAGCGCACGTGAAGGCGTGAAGGCATGAAAAAACCCGAGCGTAACGGTGGATGTACCTGTGCCCGGGTGCGTGCGCGCTGATTGGAACACGTAGGAAACGTGTCCGTAGAGCTACTGCGTGAGCGCGCGAAAAATTTTTCTGAGTCCGGGCTTATGCTCGGTGGGTCATTTCTTTGATGCCTCCTAGATTCCGAATACCACCCCGGTCGTGCCTTGGGCGGCTTCGGTCAAACGATACGTTCAGCTCCGCCAGCTACCCCTGCGGCGGGGCAGTATGGATAGAGAGCTGATGGCTCCAGCATAGGGAGCGTGCGGGTGCTGAGTCAAACACCCTCCCGCAAAACCTTCTGACAAGTACCGATACCCCCTAGAGAGCACTGGAGAGTACTAGAGAACACAAAAGGAGGGGCGACACCAATCGGTGCCACCCCTCCTTTTAGGCATTAAATCTGCGCGCATACAACGCGGCTAATGTCCGAGAATAAACGCTATTACGCCTCGTGGCGTTCACGGTACATGCCCAGCGGGCCCGCATCCGCGTACGCCTGAGCGTCGTTGTAACGGTACAGGCGCGGCGGGCGGTGACGGGTGCCCTCCACGCGGCGGCCGGTGTCAATAATCGACTTCGATGCCGCAATCTGGCGGCGGAAGTTCGCCGGATCCAGGGTGCGACCCAGAATCGCCTCGTACACCTCACGCAGCTGCGCCAGGGTGAACTCCTCACCCAAGAAAGAGTGCGCAATACGCGAGTACTCCACCTTGTTCTGCAGGCGGTAGAGCGCGTACTCAATGATTTCGTTGTGGTCGAAGGCGAGCTCGGGCAGCTCATCGACCGGGAACCAGCGGATGTTCTCGTGCACGCGAGTGTTCGCGACCTCGGTGGCGGGAATCGACGCCCAGTACACCACGGAAACCACGCGCTCGTGATCAGTACCGGGTGCCGGTTCGGGCTCGCCCACAACGCGGGCGGCACGCGCCTCGGGGGTGCGCAGAACGTCACCGAATGCGTAGAGCTGCTCCAGGTAGCCGGGCTCCAGGTTGGTGGCACGCTTCAGGGTCGAAGCCGCCGCCTCTTCGAGGGAAAGATTCGGGTTGAGCGGACCGCCAGGAAGCGCCCACTGGCCCTTATAAGGCTCGCGGAGGCGGCGAACCAGCGGCAGCCACAGGGTCGGGTGGGTTTCGTTTTCCTTGGGGCGCAGTGCCAGAATAACGGTCGAGACGGCGAGGGATACAGAGGTGTGGTCCACGTCGTTGTGCTCTTCGACGGCGACTGCGCCGGGAAGAGGCTGGGATGCGATGCTCATTCAGACCTCCTGTGCGAATGGGTATCGATAGGTGTGCATACCCTACCCATTTTAAGGGGTTAATAGGGTAAAAATGCACGCAAGGCACCCGCTGAGTCGAAAACCGGTACCATCCGCGTCGTGTCAAGGGGAAAAGTTCAGGTACCGGACACGCCAAAGCACTCCTCCTGCCTGTCCAATAGGACAGAGAGGAGGTGCGCTCCGGCGTCTACTTATGCAACGTCTAACTATGCAGTTTTAGGTGCATATCAGTGGTGCAGACTAGTCGATCTGCAGCTCGCCCATAGCGTCCCAGCCGTCGCCGTCAACCAGGCGAGAAACAATCTTCGGGGTTGCGGTCAGCATGGGGCGCATGTCCTTCAGAGCCTGCTGGAAGTGGTCAGAGTTCACGTGCGGGCCAGCTGCGTCGTCGTTGAAAGCCTCGAGCAGAACGAACTCGTTCGGGTCCTCAACGCTGCGGGACCACTCGAAGAACTTGTTGCCTTCCTCGGCGCGGGTTGCCTCGGTGAAAGCGCGGGTCTTCTCAATCCACTGGTCAGCGTATTCGGGCTTGACGGGGAACTTTACAGCAATGAAAATCATTGGAACTCCTTGGTTGAAGAGTAGATACGTACCCTTCCAGTTTAAGCCCCGGGTGCTCGCCGGCGCTGAAGAATAGGGTGTGAGGCAACGGTTTTAGCTTGTGGCTTTAACCGCTGTATCGGGTGGCTTTTGCGGTTTAACGAGCCGCCACCTTGAGGACATGCAGTGCGCGTTCCAGCGCCGCACGGTCTGCCGCGATGGCTGCAGCCCTCTGCGGGCTGGCGGAGTCGCCTCCGAATGCCGCGTTGTAGTACATGCCGTCACCCAGAAGCAGCACGGTGCGGGCAATCTGTTCATCACCCAGCTCGGCGAGGACGAGCGCATGCCAGCCATCCTGTACGCGACTCATGGTCTGCTGGGCAAGCTCGTTATTGCTCTGCGCCAGGCGACTCAGGGCAATCAGGGAGCGGTCGAACGGCGAATTATCGGGCGTGGAGGAATTGATGTAGTAGGCGCTTGCCCCCTCGGGTGCCTGCTCCATGGCGGCGAAGTCCTCTTCAGCCAGGGCGAGGGTGCGTTCTGCGAGCGCCTCAAGTAGCGCCTTCTTGGAGGAGAAATGGTAAAGTAGCCCGCCCTTGGAAACCTTGGCGGCGGTGGCGACGGCGTCGAGGGTTGCGGCGCGTTCTCCCGAGCGAATCAGCAGGTCGACGTAGGTGTCGAGGATGTGTTCGCGGGAGTTGTTGGCGCGCTGTTTTCGGTGGTTGGGGGTGGTCATGGTTACCAGTCTAACCGCTTGAAACTATACCGTCCAGTTGGTATAGTTAATCTTCGTTTGTGGGCCCGCCCGAACCCCTAAAACCTCCGGGCAAGCCCCGAAACCACACTAAAAACCCTAGTCCAAAAGACAGGCCGAGCTGATGCCGCCGCGTCCGCCGTATCAGCCGAAACCCCATAGACGCACGAAAACAACCCATGACGAATCACAATCCGCACACCACGGCTCTGCCCATTCACGCCCCCAATCAGAAGACCAAGCGCTGGGCGGCACTCGGCGTGCTCATGCTCCCGGTGCTCCTGGTCTCCATCGACAACACGGTGCTCGCCTTCGCGGTGCCCGCAATCGCTAAGGCGCTGAGCCCCTCCTCCGCGGAGCAGCTGTGGATCGTTGACTCCTACCCGCTGGTGCTCTCCGCCCTGCTCGTGCCCATGGGCGCTATCGGTGACCGTATCGGCCGCCGCAAGCTGCTGCTCATCGGTTCGACCGGCTTCGCGGCAATCTCTGCGCTCGCGGCGTTCGCGCCCTCCGCGCTGATGCTCGTGGTTGCCCGTGCCCTGCTCGGTATTTTTGGTGCCATGCTCATGCCGGCAACCCTGTCGATTATTCGCAATATCTTTGTGGAAGCGACCGAGCGCCGCATCGCTATTGCCGTGTGGGCTTCGGGATTCTCGGCGGGTGCGGCGCTGGGCCCGATTGTGGGTGGTTTCCTGCTGGAGCACTTCGAGTGGGGTTCGGTGTTCCTGCTCGCTGTGCCGATTCTGATTCCGCTGCTGATTCTCGCCCCGATCATGGTTCCCGAGTCGAAGGACCCGAACCCCAGCCCGGTGGATCCGCTGAGCATCCTGCTGATTATGGTCGGCATGACCGGCATTACCTTCGGTCTGACTCACACCTCCGAAACCGGTTTTGACGCGGTGGCCATTAGCACCATCCTTGCCGGCCTGTGCTTCATCGTTCTGTTCGTGCTGCGTCAGCTCAACCGCGAGAAGAACGATATTCAGCCCATGCTGGATGTGCGCCTCTTCCGCAACACCGTGTTCACCGGTGCGATTACCGCAAACCTCATCTCCATGATGGTGGATGTCGGCTTCATCTACTTCGCCTCCCAGCACCTGCAGCTGGTCTCCGGTCTGCCGCCCATGTACGCCGGTATGCTGCTGATTCCCGGTACCCTGGCGACCATTATCGCCGGTCTGGTGATTGCGCGCGTGGCGGTGCACTTCCACCCGGCGCAGGTGGTGTCCTTCGGTCTGGCGCTCAACGCTGCCGCGTTCGCGGTGCTCGCCTTCCTGGGTGCGCACAGTGACGTGGTCATTATCCTGATCTTCATTGTGCTCGGTACCGGTATCGGTATTGCGCAGACCATTTCGAACGACCTGATGCTCTCCAGTGTGCCGCCGCGTAAGGCGGGTGCCGCTTCCGCGATTTCTGAGACCTCCTACGAGATGGGTGCGGTGCTCGGCACCGTCATCATTGGCGGTATGCTCACCGCCATCTACCGCGCGAACGTCGTCATGCCCGCCGGTCTGGATGAGACTCTTGCCGACCACGCTCACGAAACCCTTGGCGGTGCCGTGACGGTCGCAAGCCACGTGGGCGGCGAGCAGGCAAACCAGCTGCTCTCCTCCGCGTTCGCTGCCTTCGACTCCGGCGTGGTGGTTAGCTCCGCGTTCAGCGCCGTGCTCATGGGCGTTATGGCTGTTATCAGCTACCTCATGATCCGCAAGGCACCGCGCGAAATGAAGCCCGCAGAACACTAACCTGCCGCGCTAACCCAGCGCACTAATTCGGGTACGTAAGCCCCGCCTCCTGACGCTACCGTAGCGCCGGGAGGTGGGGCTTATTCTTACGCACCCACCTGCGCGTTTAAAGGTTCAGCACAGGTGCTGGTGGTACGGTAAAAATAGTGGGCTCACGCCCGAAAAAGACACCCCGAAAAAGGCCGAGAAACCAGCGGCTCCACACACTCAAGGAGGAACGCCACCATGGGACTCAAAGACTGGGTAGCCCCCTTTATTACGCTACTCATCGGTGCCAGCACCATCTTCATCTCCTACAAAAACTACCAGGCGCAGGCGGCGGCAAAACCCTCCGAACTGGCACGCCTGGAGCTGTGGAGCAAGCTCCTCACCGAAGCCGGTATGGACGTCAGCGCGCTCCCCGACCCGGAGAGCCTCACCTCCGACCAGCGCGTCGTCCTGGAGAACTACCGGGTCTTCCTCAAACGTGCCTCCCTCGAATCGAAGTTGCGTAAAGTCGGCATCGACAGCAACCGCGTGTTCAGCCTGCTCATGAAGCGTGCGCACTCCTCCGTGAAGCCTACGCCCCTCCCCATTGGCGATTCAATCCGCTACTACCGCCTGATTCTGCGCGGCCTGCTGTACATTTGGACGCCTCTCGCCGTGGTGTTTATTGGCGTGCCGATTATCGTGGCAACTATCGCCTACCTGGTGCGTATCTTCACCGGTCAGCCGGTGGACTGGAGCAGCTACAGCCTGCCGCCCATCGCGGTGGTTCTGCTGCTGGTGGGTGTCGGTGCGGTGGGTTCCCTCGTGTACCTGCAGAACCGCATTATCTCCGCGATTATCGCGAACAACGTGTACTTCTACTTCTGGGATATTTACGGCTCCAAGAAGGGCGCCCGCGATTCGAAGCACGCCTACAGCGAGCGCCTGGCCGCTAAAACCTACGCCGACCAGCTGTTCTTGGGTCAGCAAGAGTTCGCCCACCAGTTCCGGCAGAACATGTACATGGCGGGTATCCAGGAGATTGATGAGTACCCGCGCGTGCTCAGCGATGCCGGGATGCTACCGCGTAACTACCGGGTGGTGGAAACCACCGAGGGTGAGGACCGCATCGACCGTGCCGTGAACTGGGTGCGCTCCAAGATCGGTTTTGAGCGTCTGGAACCGCGCATTATCTACACGCTCGAACATAAGGACGCGCACAGGGATGAGCAGAAGGATGAGCAGAAGGATTCCGCGCATGGTGTAGCTCCTAAGCAGCCTGTGGACGTTCAGGACAAGGAGGCGCAGAAGGCCCCGGAAGTACCCGCATCAGAGGTGCCCGCCGTGGAAGAATCTGCCTCGGAAGAACCCATCGTCGCGGAGGTGCCCGTTGAAGCACCTGCCGATCATCCTACTGACGTGCTTGCCGGGGATCTAGCTGATGCACCCACCGAGCCCGTCACCGGAGGCACCGCTGAACCTTCTGCCGCATCTGGGGTATCTGCTGCATTCGGCGCGGACGACCCCACGGAGGCGTTCACCCGCATTCTCCATGATGCCGATAGTCATGAGAAGAGCGGCGATGATAAAGCCGCCGGCGAGAAACCCAACAACTAAATAGCCCGCCCGAGTCGCCAAAAATCTGGGCATGAGAAGAGGGTCGCAGCCTACGAATCGCCATTGAATCGTAAGCGTGCGACCCTTTTCCTTTCCCTTCAAGGAGGAGCAGAATCGGAGGTACCGCCCGACCAAGAAGAGTCAAATGATGCGCCCCTCCGCCAGTAGAGGTTGCCTGGCAGAAGAACCCGCTACAGCGGGTCGGCAGAGCGCCCGGCAGAGGAGGCATCACGCCTTAGAAGCTTGGCCCCTGTGTGTGCGGGGTAGAGGGGGGTGATTCGCGCTCCGGGTGGGACCTACCCTCTCCCACCCGGAGGCGAATCGTGGGGATGTTCGCAGTGTTATGAAGACATCCCACCGAAACCTCTAACGAACGTTCGGGGTTTCAGTATGAGCGGTATATGAGCCTACCGCAGTCTATGCCGCAACCTCGGGGTTACGGGAGATAACAACCTTCACCACGTCGTGCTCAGCAGCGTGGGTGAACAGGTCGTATGCTTCCTCGAACTGGTCGAAGGTGAAGTAGTGGGTTGCCATAGCCTTAGCGTTCAGGCGACCCGAGCGGACCATGTTCAGCAGGTTACCGACGGTGTTGCAGTTGACCAGACCCATGTTGATGCGAACGTTAGAAATCCACATGGTGTTCAGGGGCAGCTCAACGGGCTTGCCGTGCACGCCTGCGTTAGCGATGTTGCCGTAGGGGCGAACAATCTTGGTGCAGGTCTCGAAGGTCTGCGGAACACCCACAGCCTCGATTGCCACGTCCACGCCCAGGCCGTCGGGAGAGAGAGCCTTAATCTTCTCGATGAAGTCCGGATCACCCGCGTTGACCTTGTCGGTTGCGCCCAGCTCCAGTGCCTTGTTCATGCGGTTCTCGTCGAAGTCGATGGTGATGACGCGGCCAGCACCGCAGAGGTTAGCGGTCATAATCGCACCCAGACCCACGGGGCCCGCACCCACGACAGCGACGGTGTCGCCGGGCTTGGTGTTGCCGTTCAGAATACCGATCTCGAAGCCGGTGGGCAGTGCGTCGGTGAGGAAGAGGACGTCCTCATCGGTCAGACCCTCCGGAACCAGGTGAACCGAGGTCTCTGCGTAGGGAACACGCACGTACTCTGCCTGGGTGCCGTCAATCATGTAACCGAAAATCCAGCCGACACCACCAACGGTCTGGCAGTGCGAAGGCTGGTTCGCCTTACAGTAGGAGCACTTACCGCAGCTGGTCACGGCGGGGATGATGATGCGGTCGCCGACCTTCAAGTCAGTCACCGCGGAGCCAACCTCGGTAATGGTACCGACGGCCTCGTGGCCGAGGATGCGTCCGTGGTCCACCTCGGGGCAGTCGCCCTTCAGGATGTGCAGGTCAGTACCGCAAATGGTGGTGGTGTCGACGCGGGCGATAACGTCCGTGGGTTCAAGAATGGTGGGGTTCGGGACTTCCTCCCAGGCGCCCTTCTGGTCGGGACCGTGGTACACATATGCCTTCATGGTGACTCCTTCATTGAAGCTCTAATGAGGGTGCAGTGACTGCTTTATCACTACATGTATCAACCCATAAGAAATATTTGATAGGTTGTATTTTCATTAAACCCGACGTGTTGAATTAAGCGCTTTTATTACGCGGAGTGTATCTTTTAGTTCTTTAAACATGAACATGGTTCATTTTGGGTGTTTAAGACCTGTAAAAAACGCACGAGGCGCACCCCCAAAACAGGGATGCGCCTCGTGCGTTTAGTCGAGAAAAGTTGGGTTGAGCGGGGGTTGAGTTCGGAGCTCAGCAGCTTAGCTCTTCAACTGGATTTAGCTCTTCAGCTGGGCACGCGCTCGCGAACGAACCGCCGTCACCGCCCACACCAGCACAAAAGCCGCCACCATCGACAGCACAATCGTGCCACCAGTCGGCAGGTTAAACGCCCACGACAGGTACAGGCCAACAATCGAGCAGATACCGCCAAACACCGGCGAGAACACCATCATCGACCCCAGTCGGCGGCACGCCAACCGGGCAGCCGACGCCGGAATCACCAGAAGCGCCAACACCAGCACATTACCGAGTGTCTGCAGACCCAGAACCACAGAAATGGTCACCAGAACGTACAGCACAATATCCAGGGCAAGCACCGGCAGACCCATCGCGCGGGCACTCTCACGGTCCAGGCTGACCGTCACAATCTGGCGGTGGAACAGCCACAACACCAGCAGAATAACGGCACCCATGATCGCGGCCTGGGTAATGTCCTCGTTTGAAACACCCACAATCGAGCCGAACAAGAAATCCTGCACCGACCCCGAATAGCCCGGCGCCAACGAAATAATCACAATACCCAACGCAAAGGACGCCGCGAAGAAAATACCGATCACGGAATCCTCGCGTAGCCGCTGATTCTGGCTAAAAATAGCCACCAGAATAGCCGTCACCACGCCCGCGGTCAGACCGCCCATCACCAGGTTGCCGCCCAGCACGAACGCCACCGCAAGACCCGGGAACACCGAGTGCGCCACCGCATCGCCAATGAAGACCATGCCGCGCATCAGCACGTGGCAGCCCACCACACCGGTAACCACCGACGCGAGCAGCACAGCCGCCAGGGCGCGCGGAAGGAATGCCAGAGATGGGTTGAACAGGTCGGCAAGAAAATCGATAGGAGTAATCAACGGGCACCCCCGGTAGAAGTAGAAGTATCAGTGGGGGAGAGGGAAGAGTCAGAAGCGCAGGAATCAGTCAGCTCGTGGCCGTACTCATCCAACGCACCACCGGCACAGGTGAAGCCCGTGCGGGCGTGGCCCTGCGCCTCCTCAATATCGTGACCGTGCAACCACGTATGCAACTGCTCCAAGCTAAAGGAGTCCGCCGGACCATCCAGGTGAATATTGCCGCGCACGCCGCACAGGCGCGAGCAGGACTCGCGCGCCGCCAGCATGTCATGCGTAGACATCAGAATCGTGATGCCCTCCGACGCCAACTCACGGTACAGGCGAGTCAGAGTGGTCTGAGTCGGCGCATCCACGCCCGTAAACGGCTCATCCAACAGCAGCAGGGAGGGGTTCGCCGCCAAAGCGCGAGCCAAAAGAACCCTCTGACGCTGACCACCGGAAAGCTCCGCAATGGAAGCATCCTGCAGGTGCAGAACATCGGTGCGTTCCATCGCCGAAAAAACCTGAATCCAGTCCTTCTTCGCCGGGCGGCGGAAGAACCCAATTTCACGCACGCGACCGGTCATCACCGTATCCTTGACGGTCAGCGGAAAATCCCACTGGAACTGGTGCTTCTGCGGCACATAACCAATATGCGCACGCGCCACACGCGGCGACTCACCCAACACACGAACCTGACCGGACGCCGGGCGAATCAGACCCAAAATAGTGCGCAGCAGCGTGGTCTTACCGGCACCATTAGCACCAATCAGACCCGTAAACTCGCCGCGCTCCAGGATCAGGGACAGATCCTTGAGGATGGAACGGCGCGCGTAGCCGGCGTACAGGTTCGAAATCTCTAGAACGGGTTCAGTACCCGCTGTTACCGACGCGCTCACGAACGGTCACCGCGCACTTCATCCAGAGCCTCACGCTGCGCGGAGGAGCGGCGACGGAACGAAAGGAACGCGCCCACGGCAATCACAGCTGCCACGCCTGCGGCAATAGCACCCCAGGGGATAGTGGACTCTGCCTTGTAACCGCTCTGGTCGCTTGCCGCAGCGGCAGACGAAGAACCGGACGCCTGTGCACCGGATGCCTGGGAAGCAGAGTTAGACGAAGCATCCGAAGAGGCAGAAGAAGCGGAGTTCGAAGAACCGCGCGCCTGCGCCTCCATTGCGTACAGGGCATCGGCGCTCGCCGAGTCACCCACCGCAAACTTCAGGTAGCGGGTATCGGTCACGGTCGAACCGTCAGAGAGCTCAGCGCTCGCGGTGACCTTCAGCAGGTACTCGCCGGGGGCGGTGAACACCCAGTTCGCGTGGGTGTGAGTGTTCTTCTCAACCCACAGCTTCTGCGGCTCACTCTTGGTCGAGGACCACAGCACCTGCGGTGCCGAGAAGTTGCCGTTCTCCAGGTACAGGCTGAACGTGCCGGGGCCGCTCACCTGCTCCAGGGTCAGGTTCACGCCGCGGTTCAGCTTGGACACCAGCTGCGGATCCTGCGTGTTCCAACCCGGCCAAATCACGCCCTTGGTTTCGGTCTGCGGAATCACGTACACCTTCGAGCCGGCGGGTGCGCCCACGAAGGAGTAGCGCGGGTCGTTCGGCACCTCCAGGATGGCCTTATCGCTACCGCGGTAGATGACCTCGTCCAGGCTACGCCAGACAGGGGTTTCGCCGTGGTCGTCGTGGAGCATGAGCTCAAACTTGCCGTTGTTGAAACGAGGACCCATATCCACGTGACCGGCGGAAATTTCGGTACGACCGGATGCGACCGGCTGCTCCGCCGACAGGGTCTGGGTGAGAGCACGATCGCCGCGGCTCAGGTTGCTGTCGCTCGGCTGAGCGGAGGCGCTCTCAGCGGTTGCCGGGGTGGTGTCCGCGTGTGCCACGCCCAGGGGTGCGAGCATGAGGCTAGCGCCCAGAGCCAGGGCGGACAGGCTACGAGAAGAGCGGGTGGTTGAGTTCATCATGAGGACTTCCTTGAATCATGACCTAGGTGGTGTGTGAAAGATTATCTATATGCTGATACGGCTATATGTGCTTGTGGGTAGCTTAAAAACCGGGTTACGAGGTGCTCGCCTCCGAGCAGCTAGCGCCCGAAGAATCGCCGCCAGAACTAGCCCCAGAACACAGCGCAATCGTGTGAGCATTCGCCAACATCATCTGCGCGTAGTGAGGAGCCTGCGCATCCAGAGTGTCCGAATAGAGCACCCCGGTACGCACCTGCGCCTCCCGAGCCAGCTCCGTGAGAACCGGTGAACGCATCGCCGTGGACTTATCCAGATAAATCGCTGGAACCTTCAAATCCTCGACCGTGCGACGCAGACGCTGACGCTGCTGAATACTCGGCTCGCCGCTGGCACTGGCACTCACAAAACCGGCAATGTGTAGCCCGTAGGTGCTCGCCAGGTAGCGGTAGCCGTCATGCGTGGTGACCAGGTTGCGTGCCGCCTCCGGCAGGGCCCCGTACACCTGACGGAGCTGAGCGTCCAGGGCGTCAAGCTCCTTCATGACCTGCTCGGTGCGGGTCGCGTACTCGCTCGCACCTGTCGGGTCAGCGGAGGTGAGCGCGTCACGGATGACCTGCACGCTCGCCTTCGCGTTCGGTACCGAATGCCAAATGTGCGGGTCGATTTCGCCGTGCACGTGTTTGCCCAGAACCGCCTGCGCCAGCAGGTACACCTGACCGCGGTGCTCCGAAGCACCCGAACGCAGGAAACGGTAGCTACCGCCGGCGGGCACCTCCTGCAGGGTGCGGGAGGGGACCGCGACCACGGTGCGGTTCAGTTCGTACTCTACGGCGCCCTGGGAGGAATCCGCGCGAAGCACGAGCCTGCCGTCGCCGGTGCGTGCCGTAATATCGGCGTGACCTGCAGAAAGAACCTTGATCTCGGCGGCAGAAACGTTCTGTTCCTTCGCCAGACGGTCCACCAGCTGTTGCGGGTCACGACCGACCGCGCAGTACAGGGTGCCGCGCGAAGAACGCACCGACTCCGGCGCATTGACCGCGGTGGCGCTCAGCTCAATCGCGTACTCGCCGGCATCACTAAACGCCCACGACAGGTGCGTATGCGCCTGCAACGGAAGCTCCAGCGAACCCATATTGCCGGTGCGGATCGCGGTGTCCCCCTCACGGGTGAGGTTCACGCCGCGCGCATGCGAATCGCACAGCATCTCCACCGCACCGAAGGTTTGCGTAATGAACGCCGCCAACTGCGCATTCGAGGAATCGGTAGCGGTACGCGCCCGCACACTCTGCACCTCAAAACGCATTCCCGCATCCGAAGAATCGGCGGGGGCGGACTCGTTCTGCCCGCCCTCTTCAACACGCAAACCCAGCCAGACGGAGTCCAGGGAGGCATCCTCAACAATGGCTTCCAGCTTGCCGCCGTACTGCTCGATTTTCTCCGCAACCGCCACGGACACGACCCCGGCGGGCAGGTTCGCCTCAACCATCTTGGAGAGCTTGCGCTGCTCCAGCAGCAGGCCGTTCGTCAGGGCGCAGCGGGCGTAGGCGACATCGCGGATATCGCGCAGGCTCGGCTCGTACGAGTGCGGGTCGGCACCGGCAGGCACGAGGGAGTGCACGCTGGCTCGGTCGCCGGCAATCTGCTGTGCCAAGTCCGCCAGAATCGGGGTCGTGGCGACTACGCGCATCCGGTCGGAGGAGGCGTTCACGGTGGTGGCGCATCCGCTCAGTGCGAAGGCGCCAGCCCCCACCCCGGCACCTGCCGCAATGCGGGAGGCGAGGGTGAGGGCGGCGCGTCGACTATAGGCGTGTGACCCCTTGCCGGTATGCCCGCTATGCGGTGCCACCGCTGCGGCCCTTTCGGCGTGCCGAACGCAGAATCATGGCACCGAGCGCCAGCGCCAGAATGGAGGTGCTGACCATGAACGGGTCGATGACCACACCGGTGTTCGGCAGCTTACCTGCGGCGGCTGCCTTCTGGGCGTTGGCGAGTTCCTGGCTGGTCAGGGCGCAATCCTCGCCGGATGCGGTCTTACCGACGATGCGCACCTTGGATCCGTCGGGCTTGGTGACGATGCCGGTGGCTTCGTCTACGGTACCGTTGACGGGGTTCTTTGCGGTGCTCTTCTCGCCGCCGTTGTTGGCGCCGTTAGCGCTGTTAGCGTTGCCGCCGTCCTGCTTGGTGTCTGCCGCACCCTGCGCGTTGTTGCTTGCCGGGGCATTATCGGGGTTGCCGACGGTGAAGTGCAGAACCGATTCGCTGCTGACCTGCTGGCCGTTCTTCAGGCGTGCCGTCCAGCCGATGGTCACGGTGTAGCGCCCCTCAGCGGTGAACACCCAGTTGCTGTGCTGGTGGGTGTTTGCGGGCACCTGGAAGGAGCCGCCGCTACGCGAATCGAAGACCTGCTGACCGGCGGAACCGAAGTTGCCGGAGAGGAAGGTGGACATGGTGCCGGGGCCCTCAAAACCGTTGAGGCTCATGGTGACGGGGCCGTCGAGCTGCTTGAGCAGTTCGGGGTCCTGGGTGCTCCAGCCGAGCCAGGGCACGCCCTGCTGCTGGGTTGCACCGATCATGTGCACGGGGGTGCCCGCCGGGGCGATGTTCTCCATGCCTGCGGGCAGGTTGATCTTCGCGGCGTCATTGAGCACGAACTCGAGGGCGCCGGGGGAGACGTGGCGGGCGGGGCTGGTGCGGTCGTCCTTCACGCTGCTGGTGAGGTTGCCGCCGTTGAGGATCGGGCCTACGTCGAAGTGGCCGTGGGTGACTTCTTCACGGCCGCTGTGCTCAGCGGTGTTGACCACGGCGAGGGTGGGGATGCTGGTCGGTGCCTGGGCTGCCTGGTTGCTCTGCTTGTTGTCCTTCTGAGCGTCCTTGGAGTCCTTAGAGTCCTTGGCATCTTCGGCGGGAACCTCGGTGGCGATGCACTGCTGGTTCAGGCTACCGGGCAGACCGGAGGACAGCACACCGTTGCCGGTAATGCCGCCGCCGTTGCTGGGGGCGCTGATGTTCTGGGCGTTGGAGCCCTTCACACTGGATCCCTTCGCGCTGGTGGCGTTGCCGTCCTTGTTTTCACCCTTGTCAGAGCCGTTATTGGTGTTGTCGGTGCCGCTGATAGCGGTTACACCGGATCCACCCTGGGATGCCTGCTCACCATTCGCTGCCGCCTTCGCACCGTTCGGGTCGGTCACCTGCGCGGCGTTCTGACCGTTCACGGATCCATCCACGCGGCGAATACCGGTGGATGCGCTCGCCTCAGCAGAAGCGCTCGCCTCAGCACTTGCGGAGGTAGATGCGCTGGGGCTGCTGGTGGCGCTCTCGGTGGCGGTGGAGGTTGCCTCGGGGGTAGTGGTTGCCTCGCTCGTGGCTTCCTTGGTCGCTTCCTTTGCGGCGTTCTGTGCGTTCAGGAGCTTGAAGCCGTCCTCAGCGTTAGTGCCCACGGCGATGGTGTAGGTCGCCTCGGAGCTGACCGGGGTGCCGTCGGCAAGGGTTGCGGTGGCGCGGAACGTCAGCTGGTAGATGCCTGCGCGGGTGAATGCCCAGCTGAGGTGCTCGTGACCGCCAGAGGTGATGGTGTGCGGTGCGAGCTTGTCGTTGGTGCTGAAGACGCGCGGGTTGTCGCGACCGGATTCGGTGAAGACTTCGGCGCGGCCGCCTTCGGGTACGCTGCTGCGCACGAGTTCAAGGTTGATGGTGTTGTCCTTGAGCGCGCCGGGGCGGATTCCTTCCGCGCCGAGGCCGGGGTAGAGCAGGCCGCGGGTGCGGGTGGAGGGAATGTAGAAGATGTCGGTGCCTTCGGGGGCAATGTAGTCGTAGCCCGCTACGACGTTGGTGTGTGCATCCTCGACGTCGGGCAGGTGGAAGACGGTGCGGGCGGGGTTGAATCGTCCCTGCTGGCCGGGGCCGGTGTCTGCGAGGGTGGCGAGGGTGAACTGGTTGCCGTCGAGGAATGCGTTGAGCATTTCGGTGTGTACGCCCGCGATGACGTAGTCGCCTTCGTAGTTGACGTAACCGCGCGACTCGGTGCCTGCCTGGGTGCCGGTCTGGTTTTCCTGCGCCTGGTTTTCCTGCGCCTGTGCGGCGGTGAAGGTGCCGACCTGGGGGAGGGCGAGGGGTGCCCCGAGTGCGAGGGTGCATCCGAGGGTGGTTGCGCTGAGTAGGCTCAGAGGTTTGGTGCGTCCTTGCATGGTGGCTCCTTGGATGACTGCTCGTTGGCTGGCGCGTTGCCCGTTGCTTTCGGGGCTTGCCCGGTGCTGGGCCCGGCGGCCTGTTGCCGGTTTCTCCCCTGCGTCCGGGGTGCGCTCTGCCGTGTTTTTCTCTTTGTGGATGTACGTGGTGTGCGTTTTTGGGCGCGCCTCGGCGCACACGTGTTTCTGAGAATCACTATACTCAGTTAGGTTCTAAATGACAATTATTTGCAAAAGAGCTACCCTAAGAAATAGAAAAATGAGAAAGGTTGTCATGAACTCTCAGAAGCAGACCCAACGACGGGTCACCACACACACCCCCGCACTCTTCATCCCCGGCGGCAAGCCCGCCCTCCGCCGCGCAGCCGCATTCCTCTCCGCCGCAGCACTGCTCGCGCTCGCCGGCGCAGCCCCCTCCCTGCCCGCCGCAGCAGGCCCCGACGACGGCAAAATCGTCACCACCAAGGGCCACGTTGACGCCCCCAAGGCATACTGGGACGAGCAGAACGGCACCTTCGTCCTCATGAACGAGGCGAACCCCTACAAGACCGGCGCAGACACCTACGAACTGGACAAGACCGTCAACTGGGTCGGCAAGGGCTACAGCACCAGGGACGGCAAGTCGCAGTACACCATGACCCTGGGCGAATCGCCCTCCCTGGCGTTCCTCGGCGAACCCGGCCAGACCCTCTACATGGCACCGCACCTGACCTACGGCAACCAGGACCCCATCTGGGCTGGCCTCGGCGCATCCACCAAGATCCCCACCGACCGTTTCCGTGACGGCGTGTTCGCTACCGACATCCTCTCCGTTGAGGGCCCCGGCCGCATGGAGCTCTTCCGCTACAACCCGGACGACGCCCCCGCTGACGTGTACCGCATGCTTTCCAGCAGCTCGACCGGCTGGCACTCCTGGCTGCTCGACAAGGGTAGCCACACCCACAACACCACGACCTTCACCCGCCCGGGCCGCTACGTGGTCACCTACCGCACCGTGGCGCGCTCTACCGACGGCCGCATTATTAGCTCCAAGCCGTCGAAGCTGGTCTGGCAGGTTGGCGGCATGCAGCCCGTGCTCGGTGACGGCACCCCCACCGCCGTACCCACCGTTGACCGCTACAACGCGGCACCCGTCGGTGACCTGGACGCCGCAAAGTACGTACTGTCCGTGGCACCGCACCGCCTGGACGCCGACCCGGCAAAGAACAAGGATGCCGACGACAAGCTCAGCGACATCACCTTCACCGCCGCGAACAAGAACCTCAAGGGCACCCTGACCCTGTACAACAACGGCTACTTCCTGACCGACCTGCCGGTCGTGAACGGTACCGCCACCTGGTCTGAAATGCTCGGTAGCGAGGGTTCCCAGCTGCAGGCGGTCTTCACCCCCGACACCTCCGACGAGAACAGCGCGGAGGCGTCCCGCTGGATCTCGCACAAGCTCACCTACGAGCCCGGCAAGGCTGAGAGCGTGTACAGCGACGACGGTAACGGCTCCTGGCCCGAAGAAATCCCGGATCAGGCGAACACCGTACTCAGCACCCAGCAGTACACGCCGACCAGCATGGACTACGACGTGACCGTCACCCCGAACGGCAACGGCTTCAGCACCGTTGAGGTCCGCTTCAAGGACCCGAAGGTGCGCGGCTTCATGCGCGGCGGCTTCTACGCCCAGGATGACCCGGTCTACCCGTACCTCGACCTGGAAGGCTCCGTTGAGGATGGCGTGGCGCGCTTTACCTTCCGTGACGAGTCGTTCTACAAGGGCACGGCTCTGCGCGTGAAGATGCTGACCCACCCGGATATGAACGCTTCCGCCTCCACCACTGAGGTTGCGGCGAACTACGAGCCGGGCACCAAGTACACCGCGCACGGTGCTTTGGCTCCCGATAGCGCGCCCATTAGCGATGCGCCGAAGCCTGCTCCGGTGGATCCGTCGCCGAGCGCTGAGCCTACCGTCGCGCCCTCTGCCGAGCCTTCTGCTGAGCCGAGCGAGGCTCCCTCCGAGGCACCCAGCGAGGCTCCTTCCGCTGAGCCGAGCACCGTACCGTCGGTGTCCCCCAGCGAGGTTCCGACCGTGCCTGCGGTGCCGACCGCCTCCGCAGAACCGAGCGTACCTGCTCCGGCGCCCTCCACTCCGGCACCGTCTAGCCCCGCGCCCGCGAACCCGACCCCGAGCGCCCCTGCTCCGACTAGCCCGGCACCGTCTGCGCAACCGTCCACCCCCGGAACCCCCGGTAACCAGTGCGTGCCCGGCCAGATTGACGGCCGCACCAAGATTTCGCACGGCCACCTGGACATCCAGGCGACTTTGAAGGACCGCCAGCTGTCCGTGGGTCTGCGCGACGACAGCGGCATCATTGACGCTGATTCGACCGTGCGCCCGCTCGATTCGGTCGTGTGGACCGTCAGCGAGAACGCCCGCCGTGTGCGCACCGAACGTATGGCTGACGAGAAGCTGAACTTCATGGGCCCGGTCGGCACCGCCTTCTACGGCCTGCCGCAGACCCAGCAGAGCGGCCTGCCCTGGCCCGGCTACAACACGCAGGACATTGACTACTCGCAGCTGCGCGGCCCCGTGCGCCTGCACGTGGTGCCGAAGGTCATGCCTGAGGGTGCGCGCTTCGGCATGTTCACTGAGTCGCTGAACGGTGCGGATGTGCTGCTGGACTCGACGACCGGCAAGACTACGATCGACATTGATTACGCGACGCACGCACACGCGAACTGGGTGTTCTCTGAGCCCGGCCAGTACATGTTTGACGTGCACTATTCCGCGACCCTGGCTGATGGTACTGAGGTGAACAGCCCGGTGCAGCAGCTTGCGGTTGCTGTGGGTAAGAAGGCGTCGGATGCGTGCTCGTTTGAGACTGCCGTGCCGAAGGACCCGAATGCGGCTAAGGACGACTTTAGTGGTGTGCGCCGTGTGGATTCGGCAACCCCGGGCGGTACCGCTGGTGCTAACCAGCCCGGCTCCGCACAGTCTGGTGCCGCGCAGGGTGGTCAGTCCGGTCAGGCTGGTGCTTCCGGTGCCGCCGGTGATGTGAACGCGCAGGGTTCCTCTGAGGGTTCGGCTGATGGTTCTGCTGGCGGCGTGTACCCGGGTGGTATTTCCGGCGGTGGTACCGGCGGCGGCTCCCTGGGTCAGTCCGGTGTGTCTGCTGCGTCGGGTGGCGTGAGCTCCCAGCAGGGCGGCCTGGCACGTACTGGTTTCGGTGCGGTGTCTGTGGCTGTGGGCGGCGCACTGGTGCTCGGTGCCGGCACTGTGATGGTGCTGCGTTCCCGCCGCCGCGCCTCCTAACGCTCGCCGCGTGAGGACACGCTGATACGGTGAAGCCCCCGCGGCTGAGAGGATGACTCTCGGCTGCGGGGGCTTTGTTTTTAATTTATGAGGTTGTTATTCTTTGATTTCTTCAAAGCGGGTCGTATCAAAATCCCGTTCTTTTTTAGGTGATGAGTTTGCGACATGGAATAGATATTTTTTGCCAGGCTTGACGGTCTCAACATACTCGGGAATCTTGCGACCTTCCGGAGGAGTAATCATTTTGAGAGTGCCGCATTCTTCTGTCTCGAAAATTCCTGTTGGCCTAATATCGTTCATGCCGCTTACTGTGCCGCCGCGCTCTTTCGTGTATGCCTTAGTTACGGTGCAGGTGGCGGTGATGCCGTCACTGTCGTCACGCATATAATGTGGCACGTAAACATAGACCCAGAAAGCAACTGCTAGGATGATTATGATGCCAATTAATTGATCTCGTTTTATCTTATCCAATATATACACTCCTTGACGGTGAAGTTTTTAAGATATGAAAATTTGTAAATAGTGTAATTAAATTACCCAACTCAGAACTCGAACCATGGTCCAATCGTAGCCATTCGAAACATTTTCTTTGAAACCGTTTCTTAGCTCAGAGGTGGTTTTTCTTGTCGTAGTAACAGGAGAATGACGGAAACCAGCTGCTCTTTCGTCACTTATTTTCATGGAACCCTGCCCACAACTGGGGACTACATATCGACGTCAGCAAGACCCGAAATCTCTTTTTGGCGCTTAAAGTACGAAATGACTTCATCGCGGTTATCCAGCTGGTTCACCTTATCCACGTCAGCCGGATTATCCAGATCAGGCCAGCGGCCATACTCAATCCTGAACCGAGTAATGACCAAGAGATAGTACTCATCATAATTTTTGCTCAACGGATTAATACGCGCACGCGACTTAGTGAGGAACCACATCCTGCTAGCGGTATCTTCATCCTTGGACTCACTATAAACAACGCTATCAATCGAGCCGATGGGGCAAATCCTCGACCCGAGAACAGGGGTGTGCATATTAATACCCTCAGAAGAAATCTTCATGTACGTGGCGTTGACGTGCCACAGGTAGAACAAGAGGAAAGCAGTCATGAGTATGTATACAACCTCCATGAAAGCGCTCGTCTCTTCCCTTTCTAATGACAGGGAATAGCATACAAGCGGGAAGCCCGGGATAAAGACAATAATGTACGCCAGTAGCGCATCGATACGACTAATGTAGATGCCTTCACGCTTCTTCTTCTCGTCACGGCGTCGATTGATGATGTAAGCGGCAAGGGTGAGAATCGTGAAAATAGTCGTGATGATGGAGCATACGCCCCAAAAGGTAATAGCAGATTCTTGAGACATCATTTAGCTATTCGCTCCTTCAATCGGGTTGGAGTCGGTGATGGTAGTGGAGTGCGCATCAAGGATGCGCTGCAGGTGCTCCGGGGTGTACTCGCCGCCAGATGCTGAAGCACTCACGGAGGATACAGCTGAGGGGCGCTCGCAGGCACGGCGACTGCCGCACACGCGAACGCCCCCACCCATCACATCATCGGTCAATAACCGAGACGACCGGTCTACTTGTCGTCGTCTACAGGGTAGAGCCAGCCGCCGTATGCGCAGTAACGCTTACCGTCCTTCTCGGTGTAGTAGGCACCAACAAATTCCTTGCTCTCACACTTCTGAATTGCTTCCTGAGCTCGTTGCTTAAGCCTTGCATCCCTCTGAGCGCGCACATTGTTACCCAGAACGAAGGTGACCATTGCGACCGCAACCAGCACGAGCGAAATGATGGCCATGACCTTGCCCTTGCCGGTGCCGCGCTTGACCATGATCAGGGCGATAATCGCGAAGATAACGGTCGGGACTGCGGTAAATGCGCCCAGGATAATGAAGCCGGTCAGGGCGGAGATAATGCCCAGGACTAGTGCGGTTACTGCCGCCCACTTCTTCTTTTTCGGTGCCTCGACGGGCGCGCCGTGTGCGGGCTGTGCGGCGGGTGCCTGCTGGGTGAATTGCGGCTGCTGCGGTGCAGCCGGCTGCGGGGTGTTTTCAGACATGAAAGTCCTTTTTTCGTATGTGGTTGGTGATTCTATTGGTGTGACGCCACCCCGAGTGGGCTGGCATTTCCTAAGGATACCGTAGCGGGAGAAATCCCTTGATGAGAGTAGATAGATGTATATGCACGCACTGCTGTGCAATGTCTACTATGAGAAATTTTTCTCACAATAGGGTGCAGGGGGTGCGCTTTGCCGCGAAATAGTGTAATGTTCGAAGTGGTGCAAAGCACTAACGGTGCGTATTTGATATTCGCGTATCTAATGCACATCTTCCGGCAACTCAACGACGAAAGAGGAACATCGTGTCCGATCGCGTACTCTCATCGCAGGCAGCCAAGGATGCCATTACTGCTCTCCAGAACATCATCAATGGCGGTCTGCAGAACGAAATCAACAACCTCAACCAGCAGGGTAACCAGCTGAAGGATCCCAACAACTGGGACGGCCCCCTGGCTGAGCGTTTCCGCAATGACACCTGGCCCGGCGTAGAAAACACTCTGCGTAACCTGACTCAGGAACTGACTGACCTGCGCGAGCAGCTCAACCAGATTTCTACCGATATCTTCCAGGCAGGTGGCGGCTCCTAAGCCTTCCCTGGTAAACGCCGTTTACCGCCCCGCTCCCCGGCTACGGGGCGGTGAGCGGTAGGCGGCGTTTTCTGTTATTCGGTTATACCCACGTTGTTTTCCAGACATGGTGTGCATGTCTGTCTACATCTGTTTAATCACCACACTTCCGAACCAATCACACCTGAAAGGCGGCAGAGCATGAATCTGAATACTGAAGAAGTCAAGTACGATGATGCTACGTCGGATGCCCTTGCTGGCGCTTGTCGCACCGTTGCACAGAATATTGACAGCGCACTACCTCCTCTTAAGAACTCGCTGACGACTGCTTTGGAGGACTTCGTAGGTCACTACGCCGATATTGCAGCAACAAATATTGACACCACTATTAGTGATGGTCGCAATATCGCCAATGTCTTCCGCCAGTTGGCTGATGTGGTGGACCGTCTTAAAGAGGCGGCCCAAAAAGAAAAGCGGAACCGTGGACTCATGCGTGATTATGAGAAAAAGTTTGAGGGTGACTGGAGCGGTTTCCGCAAGTGGTGGGATAGTATTTTTGGAGAAGGAGCCCCGAGTCCCGAGTCGTACATTCCGGATACTACGATTGACACCACTTCCCCAGGTCAGCGTGAGAGCACTGGGACTCGTTCGGGGAGCATGACTGTTTCTTCGGCGCGCCCTTCGACCGTGCGTGCTCTCTCTAATACCTTGGCGAACCTTGGTAATAGCTTTGACGCTGAGCCCGGTAAGCTCCGCAGTCTTGCTTCTGAGTTTGCGGCTAAGTGTCAGTGGGGAACCATTGACGCTGAAAATCTCATTAGCACGTTTGAAGCGTGGAATAAGTCGAACGCTAATGATAAGACTTGGCTGGGTATCGTAGCCGATACCTTTGAGCAGTACGGTAGCTCGGGCCAGATTATTACCGTTGCCAATTCCACTCTGGAAGGTGCAATCAGTGCAGCTGGTGTGAGTACTGAGCGTCACGAGTTGAAAGTTCCGGCGCCTGCTGTTGTGGGTAAGTCTACGACCAGCGGTTATGTGAATGACCCCGTGAACGTTGCAACCGGTAACTTCATTGAAGAAGAGACCGATATGGCGTTCTCCGGCGTGGTTTCTGCTTGCTCTGTAACTCGCATGTACAACAGTGTGGCTGTTTTCGGTCAGCACGCTGTATCCGGTGTATTCGGTGCTGGCTGGTCCTCAAATATTGAGAGCCGCGTGCAGCTGAACGATGAGAATGCTATCTGGACGATGGCTGACGGTCGTGAGGTTACCTTCGACCGAATGATTCGTGAGGACGGCACCCACGGCTATGCTCGCGCTCCGCGTGAAGCATGGTGGCTTGAAGAGCTGCCCCTCACCCAGCTGATGGGTGAAGAGGGCTCTATTGCTGACCCCTCCCTGCGCTATATTTTGCACGCTACGGGCTATGAAGCTTCGTCTCTGCTGCGTATCTCCGACAACTCTGGAACCCAGCACATTTTTAGCCTCACCGGTGTTTACCTGGGTATGAGCGCTGGAGCAGGTACTGCTGTTGCGTACCTACGCGATGAAGAGGGCCGCGTTGGCGCTATCGTGCATCAGCGTGGTGCACGTATCAACGTGGAGTACACCGAAGGCGGCCTTGTCGGTGCTATTCACTCTTCACGTGGTCAGTCTGTGCGTTACGAGTACGTCACTCTTGACGGTCGTACTCACCTGTGTGCTGTGCACGGTGACGCCGGTACCCGCCGTTATGAACATGACGCTGCCGGTCTGATTCACCGTGTGGTAGCTAGTGCCGGCACTGTTGAGGTGACGAACTACTACGACCCGACCGGCCGCATTACCGAACAGGACACCGAATACGGTCGTCGTGTTCGCTACCGCTACCTGCCGAACGGCATTACTGACGTTGCGAATGAGGATGCCTCCTACACGAACCTGTGGATTAGTGACCAGTACGCACGCCTGACCGCTATTGTTGATGCGGAAGGTGGGCGTAGTAGCTATGCCTACGATGACTTTGGCAACCGTGTGAGTGTGGTAGACCGCGATGGTTCTCGCATTACCCGCTACAGCGATGAGCGCGGCCGTATTATTCGTGAGGTCACCGATGAGGGCGCTGAAACCCTCTTTGCTTATGACGAGCAAGACCGCGTAGTCTCCGTGGCAATGAGCGTTATTGAGACGGATCCGCGCGCTCGCCGTGCCGCCCGTTTGGCTCGCCGTGCCCGCCTGGAGGCTGAGGCTCAGGGCAACACCCTCGATGAGGCTACTTCGGGGCAGGAGTCTGCCCAGAACCCTGCCGTAAGCCCGATGACTACGGTGACTTACGAGTACGCGAACGATTTTGAGCGTAACCCCTCTTCTATGACCGATGGCAACGGTCATGTGACCCGTTTTGAGTGGGCTGACGGCCTGCTGCAGCGTGTGGTGAGCCCTGAGGGTGTTACCGTCTCCCTGGAGTATGACGATTTTGGTCTGCTGACCGGTATTCGTAATGCTGAGCAGCAGCTGACCCGTTGTGAGTACTCTGCTGCGGGTCACCTGGTGAAAGTTGTTTCTGCTCTTGGTTATGAAACTAAGTTCACCTATGATTCTGCCGGTCACATGGTGTGCCGTCAGGATCCGGATGGCTCCCGCTGGCGTTTTGAGTATGCTGCTGGTGGTCGCCTGGTGGCTTCGGTGGATCCTGCAGGGGCCCGTACCGAGTATGAGTACGGTCCGAGCGGCGATATTGTTGCCGTGGTTGACCCGCTGGGTCGCCGCATGGAGCGTTCCTTTGATACGAACGGCAATATTGACCGCATTACCCTGCCGGGTGGTGCGCAGTTCAGCTACGCCTACGATGGTTTGATGCGCCTGGTCCGCACTATTGACCCTGCCGGTAGTGTGTGGACTCGCGAGTATGATGCCGCAAGCACCCTGACTGCGTTGGTTGATCCGACCGGCGTGAGTGTACGTACTTCTGTTGATTCCTCGCGTAAGACTTTCACCACTAACGATGGTGTTGATCGCGTGCGTATCTCGTGCGACCACCTGGGCCGCCCGGTGCGTACCGAGGTTCTCTCTGAGGATTCTGGTCCGCAGGTTAGTGCAGATGCTGACGACCCGACTGTCTCCACGATGGTTTATGACGGTGCGGGTAACCCCGTGCAGGTTCTGGACGCTGAGGGCGGTCTGAGCCGCTACGAGTACAACGGCTCGAACCAGATGGTACGCATGATTTCCCCCGCGGGTCGTGTGACCGAGTACAGCTACGACGCATGCGGTCGATTAGCTGCAACCTATGATGCTGCCGGTACTCCTGAGCAGTCTGTGACTCGTTACGAGTACGACGCTGATTCCCGTCTGATTCGCCAGGTGTACGGTGACGGTTCCGAGGCGCGCGTTCGCTATGATGCCTGCGGTCGTGTGCTGTCTATTGCCGGTTCCGGTGTGGCTTCTCCGGTGTTCTACACCTGGGATTCCTGTGGTCGCGTGAAGAGCATCCGCGATAACAAGTGGGGCACTCGTTCGTTCACCTATGACGCCGCTTCCCAGGTAGTTGCGGTGACTAATGGTGCCGGTGGCGTGACCCATTACCGCTATGACGAGGCGGGTAACGTTATCTCCGTGATGGACCCTGCCGGTCGTATTACCAGCTACGAGTATGACCTGATGGGCAATGTTCTGGCGGCAACCAATCCTCTGGGTGTGCGCACTACCTCTACCTACGATGCTGCCGGTCGTCTGCTGACCAGCACTGACGGTAATGGCGCTGTACATTCCTTCGGGTACGACCGTGACGGTGTTCCTTGCTCCCATTCGGTGAATGGCTCTCTGTTGTACCGTATGGAGCGTGATTCTGCGCGCCGTACGATGACGACTTATGACCATGCGGGCGTTGATGCGTTTGGTGCTCCCGTGGTGACGGTGGAGTCTTATGACCGCTTGGGTCGTCTGGTTCGTCAGCGCCGTGAGTTTGGTGCACAGATTCCGGAGTCTTTCCGTACCGCGTACATGGACGAGACTGGCGGCTATGAGCTCTCCTACGCTTACGACGCTGATGGTCTGCGCACTGAGTTTGTACACCCTCTGGGTTCGAGCGCTTATGCGTATGATGCTGCTGGCCGCATGGTCAAGCAGACTGACATTACCGCGTACCGTCTGGATGGAACCGCCGTTACCTCCGAGTCTCGTGTGGAGTCTTCCTTCGAGTACAACGCGGTAGACGCACTGGTGCGTGCGCAGGTGTCTGACCTGGCGGGTACCTGGGTTCGTGAGTTTGGTTACCGCGGCGCGCACATGACCTCTGTGACCGAGCAGCCCGCTGAGGCAGACTCTTCTGCGGCTCTGCACACTGAGATTATTCGTGATGATTTGGGCCGTATTAGCGGCGTGGATTCGCCTGCTGGTCTGGTCATGTACACCTACACTGACGCGCAGATGCTCTCTTCTGCCGTTCGTGGTACCGAGACTCTGCGTTGGACCTATGATGCCGCTGGTGCGCTGGTGCGCGTTGAGTACTTTGATAGCGCCCAGCCCGAGAACGCTTGGGTGAAGGTGCTGGTCACTGACGAGGGTGCCCGCGTTCGCGCAGTATGCCTCTACGGCGTGCAGGATGAAGCGAAGACCGACTCCCCGTCGGCTGAGTTTGCCTCTGCTGTTGAGGACGCTCAGGCATGGCTTCCGCAGTGCCCGGAGTCCGTGGAACTTGAGGGCGTCACTTTGGTGCCGGTCTCGACGAGCGTGTTCTCCTATGACGGTAATGATTCGCGTCTTCTGCAGGTTTCTTCGGATGGTTCTGGCTCGTCCGTAACCTATGGTGCGGCTGGGTTTGTGAACTCGGTGGCGTCGTGGGGTTCTGCTGAGGATTCTGCTGTGTCCTTCTCGCTGCTGTGTGCTTCTACTGATGGTCGTGTACTTGCTGCCGGTGGTGTGCCTGCTGGTGCACCCGAGTTTGGCGTACCCTCAACCGGCGCTCGTACTAATGCTGGTTCTGTGGCTGGTTTTGATGCTTCGGTGATGCACCCGCTGGTGTGGGATGAGAATTCGTTTGTTCCGCGTGTGCTGGGTGTGGGCGGCTCGTCGATGCCTTCTGTGGGTTCGCTGGTGCCTGGTGCTGGTTCTGGTGCTGGTCTGTTGGACCCGTATGGTTGGGCTTCTTTGGGTGTTGTGGCGCCTGCTGTGCCGTCTGCTCAGGGCGCTTCTGCTACTGGTGGTGCGCCTGTGTTGCCGGATTCGCTGGTTGGTGTTTCTGCGGCTTCGGGCCTGGTACTGGGTTCTACCGGTTTTGAGGTGTTGGGTGCCCGCGTGGTGGATTCGCGTGTGGCTCGTTTTACTGCGCCTGATCCTTTGGTTGCGCCTGTGGGCGCTGGTTGGGGTGCTGATCCGTTCTCGCTGGTGGGTGGTAACCCGGTTTCTTTGGTGGACCCGTGGGGTTTGTCGCCGGTATCGATTGAGGAGTTTGAGAAGCAAGCGAGACCTTCTGGTATCGCTGGTTGGGTTAGGAACAACTGGGAGTACGTGGCTGGCGGTGCGATGGTTATTGCTGGCGCTGTGATTGGTGCTGTTGCTGCTGGTACTGGCCCTCTTGGTGGCGCTGTACTTGGTGGTATTTCCGGTGCGCTTATGGGTGCTGGCATGTCGGTGATTGAGGACAAAGTTTCCGGTAGAAAGGTTGACTGGTCGAAGGCTAATAATGAAGCTGTGAAAGGTCTTGTCTCAGGTGCCATCACTGGTGCTGTTACAGGTGGTCTGAGCGGTTTGAAGAATATGGCCACTGGCGTCACAAAAATAGTCACGGCAGCAAAAGCTGCGCCAGTTGCTAAAGTCGCCCAAAATAGCTCAAAAGTGGGGCAGATTCTATCGAAGGCAGGTGCAGTTAAAAATGCAGTAGTGTCGAAGGCATCAGCTGCTAAATCTGCACTCACCTCTTACGGTAGTAAAGTGGGATCTATGCTGAATGATTCTAAAGTCTTAGAAGATGTTACAAAGGATGCCATATCTGGCGGCTTGAATAATGTTGTATCGTACTACCAGGACGATAGTGTAAAAGATAAGAGCATCATGGGTGGTATTGGTATGTTCCTCTCAGGCTCTATAGCTTCCGCTGGAGCTGCAGGTATGGGCGGCATTGTGAAAACTAATTTTCGCGTTAAAGGATACGGACCAGAGGTGGCTGAGCAGGCGCGAAAGATTCCCGAGAGTTTTGCAATGAGGGCTGCAAAGAAAACAGCTACTATCGCACGTGATGCCTCTATAGATACTGCCACCGGACTGGTAAAGAACAGGGCTCAGTATCCTGTAGAAACATTTATTAAGGGTCAGCAATTTTCAGAGGAAACTTATAGAAAAAAGACGACAGACGCATTAGGAAATGATTTTCTGAAAAACTCAATTAAGGCTTCCGTAAAAATGGATAGTAAAACTGCTAGCTATCATCGCTTTAATGTAGCTCACACTTATACCGAATTTAGAGTTAATCCTGATGCAGTGGTATCTCGTCTTGTATCTAATGCAAACGAGAGAGCTTCTAATATCACTAATCGGGCTCTTACCTGGATGATTGGCATTGATATTTCGAAGTTGAAGATTTAAATATGTTTATCCTAGACATCATAAAAGATTGCATAAAAGGCTTCTCTGAAGGATTCTTCGGTGATAAGCGCCCGAGCAATATCATAATCATGACAATCGTCGTAGCATCCCTCCTATATGTTGCCCTATACCTTCCACGTACTTTGGGTAACGACAGTGACGGTATCACAGCCACCTGCACCGTAACCAAGGCATACACAAGGCCTCGAGGCGGCACGATAGGCGAGCTGAATGATACTGCCCCCGTAGGTGTTTTTGAAACAGAAGAATGCGGCACTCTCACGATGATTACCTCTCCGGAAGGTCGGAAGATTCCTGAGTATGTTGCAACAGCTCAGCCTGGCAAAAAATACCTATTCCATGTATTAAATTCATCCACAAAAAAGGAACGGGATTTTGAGACAACCCGCTTTGAAGAAATCAAAGAATAACCAGCTCATGAGCTAAAAATAGAGCCTCGGGTGGTGCGAGTCTTCGACTCGCACCACCCGAGGCCTTCTATATGGCATCTGTGGTCTATTTCTCCTTAGCCGGCTTCTTACTATCTGCCAGACCAGATGCCTCCTGCAGCCTCAAGTAGTAATAAACAATGGACTCACGGTTAGTCCACCCATCCACCAGAGCACGATCTGCGGGGTTGCGCATATCTGGCCAGCGTTTCTTCTCAATTCTGAAACGAGTAATAGCCGGTAGGCGGTAGTTACCGTAGATGGGCTGGAGTGTCACAATCTCATCACCGGATTTTGTGTAGAAATGAAGGGACGCTGCACGCTCACGATCCGAATTGTCCTTGCACACCACTTTGTCGATTGCGGTGAAAGGGTAGAAGGGGTCGCCTACCTGTTCCACACCATCCAAGGAGACCGTAACGTACCAGTAGCGGATGCCAGGAAGACCCCTCGTGAAGAAGGGTGAGATGATGAAAGCTGCGATGTCGAACCAGTGAAAGCCCAGGTCCATCCCTGTATGCATGATGGACATAGGGACCGGGAACATGAGAGCTGCCACCGACCAGAAGACGACTTCAAAACGGTTCAGGCGAACGACGTAGATGCCTTCGGCGAGTAGTTTCTTGTCCTTGTGTCGGTTCATCTCATAGGTGATGACGGCTCGGAGTACTTTGTACCCGACGACGGCTACGTATATGCCCCAGAAAATAAGCATGATGGTGTTGACCATGGTCGCTCTCTGACCTTTCTATCTATCGGTGATTTGCTGCCTTCCGGCAACGGTGCGGAAGTCAGCGGGTTTGTTCTCAGGGTAGCCGAGGAAATCGGGTGGTTAGGCACGGATTCTGGTCCTCTGATGAGTGGTTACCTAGTCTTTATCTTAGCCTCGCGCCGAATTAACTTTTTAGCTACCTATCCTATAGAGCATCATACTGCTCTATATTTCCACTTATCAGAGCTTTCAAGCACATAGAGTATCCTTGGGGAAGGTACGCCGCCTGCAGGTGGCGTGCTTCCGGATATTCACCAACCACACGAAACGAGAACCCATCATGCGCAATTTCTTGATTATCTTCTGGGGTATCTTCGCTGTATTCACTACAGTTGCGACGTTCTATGTCATCATCAATTACGAGGTGCAGCGTTGGAAAGATAAAAAGCGGTGGCGCGAGGGTATTTATATTCGACGAGTTCATCAGGTCGAAGCTTTAGGAATAATAATATTGCCCATTTTTCCAGCTCTTATGGTTGTATACCATATGTACGAACCTGGTATAGATGATGTGGTGTTTGAGATACTGGCTTTATTGCTGCCACTACTAGGTACTGCATACTTGCGATATGTGCACGTTGCCTACGTAAAGATTTCTTCCGAAGGCGTCGAGCAGCGCATCTGGTTCTCCAACCCAACCCGTTACCCTTTCAATGCGATTAACCGCGTTGTGTACTACGAAAAGCCAGATATTGATGAACCGGATATGGTGGGTTTCTACGCCAAATCTGGCTTCCAGATTGCCTTGTTTGGCCCGATAACCCATAACAATTACCGGCTCTTGGCGATTGTGCGGTTCAGGATTGAGAACGAGCGTTGGCCGGATATGACTAACCCTGAAGATGTAGCGAAGGTAGACATACTCGATAAGAGGGGTATGACAATTTCTTATTTCAAAGGTTTAAAGAAAGTCACTGGCCTTGCCGACGTCTACATGTAGCACCGCATAGAGAAAGCCCCCTGAGCTGAGAGATTAACTCTCAGCACAGGGGCCTTCTGCATGCCAGCGGCTGCTCACCTGAGGGTTGCCGTTAGCGGGTGATAATCGCGAAGTCGCTGCTGGACAAGTTCGTGAAATTACCAATCTGCGCATTCACACGGCACTTAGACGTCACCGACAGAGCCGTCACCACCCGCTGATCCTCAGACACCAACACATGCCCCGAACAACCATCCGAAAAACTAATCAACTGCGCATCCGGAGAAATCGCCTGAACCAGCGTCGAAAACTCACCCGTACGCGGCAAAACCATCAACGGATTCAACTCATCCGCACCACTCGGCCACACCGGAACCACCGTCACCGGCAAAACACTCTGATTCACCACACGAGAAGGAACCCGCAACTCAATCGAACGCAAACGCTGAATCGGGTACGCCGTCGAACGAACCTCCCGATCAGAAATAGCCTTCGACGTCTCAGAATCAATACGGTTCACCCACTCCTCAAAAGCACGCGAATCCTTAAACTCCGCAGACACATTCGCCCGAACCTGCACCACACCATTAGCCGGGATACTCACCCCAGACAGATTCCACGAACACGGAACATCCACCGCAGTCACACTCGACTGATTCTTCGCCACACCAGAAGACGCCTGACCGGCATCCCACGTCACCGAAGCACACGAACCACCCTCAACACCGGGAAGCACCTGCAAAATATCGCCCCGAAGAGCCGACTTCTGCGAGGAAAACTCAAACGTCAGGCGGGCACTCTTATCTCGCGGGTTATACGTACCCTCAATACGGGTACCCAAACCACTCGGCAAAGACGCCGAACTACGGCTCGAAGCAGACCATGACTCAGCCGTCTTAGACGAACCCTTACCGCCGCTCAAACCCACAAAAGCGAGCACACCCACAAGGATTAGAGAACCCAGGATAGCGCCCCACACCAGCGGGCGGCGCAACGGCGAACGGGCAGGTTCCTCTTCCTCAACAACCTCATCAGGCACATATACCGGCTGCTCCACCACAAAAGGAGCGCGGATAACCGTCTCATTCTGCGCCTGACCCAGCGACGGCATGCCCGCACCATACAGCTCCGTAACATTCTGCCCAGGCACCGCAGAAACCGCAGGCTCAGCACCATGAACCACCGTAGGCGTGTACCCCACAGCACTCGAAGACACCTCAACCCAGCGAGGAAGCACCGTATCAGCCGCGAAACCCTCAGCCAAAAGACGCAGCTTCGCGGCAGCCTCAGCCGCACCAGGACGCTGAACCGGGTTCTCCGCCAACATCCCGTGAAGCACCTCAGCCACCTCAGCCGGAATCTGCGGCGACACCTGCACCGCACCACCACGCGCCGGAAGAGGACGCGCCGCCACCAACAACTCATGAAGAGTCACCGCGCACGCATAAACATCAACCGCCGGAGTAGCCACACCATGCGCAGAACGCTCCGGAGCCATATACCCCGGAGTACCAGAAAACGAACGAGAAGCCCCCGAACCCGCAGAGCCAGTAAAAGAAGCAATACCGAAATCAGCCACACGAACCTGCTGATCCAGAGACTCCCCCAAAACACCGCTCAGCAGAACATTCTCCGGCTTAATATCCAGATGCATCACGCCCTGACGGTGAGCAAACTCCACCGCATTCAGAACCTGCACCATCAGACTCAACGCCAAACGAACCGGCAGTGGACCCTCAGAATCCAGCTTCTGACGCAACGAACCGCCATGCTGAAACTCCATCACCAGAGCCAGCACGCCACCCTCAACCACCATGTCCGTCAACGGCACAATATGAGGATGCGACAGCGCCAACAACACCGAACGCTCACGCACAAAAGACTCAAGAACCACAGGGTTCTCCGCAAGCTCCGGACGCAAAACCTTCGCCGCATACAGAGCCCACGAGCCGCTCATCGTAGCAGCCCACACCTCACCGACCGCACCAGAACCCACCCGGCGCACCAAACGATACGAAGAGCCAAGGGGAGCGCCCGCAGCCAGACCCCCCGCGGGCTGACCAGCAGCCTGCGGGGCAGGATGAGCATCACGACGCTCCGAGCCGGAGTACTGCGGCGAACCAGCAGGTACAGTCACGGGCTAACTCCTTAACATCAACTTCACAACAAGCAGGAAGACTCCCCAGACGGGGCGACCCCTACAGCAAAATAGCCGGTAAAGTTACACCATACCTCACCACACGCCAGACAAGCCCTACAGCCCGCCACGGTGCTGAGAATCCTCAGGGCTCATCAGCTGCACCAGAACCGGCGACCCGGCAAGGAACGCGTAGCCACGACCAACGCTCAGCTGAACCGGGGCACGCCTCGGAATAGAACCGAACATGTCCATATCCGTATCAACATTCGGCTGAACCACAGCACCAGTGCGGAACTTGCGAATAGCCTTCGTCCAATGGCTATACAAAGGACGCAAATCAGTCGGCTTACCCGTAGCAATAATGTGGACGTCCGGGAAGTCACCCTTCACAATGGCATCAAAAACGTTCATCGGGTCATCCACACGGTCACCATCATCAATCAGCAACAGCACCGGGCCCGCGGCATCCTGCAAAGCCGCCTGCACCTGAGCAGAAGCATTCTTGCTCTCAAACACCCGGTCAAAAACGCCCTCCGGCGCATTCACCAGACCGGAACGCTGATCGAAGACAGTCCAAACTTCCGGAACCTCAGCGGCATCCATGCGTGCGTTCTCCGTTGCGGTAGCGTCACCGGACGCCAACGCGGCAGATACCGACTGCTCCGCCGCAGCCCTCGCCCGAGCAACCAGACGAGCAAACGCAACCAGTAGAGAAGACTTACCCGAACGCGGATTACCCGCAACCATGGCGTGCTCACCCTCATACAGCTCGAAAGCGCACGCCTCCAACGTAGCCTCCGCAATACCCACAGGGATACGCCACAGGCTCGGAGAAAACTCAGCAGCAGGCATGCTCTCCCACGAAACCCACGTCGGCAGCTGACCAATCACATCACGCTTAGCAGGAGCCTGCGGGAAGCGCTCACGAATCATAGAGACAGCCTCCTCCACGCCAACAGCGGGAGTAGCCACCTGCATCTGACGCAGACGCTTCGGATCAACACAACGCCCAGGAACCGCAGCCGGAACATTCGTACCGCGAATACCATGCGAGGAATAATCGTGGACATCGCTCAGCTGGAAGAACCACGTCTGCAACGAAGCATCAAGAATCTGCGACGGGATATTCTTCGCGCGACTCGTCGACACCACGCAGTGAATACCAACAGCAGGACCATCCGCATACACGCGGTAGAAATTCGCCAACAAATCCATGCTCACAGCGTCAGAGAACTCATCACGCAGCGTTGCAAAACCATCCAAAACAATGAAAAGAGGCTTACGGCGTGACGCATCAGCACGGCGAGCGTCAAGCTCCGACTTCACAAAACGCAAGAAGCGAGCCTGACGTTCCCTAGCGCCCTGACCGGTACCCACAGCAGACACAACATGCGGCAGGGAGTGTAGAGGCTGCAAACCATCAGCGCCCATATCCACCAGAACAATATCGATGTCCTCCGGCGAATAATGCTGAGCCAAACCCAGCACCACAGACTGAATCGTCGTGGTCGTGCCACTACCGGCAACACCCACCAACAGCAGGTTGCTCATCTCAATGTTCCAGCCCATAGGCACCTGACGCTGCAGCTCAGGCTCATCACCCAAAGTGCACATCAGAACACCGTCCTGGACACCACCCACAGTGGGAAGATCCGGGTCAGGGAAGCCACGCACACCAAAATCAGCCAAATCAACATACGAACCCAACGGCTCAGGCCACACCTTACGAGGAGCAACCGCACCACGAGCCGCATGAGCCGCCACAACAGCATCAATCAGCAGATCCAGGTCATTCGCATCACTCGACGACACCTTCGGGCGCGCACGCTCCGAACGAGGAATACCGATACTATCGGTCGCGCGAACCTCCAGAGAAGTCACCACCTCAGTGCCACTCTGACCCGTCACCAGGGCTGTCTGCACCGGCGAAATATCGTTCTGGCCCAGCTTCACGTAGGCGCGACCCATCTGCGAACGCGAAATCTCCGAAGCATCCGGAACACCAATCACGTTCGAAGAATCCTCACGGCTCTGCACACGCAACGCCACACGCAAGTTCGTATTCGCCAGAATATCGTCATTCACCACGCCAGCAGGACGCTGAGTCGCCAAAATCATGTGCACACCCAGGGTACGACCCACCGCACCAATACTCACCAGCGACGACAGGACATCAGGGAAGTCCTTCGCCAGCATCGCAAACTCGTCAATCACCAGCAGCAAGCGAGGCATCGGCTCCGGCGGGTTCGTCGCCAAATAATCCTTAATGTTGTCCACACCCTCGCCAGCAGCCGCAAACAGGCGCTGACGACGATCCATCTCCGCCTCCAACGACTCAATAGCGCGGTGAGCCAACTGAGCATCCAAGTTGCTCAAAGTACCAATCGTATGCGGCAGACGCTCACACGTCTTAAATGCCGCACCACCCTTAAAGTCAACCAGGATAAAGTTCAAACGGCTCGGATCATGGTGAGCAGCCAAACCCGCCACCAACGAACGCAAAAACTCACTCTTACCCGAACCGGTGGTACCACCCACCAGACCGTGAGGACCGTCCTTCACCAAGTCCAGCGTGAACGCGCCAGAGTCGCCCACACCAATCTCAGTACTGAAACCATTAGCCTGCGACCAAAACGTCTCAATATCCTCAGCACCCGGAGGGGTCGGCAAACCAACCAGCTCAGGCAGCTTCACCAGCTGCGGCAAACCGCCACCCAACAGCAGACGCTCAGGGTCCTCATGATGCGCCAAAGTACGCGCCACATGAAGAGCATCCTCAGCACTCACACCGGCGAGCACACCATCATTCACCGTGTAACGGCGGCGAGGCTCCGAATAGGTCATAGAAGCCTCCTCACCAATCTCCACGACCGAAGTACACGACGCAGGAAGACGATCAACAGAAGAAGCCAACACAATACCGGCAACACGGCGAGCACCCGCAGCAGCAGTCTTATTCGCCATCAGACGCACTTCATCGCCGTACGCCAAAAGGTCGCGTGCCGGCGACTCACGGCCCTCAGTGAGGGTATCCGAATCAACGACCACGCACAGGCCGCGGGTCGGAAGAGAGTCAATATCGTTGTAAAGAGAGCGCAGCATCTGATCCGACTGCTCCTTACCAGAAGCAAACCAACGCATCTGCTGGTTCTGCGCCATATGCATGTGAGGAAGCCACGACGTCCACACCCAGTCCTGCGAGCGCGCCGAATCAGCACAGACCGCAATCGTCATATCAGCAGGACCCGTGTGGGTCGCCGCCTGCAGCACCAGGCTACGCGCCAGGGCAAGAGACTGCTCACGCGGACCCACAATACCGATAGCGCCACCCTCACGCAGGTCAGCAACCAGCGGGGCATCCCACAGGGTATTGTGCTCAAGAATATGCTGAACCTCAGGCTCAGGATTGCTCGGCTTCGTCAGCTCAGGAGCCCAATGAATATGCCCAGTACCCACATGGAAAGTCAACAGGTCAGGGCTGGTGCTCCGGCGGCGCCACAGCGTCATCGCGGGAAGAAGCGCCCGCAGCTGAACGGCATCCGGTGCCGGGGCAAGGTCGTGAAGACGCTCAATTTCCTCACGGTTACTCAGAGCGATACGTTCCTTGAACTTCTCCATTTCCTGCTCAAAACGCACACGCTCCTTCACCTTATCCTTAGCGTGACGACGTTTCTGCTCCACCCACATGCCAATACTCAGAATGGGGCTGAGCATCGCGAAAAGGGCGTAACGAATCTCCTGCATAATGGCAACCATTGCCGCCGCCATAATAATCGGGCCCACCGCCATCGCAATATTGAACTTTGGCGGGTCAGAAACGTTCTTGCGGGTAGGTGCCTCCACCTTATCCGGGGCGCTCAATGCACCCTGACGCGGCGGACGGTTAAACGGTGCAGTACCCGACGCGCTCACATTCGGAGCGCTACCGGGGCGAGGCGCTGCCTTCTCCTGAGGAGCAGGCTGCAGAGTCAGAACACAATCCCCAACATGGATAGTGGTGCTCTCAGAAACAGTCAGACCCTCCTCAGGGATTTTCTGACCGTCCACAAAACTACCGTTCGTAGAACCCGGGTCAGTGATGCGCACCTTCTGAGTGTTTGTCGACTCATCATGAATCACCTGCAGGTGCAGATGATCCCACGACGCGCTTGCCGTGGGCAGCACAATGTCGGCGTACGGGGAACGACCCGCCACCAGAGGACGCGAAGAAGGGATAGGGTGCGGCAGAGTAACCGTCGAACCGCCGCTCAAGCAGACGCTCCAGCCCTGCACCAGGGAAGGGTAGGAGAGCGGTGCCCTAGAGATGCGCATACCCTCCATCGGCTTGACCTCCGCCAGAGTAGAGGATGCCGTCACCGGGCGGTTATCGCAATACAGTGGCTCGTCGGCAGGCAGGGAGGGGCCACCGGTCGCCTGGATGAGATCAGCGATGGTCGTCTCAGGCTGCCAGGAGTCTAGTTCATAGCTCCCGTTATGCTCTTCAAGATCAAGGAAAAAGCGCATAAGGTGTTCTCCAAAATAGATAAATCGTGAGCCCCGCTGGTGGACGGACTAGAAGTAATACCCGAAAGCCGGGGTGTGATGGGCTGGCTCTGTACGGATTAGGCTTTGCTCGGAAAAGCTAGTCGCGAGAATCTGAGGTGAACGTGCGAAGCATCCACACCGGCGGATTCACCGCATCCGTCGAGGAAGATCCGCCCTGAATCATCGAAGCTTCCGCGGTCGGGTAAAGAAGACCCACCTGCCCGCCCGCGGCGTAAGAAGACGAAAAATCCAACGGATACGCGACCGTAGAATCTTTAGCGTCCAAACGAAGGGTTCCTAGAACCCGTCGAACCGCCTCGGGAGTGTATTCACGAACCTGGCTCGTGGCATACGCAAAAGCCAAGAGCGCGTTATGGGAGGGAGCATCCGCCCACGCTGCCGATTTTGAGAACGACTGTTCGCCTGACAAATCCTTGAGCGAAGAATCATTCTTCATACGCTCCACAGTTGAGACAAACGCCGAAGAAGCACGACCGGCATCATCAGCACTCAACGCCGCAGCACGTGCCTGCACACGCCCCACAACGCGAATATTGTCAGTTAAGGAACCACCGTTCTCCAGAAGAAGACGCATAAAAGGTTCCGTCAAAGCTTCCTCACCCGCAATCACCGGAGAAGTAATACCCGCCCTCTGAAGAGAACGAAGCACCTTCGCCTGAGTCGACGCCGATCCCGTCAAAACCAGAACAGGAGAAGAGCCCGAAGACTTGTCCCCCAGAAGGCGCGTCAGCTCCTTAAGAGCGTCCTTCATGCCGTCTTCATCAGCAGAAACCTGAACGCGATTCGTATAGGGAAGATCCGGCGCAGAGCCCTCACCCGCATCCAACAGGATGGTGCGCACACCATCAAGCTGCTGCGAAGAACCCGTGCTAGATGCACCGGCGAGCGAACGAATAGCAGTCGTATAGACCTGCTTCTCCCGCTCAGGATCCAGAGCAAAACTCCATACCCCATCGCCAGCATCTACCCGGTCATACGCCTCAATCACCGCAACATTGCGTTCCTTAGCAGCAGCCGTAGCACCCCGAAGATGCTCACCCCGAGAGGCAAGCACAATACCCAGAGCACCCTCAGAAGAGAGCTTCTCTACCGCCTCACGGGCACCCTGCTCCGTTCCCTTATCGTTTGCATAAAGAACCTTCACAGAAGACTTACCCAAAGCCAGACGGTACTGTGCAACACGAGCACCCTGAGCATTCAGACGCCACGCAGACCCCTCAGCATCATCACCAAAAGTAGTAACAACACCAATAACAGGCTCACGACCAGACGCAGGAAGAGAAATAGCCTGCTGAACCGTCACCGCAGACGCAGGGTTCGTACCCGTGCCAAGCGGCAAAGGCTGAGGAGTCACAGCGCGCACGCCATACCAGATCCCCACCACCGCAAGGCTAAACAGCACACACAGACTGACACACCACACCACGGTGCGCTGAGTGAGCCGCCTGCTCTCGCGGCGGTGAGGACCTGAATCAGAGCCCAAATGAGGGGAAAACCCCACGGCTAATCACCAATCTGGAAGGTGTACACCGTCTTCACCTCTGCACTGCCAGCATTCGACAGGTGGAAGGTCGGCAGCGAACGCAGACGCTGCAGGGACGCCTTGAACTGAGCCTGACGCTTCTGCAGAGCGGCAATATCCTCAGAACGGAGGTTCGTGTAACCCTGAGCATTCTGCATCGCCAAAGCAAGCTGGTAATCAGCCGCACCAGCCTTCGCGCTATTGCTCTTGAGCGCACCCAAGAGGCCAGCGCCCTCAGCGTTGCTATCACCCAAATCGAGCATGAGCTTCGACAGGTCGTTATTCAGCTGAACGGATGCACCAGCCAAATCTCGGGTGGCGTTCTCAGCGCGGGTGCTCAGAGCAACCAGAGAACGCTCAGTCACCGAATCCAGAGACTGGCGCAGACCCTCAATACGATCATTCATATCCTTGTGCTGAACCTCGATGGATTCACCAGCCACCTGAACCACAGTATTCGCGGTATCAGTAATGCCAGCAATCGAAGCGGAGAACGCCTCCTTAGCAGCCGAAGCGCTAGAAGAACCATCATTCGAAACCTTACGAATCTCCTCGCTAATCATGCCCGTCAGGCTCTCGCGAGTCTCATCGGCAGACTCCTTGAACGCTTCCTTAATAGCGGTGGAGAGGTCAGCCTGCATGTTCGTCATATCCTCAAGGTTCTTACCCAAAGCATTGACGGCATCCGAAGCCGAATGGATACGATCACGCAGAGAGACCTTAGCCTCCTCGGTAGGCTCTGCCTTCTTCTCGGCATCCTGGTTCTGCGCGTTTACGGCATCGTTCAGGGTCTTCTCAACCTCACCCAGAGCGCCATCTACCGCGTTCACAGCGTCGTTAAGGTCCTTGGCGTCGCGAGCCAGACCCTCCTTGGGGTCATCCATCGAAGTGGCGGCAAGAACCTCATCCCACGCGGCTACCGCGGCAGCAATACGCTGCTCCATCGGAGTACGTGCGGCAGGGGTGTTCGACGTGTAGGTACGCTCGTTCGCGTTCTCCACCGTAATGACGCGAGTATTACCTTCCGTAGCAGTAGGCTCGGCGGAAGGCGCCTCAGAAGAAGGAGCGGCGGAAGGAGCCTCAACCTTCTTCGACGGCTCCTCAGAAGGAGCAACAGAAGCAGACTCAGACGGTGCAGGGCTAGGAGCCTCAGACGGCGCCTCAGAAGACGGGGAAGCAGACGGCGAAGCCGCGCCACCACAAGAAGAAGCCGTCAGGTAGCCACGCAGATGTTCAACCTGCTCAGCAGACAGAGAACCGCCACGCTCAGTAGACAGAGCACAAAGCTGCTCCGCCAGTTCCTTATTCTGAGCGCTCATAGAACCAGAACCGTCCACCAGCTCCGCACGAGCAGAAGCCGCACGAGAATGAACGTTCTTGATGCTCTCAATCAGACGACTCGACGTTTCCTTCATCTGATTCACGCTCTGACGAGCCGCACTAACCTTCTCGCTCAAAGAACGCACAGCATCACCATCAAGAGAAGACGGGTCCTTCTCCACCTGCTCAACAAGCTCATCCATCTGACGCTTCAACGCCGAATAGTTGTTGTTTGCACCCTTCAAATATTCCGGCTGCAGGTGATCCACAATCTTCTCACCGGTAGCAACCAGCGCAATCAAAGAACTCTGCACGGTCACCGACGCACCAAACAGGGCACAGGTCACCGAACCGTTAGAAGAGCAAGTCTCAGCGGTCGGGTGCTCCGGGCCAACAATCTCACGAATCGAAGCCGTAAGATCCTGCTGACAATCCGAGCTTGCCTCCGCATATGCATTCAGAACAGCAGACAGCTGAACCAAATTACCGTACACACTGCGGCTATTCGCACCCTCCTCACGATGTACAACACAACGACCGCCGCTATGGGAAACAGACACATTGGGGCGCGCCGTCGTATCACCCAACATCGAGTGAAGAGTAGCAACAGTACGCTCCAACTGAGAAATCAGCTGAGAATTGTTAGTACGCGAAGCCTCAGAAAGATCCTTCTGCAGGCTCTCAATATTCGCCTGCAGACCCTGCATGGTCTTCGTCAACGATTCATTCTGAGTCTTCAGATGCTCGGCAGTGTCCTTACCCAAAGTCGCGGACGTATCATCCAGGCTCTGACGTACCTGAGCAACCTGCGAACTAGCGCTAGTCAACGTCGTATTAACCTCGTTGACCGTATCAATAGTGCGCTGCAGGAGCGCCACCTGAGACGCATCCTGAGAGGTGAAACCGTTAGTAATGATTCCCGCACCAGACAAATCAGAAGCAAAACCAGGCTGCACCGAAATGTTGAAGGTAGGCGCACTAAAATCCTTCGCCTTGACCTTCAACACAAAAGAAGAGGAACTACCAGTCACCGGAGGCGCCGAAATAGCACCCCACTGAACAACAGCCTTACCTTCATCATTGGTGCTCACCACACCATTCGTCGACGAATCAGCCGCATCGGGGGTCGTAATAACCTGAGTAGGAGAACCAGAAAGAACAGTAGAAGCAGCAATAGAGAACGGAGTACCAACCGGTGCAGGGCTAGTACGGCTAGTACCGGATGCATCATAGGTGACGTCCTCAGTCTTCACCGTCAGGTTCTCAACCGTAACCTTAATCGTGATTTCGCCGCTGTAGCCGTTCAAATCATTCAGGTTAGTGCCGCTACCGCGCTCAGTAGAATACTGCAGGCTCACACGCACAGGAAGGTCATTGACGACATCCTTCGGCTTGAACTGCACATTGCTCGAGGAGCTCGTACGATCCTTGTCATTAACGTAAATGTTGGTCGACTCAATCGACGAAACCTCGCCGTCACGGCCCATCTGAACATTCACGTTCTGCAGAACATTAGTAGCGTTCTCCACCTGGCGGGGGCTCTGAGAAGTAACAGTGCCCTTATCGGAAGGGGTGCTGTTATTGTTCGTGCCCGTGGAGCATGACGAGAAAATGAGTGCCGTCGTGACACCCAAAATCAAAGGGAAGCGGAGTAGACGCTGACGCGCTGTGGTGTGGTTGGTCATGATGATCTTTTCGTTGAGTTACATACCGTGCAGACACATAACAGTGGAAAGTTTGAAACGCCACTGATAGTGCCCACCTGAGTGGAAAGGGTCAGGGGCAAAGCCGGAAAGAGAAAAAGCCCCGTACCACTTTATCAGTCCAATATGGGAAGGTTGATATTTTTTCCTCCTAGTCGGTGCCTCATCAGGATATTCAATTCAACCTTGAGGTGATAGTTAAAGGTATTTTTCATTTCGTTTCAGTCTAGTGCACTTACCGAACTCTATTCGACATAGAAAACCCCGCGGCTGAGGTCATCTCTCAACTCGCGGGACTTTTCTCTATACGGGGCTACATCTGAATAACTTTATTTAGATGAGGCATCAAGGATGCGCTGCAGGTGTTCCGGGATCTGTCGGTACTCCCCAGCCTCGGGGGAGCCAATCTCATACTTGCGGGCGTAACAGAGACCCTTGATGAGGGCGTCCATGTCCTCGTAATCACCGAACTCTACGAAGAGTTCGGGGATGTATTTGGGTGGCCAAACACCGTAACGCTCGCGGAAGAGAATCATGTGGTAGATGTAGGTGGCGTCAAAGAAGACCGGACTGAACGCTATGCGGCGTTTACCCATCTGGCTACTGCTAATTACGAAGTAGCCGCCCTTGCCGTTCTCTTTCATATGGATTTTGGTGATGCTGCTGTAGTCGAACTCGCGGGTTTTGAATCGCCAGTTCCGCCATTTTACGGAGGTCTCATTCTGCTGGATGTAAAAGAAATGCGCATGTAAAACCAAATACCAAGCGGGGGACCCAAGGATATTCATCATAAGAAAGAAGACTATTAAAGATTCAATATCCTCTGAAATCACAAAGGGTGTAACAATGCACATCAGAAACGTCAATACATCTACATATACAAGAACCAGAAGAGGATTCTTCTGTCGTTGACCCAGAGGAATGTAGCCTTTGGGTCGGTTGAGGCCGATAGAGCCGTTGGTGACGGTTTCGGCAAGAAAGTTTCTGAGCATGGGGTGTCCTAGTGTGGTGGGTGGCTACATGTCGACGTCGGCGAGGCCGGTGACTTTCTCTTTTCCCCTGAAGTACGGGACTGTATCAGGGCCACTATCTAGAGCATCCACCCGAGCAATATCACTCGGATCATTCATATCAGGCCAGCGGTCATTATCAATCCTGAACCGCACAATCGCCATTAGACGATAATTCTTGTGAATAATCGGGCAGAAGGCGGCAATTAGTTTTCCGGATTTACTGTAGAAAGACACAAGATCCTGGTCGTCTGTTGAGGTTGCCTCGTAGTATTCGATGCCGTCAATAGCGTTGAAGGGATAGACGGTCGTGCGTGCTGACCACATGCGCTGCTCAATACCTTCAGGGGAGATCTTCACATAGGCAATGTGTACGTACCAGGCATACATCGTGAGCCCGATTGACCCAAGTAGTGCAATCGATTCATAGAAGATACCCGCAGAACCCTCGTCAACAATATGAAGGTAAAGAAAAAGACACGGAATCCCAGGGGTAAATATTGTTAGAAGAGCCTCGGCTTGATTAACTCGTCGGATGTACGCACCTTGGCGGCGGCGCTCCATATCCTTCCAGCGCTGAATCTCATAGTTGATAATGATGTAGAGCGTCCCGGTTACCGAGATGAAGGCCATAATGCCCCATATAATAATCAGGAAAATGCGCATGACGGGTTCTCGTTTCGTGTGGTTGGTGAATATCCGGAAGCGCACCACCGGCAGGTGGCGTACCTTCCCCAAGGATACCCCGGTGTGCGAATCGTCCTAGACCGTGCGCTTGGTGCACAAGGCTCCTCAACCCGCGGGGTTCCACGGTTTAGCCGGCTGCAGGTTCAGCCTCCGGGTCCTCCTCATCTTCCTTCTCGGGGATAGCAACACCCACGGTCACGTACCTCTTCACCAGCAGGTACGAGGCGATCACCGGCACCACATACACCAGCGACAACCCGCTACCGGACTGCACAACATCAGCGGCAAGACGGACCGCCGCCAAACATCCACCCAAACCCACCAGGGCTACGCAGAAGCCACGCAACACGCCATACCCGGCAGTACCCTCCTCAAAGGTCGCCGCCCACAGCCTGAACAGGGTGCGGCGCACAAAAATCAGGAAAACCGGCACCAGGCACAGCACCACCGAAACACCTACAGGCTCATAACCGGCAGCAGCGAAAGAAACCACAGGAATCAGCAGGCAGAAGAACACCATCAGGGCGCTCACACCCAGCACCACGGTGCGCACATACCGGTTGATGCGCTCCATACGGTGCAGGTTAGGGACCTCATCGCTCGGCTGCGCGGCGTTATAGAAGAACAGCAGCAGAACCAGCGCGGACACCGCCACATACCAGGGCGCGAAATTGATGCCGTCCACCTGCGGGGTGGAGGCAACCTGCGGGACACCCGCCAGGGAGAGAGCAGCAAGCAGCGCAATCGTGGCAACGCAGAACGTGCCTACCGTCAGCAGAAAGTAATGGTACGCGCCGCCGTTCTTTGCATCCTGCACACTGTGCTCACGCGTGCCGTCAATCATCACGACGGAAAACAGCATCGTGGAGATGGATAGGATGCTCCACGCGTACTCGCCCGTCATGACGGGGACAAGCATGAGAAGTGCGGACGCGGAGAAAAGAATCCACAGAAATACTCGCTGCAGGGTTGTTGAGGATGCGAGGGCCACCTCAAAAAAGCCGATGATAAAGTCGCCGATATCGTCCATGGTGGAATCCTTTCTACGGGGTGGGGTTACTCTTTGATCTCTTCAAAGCGGAGGACGCTGAAGTCGAATTCATCGTTGCGGGTATCGAAGGACTTGTACGCCCTATACTTCTTGCCCGTCTCAAAGTTCTGGAGGTATTTGCGGATGGGGATACCATCAGGGGATTTGCTTGATCTGATGATTCCGCACTCTTCCGTCTCGAATTCGCCGGAGGTCCAGTAGGGGTCCTCATGTTCAACGATTTCGACGGAGGTGACAGTGCAGATAGCGGATTCATTGCCCGGGTTGTAGCTGGTCATAAAATGTAAGGACGCAAGGAACCCTAGCATGACTGCCACGAATATGATGACGTCGCGTGCATCCCACGCAGCTTTTGCCTTTTTGTGAAGATACTCTTTGAAGTCGACTTTATTCTTCTTTTTCTTGGTGTATCTCTTTTTGCGGGTCTTTTTTATAGCCCCAGTTTCGGTAATGTAATTTACCTCTGGGTAACTCTTTTTCTTTGGGGTGTTCCTTTTCTTTGAAACGTTCTTTTTCCTTGGGGAGTTCTTTTTCACTGCTCTTCACCTTCTTTCTGGGCTGCAGGCTGTTATTCTGTGATGTCTTCAAAGCGGGTCGTCTCAAAGAGCTGCGGTCATGGTGTGTACGTCCTTGTGCGGTAGTGGTTGGTGAATCATGCCCACCCCGGTGAGGTGGTGGGCACATCCTTAGCCTATCGCACCCAATCTGGACGGGAGGTTAACTCGACGCAATGCTCCGGTGAAGACTCGGCAACCACTCCGCGGATAACGCGAATCTGGGCATAACCACCCGATTTCCTCGGCTACTCTGAGAACGAACCCGTACCCTCCGCACCATTGGGGAGGCTGCGAGTCACCGATAGATAGAAAGGCTGGTGAGCGACCATGGTCAACACCATCATGATTTTCATATGGGGCGCACTCGACTCCATACTGATTTACAAGGTCCTCCGCACCGTCGTCACGTACGAACTCAACCGACACCGCGAAAAGAAGCTACGCGCCGAAGCTGTATACGTCATGCGAACGAACCGCTTTGAAATTGCTACCTATGCCCTAGTAATCCTCTCGTTTGCGATAGGAGTCTTCGTCATTCACCTAGGGGAAGACGTAGGATTCCACTTCGCATTCGACTTTATTGGCCTCGGCATGACCGGCTTTTTTATGTTCTTCTTCTGGAACGGCGCCGGTACCTACACTAAAATCTCGCCCGAAGGAATCGAAAGGGGAGAGCCGTGCAACGATACGGTCTTCTTCCCGCTCAACGCGATTGACACGGTCTCATACGACAACAACACCGACCGTGAACACGCAGATTCCCTCCATTTCTACACAAAGTCCGGCAAGCTGGTCGCAGAATTCTGCCCCGTTTTCGGCAGCTACCCCCTCCTCGCAATGACCCGATTCAGGATTGAAAACGACCGCTGGCCAGACATTGGCAACCCCGAGGACACCGCCCAGATTAATGCCTGGGCGAACCGCCGTTCTACCCTCCGGTACTTCCGCTACGGCAAAATCTCCGGTCTCGCCGAAGTCGACATGTAACCCGCACCCTCCGCGCCGTTGCCGGGAGGCTGCGGGTCACCGATAAACAGAAAGGGCAGTTGACCATCATGATAATTACCTACACCATGATTGCCGTATGGGGCGTACTATGCCTTGGGCTGATGTACAAAATCTGCCGCACCGCTATCGTCCATGAGATGAGCCGCCGCCACGACAAGAAGCTACGCGCCGAAAACATCCACATCATCCGAGGCAAGCTTCGCAATATCATCCTGGCCGGCTTTGTAGCTCTCATATTTCCTGTCGCAATGTTCCTAACGCACCTACTCGGCGACATGGGGTTCCACCTTTTCTACGACATCGCAGCGTTCTGCGCCATGTGCATGGCTATCTGCTTCTTCTACGGACCTGTTGAGGATTACACCGAAATCTCGCCGGAAGGAATCGAAAGGGGTGAATCATTTCTAGACACGGTCTTCTACCCGCTCAACGCAATCGGTGCAGTCTCATACAGTCAGGCCTCTGATAGTGACGAGTCAGACAGCGTTACTTTTAAAACAAAATCAGGCAAGACAATTACGAATTTCAGCCCCGGCGATGATGGTTACTACCTCCTCGCAATGACCCGGTTCAAGATGGAAAACGACCGCTGGCCAGACATGAACAACCCCGAAGAAGCCGCCCAAGTCAAGGCGTGGATGAACTGGAACTCCACCATCCCGCACATCAAGGACAAGGAAATTTCGGGCCTCGCCGAAGTGGACATGTAGCCCGCGATTCAGCCCGTATTGAGCCTGTGATCGGCGCTTTCTTGAAACAATATTTCCGCAATTTTTCTGCCGGAAAAACGTGGACTAGCCCGCATGGTTTAAGCCTCAACTAGAAGGTGTACTCTGCACGTAAAAACATTAACGTTGAGGCATACAATAAGAAATGGTTAATGCACAGCCGCACGCCGTGCACACACCACGTCACTTCACAGAAACACCGACCCCGAAAGGCACACCATGGCCACCAAGAAGCCCGCACGCCTCACCCGCCGCGCAGCACTCGCCGCCGCAGGCGCAGGCGCAGCAACCGCCCTCGGCGCGCTACTCACCCCCGCACAGGCAACCACCTACCGCCCCACCGTGCGCCGCACCCCCTACAACGGCTACTACTCGCACCGTTACGGCCGCCGCGGCCGCATCGTCATCAGCGACTACTACGGCAGCTCCTACAGCCACTACTACTATTACGGCGGCTAAAAAATACCAAGCCCAATAAACATATACTGGAAGACGGCACTACATTCGTGTAGTGCCGTCTTCCCGTTAGATGCCGCAGGCATCACCCGCACCACGGTGCGGAAAACACACCACAGATAGAGAGAAAAAATGAAGAACGTAACCCGCCGATCCGCACTCGGCCTGTTTGTCGCTGCCGGTGGCGCAACCCTCCTGGCTGCATGCGGTTCGCAGTCCCAGGCATCCAGCGGCTCTGCATCTGCATCCGGTAGCGCTTCTACCTCGGATGCCGAAGTTAACAACGCACGCGCCGACTACTCCGGTCCTGCTGTCCTGGACGGTTACACCTCCAAGCCTGCTGACTACCAGCTGGCAACCCGCACCGAGCCGGCCAAGAACGTGCCCGTGCCGACGAAGCCCGCTGTTGCTAACGAGAACAGCGTGGAGGGTCTGTACCAGTCCATCGCGTTCTTTGGCGCAGCCATGGAATACTACATGCGTACCGGTAAGACCGAGCCGCTGCGTGAAAGCGCCATGGACAAGAGCGAACTCAAGTCGATGCTCGAGCCGGAAGACGGCACCCTCGGCGAAAAGCTGGTCAAGGGCGAAGTTTGGATGCACGACCCGACCGTCACCATCACCCTGCTCTCCGCACAGCCCACCCGCGATGGTAAGGCATACACCTGGAATGCTCGCTTCACCCTTACCCGCGGCGAATTTATGGCATCTAAGGATAAGGTTCTGGAGGTCCCCGAAAGCGGTCGTGAGAACGTCAACGAGCGTACCCTGCGCGGTGTGTACGAGAACGGTGCGTGGAAGCTGACTGGCATGAAGTCTGAATCTGAGGCTTCTGCATCGGCTTCTGCTTCCTAAAAGCTTCAGCCTAGAAGCGCGTAGCTTCTACACCTAAAAGGCGCCCGCCCCGTGGCTAAAAACCACGAGGCGGGCGCCTCTCTCATGCGGTGAAGGACCTACCCTGCTTTTACCTACGCAGAAGCAAGCTTCTCCTCAAGCTCCTTCACAATCTTCGCGTGTTCCTTCTCAGAGATAGAAACCTTGAAGAAGAATGCGAGGAACGAGCACACAATAATGGCGAGCGGCACATAGAAAGCAGCCGTGTTGAACGTCTGAATGTTCTGCGCGGTGAGGCTATTAGGATCTGTACCGTTAGTCATAGCGGCAGCAACAGCAACCACACCCACGATGCTGTTAGAGAGAGCACCAGCAATCTTGTCGAGCATCGGGCGGACGGACAGGGTAACTGCCTCGTTGCGCTGACCGGTCTTCAGCTGGCCGTACTCAATGGAGTCGGTCAGCGCCAAGATAGCGGTCATCTGAATGAAGGTGTTCGGGGTGTAGAACAGGACCAGTGCCACGTAGACCAGAGCCAAGTTCTGCGGGAAAAGAATGAACAGAATGTAGGCAACAATCATCACGCCTTCCGGCATCCTTAAAGGGACCAAACAAAGATGTATACGAGAGGAAGGAAGACATGTCTTCCACCGAACAAACGACTCCCGTAGTCTCCTCCCAGTCACCCTCAGCAGCGTGGCTTGATGACCCCACTGTGTACGCTGCCAACAGGGAGGCAGCGCACTCCGACCATCACTCCTCGAACCCCCAGCAGAGCCTCAACGGCACGTGGGCTGTCCGCACTGCATGGGCCTCAGAAATTGACGTCACCACCGCAGAATTCGCCGCCCCCGCCCTCGACGAAAGCGACTACCAGAGCATCCCCGTCCCCGCCACCCTGGAAACTGAGGGACTCTGGCGCCCCGCCTACGTCAACATCCAGATGCCCTGGGACGGCCACGAAAACCCCGAAGCTCCTCACATCCCCGAGAAGAACCACGTAGCCCTCTACCGCAAGCACTTCACCCTGGAGGGCGACCTCAAGAAGATGCTGAGCGAATCGGGCCGCATCGCGCTCGCCTTCGAAGGCTTCGCAACCGCAATTTACGTGTGGGTTGACGGCACCTTCGTCGGTTACGCGGAAGACGGTTACACCACCACCTCCTTCGACATCACCGATATCGTCAGCAAGGACGCAGAAGGCAACCACACCCTGACCGTCGCATGCTACGAATACTCGAGCGCTTCATGGCTGGAAGGCCAGGACTCGTGGCGTTTCCACGGCCTCTTCCGTGCTGTGAACCTGGTAGCCCGCCCCGCAGTCAGCATCGCCTCCCTCACCGTTGAAGCAGACTACGACGCACCCACCGGCGAAGCACACCTGGACGCTCTCGTCACCCTCAACGGTGAAGAAATCAAGGCGTACACCCTGCAGGCCAGCGTCCTTGACGGCACCCAGGTCATCTGGTCTTGTATCGTCGCCGCCGAAGACGCATCCGTGCGCATCTCCTCCGACGCCCTTGAAGGTATCGCTCCCTGGTCAGCTGAATCGCCCTCTCTCTACACTCTGACGGTGGATCTGCTCCACGACGGCAAGACCGTAGAATCCACCAGCCAGCGCGTTGGATTCCGTCGCTTCCGCATCGAGAACGGAATCATGACCCTCAACGGTCACCGAGTCCTCTTCAAGGGTGTCAACCGCCACGAGTTCCACCCGCGTACCGGCCGCGTCCTGACCGTTGAAGACATGACTTCAGAGATTCTCTTCTGCAAGCAGCACAACATCAACGCTATCCGCACCAGCCACTACCCCAACGATTCACGCTTCTACGCCCTGGCCGACGAATACGGTATCTACCTGGTTGACGAAGCAAACCTGGAAACTCACGGCTCCTGGTGCACCCCCGGTGACATCCCCACCCCCGAGACCACGATCCCCGGCTCCCGCATGGAATGGGAAGGCGCCTGCGTTGACCGCGTAGAATCCATGATGCGCCGCGACTACAACCACCCCTCCGTAGTAATCTGGTCGCTCGGTAACGAAGCGTACGGCGGCGAAGTATTCCGCTCCATGTACCGCCGAGTCCACGAACTGGACCCCAACCGCCCCGTACACTACGAAGGCATCACCTGGCACCGCGAATTTGATGACGTCACCGACATCGAATCCGGTATGTACACCCACGCTGACGTCGTCGAAAAGTACCTGTCGAACAACCCCCAGAAGCCCTTCATCATGTGCGAATACATGCACGCAATGGGCAACTCGGTCGGCGCTATCGACGAATACGTCGCACTGGAACGCTACCCCCACTACCAGGGCGGTTTCATCTGGGACATGATCGACCAGGCACTCTGGCACCCCGGTGAGAGCGAAGGCGCCCCCGAATACCTCGCCTACGGTGGCGCATTCGGCGAACGCCCCTGCGACTACGAATTCTCCGGTGACGGTATCCTCTTCGCCGACCGCAAGGTAAGCCCCAAGGCTGCTGAAGTGAAGGCAGTGTACTCCAACCTGCGCATCACCCCCGACCAGAAGGGCGTGACGGTTGTCAACGACAACCTCTTCACCTCCACCGCAGACTACACCTTCAAGGCTAGCCTGCTGGTCAACGGCGTTCCTCAGTGGCAGGAAGACTACTTCTTCGACGTAGCCCCGGAATCCACTCACGAGCTGGTAATTCCCTGGCCCCTGGAAGAATACGCTGCCGACAACGCAGAAGTAACCCTGGACGTCAGCCTCGTGCTCACTGAAGACGCCGCATGGGCTCCTGCAGGACACGAAATTGCCTTCGGTCAGTACGTCATCCCCGCATCGCAGGCTGAAGCAAACACCGCTGAAGACGCAGCAGATGCGACGGTGATCGTCGGCCGCTGGAACGTCGGTCTGCGCAACAACCAGGCTGAAGTTATTCTGTCCCGCACTCAGGGCGGCATCGTCTCCTGGGTACACAACGGCATCGAGCATGTTATTCGCCCCCCGAAGCTCACCACCTTCAGGCCCCTGACCGACAACGACCGCGGCGCAGGACACGGTTTCGAACGCGCCCAGTGGACCGTTGCAGGCCGCTACGCCCGTTGCGCTAACGTTGCTGTCGAGCAGCCCAGCGATGACAGCGTGGCAGTGACCTACACCTACGAGCTGGCAACCCCCGCTCACACCGCTGTTACGGTCCGCTACGAAGCACAGAGCACCGGCAACGTGCGAGTAACCATCGACTACCCCGGCGAGAAGGACGCACCGTCCCTGCCCGCATTCGGTCTGGAATGGGCACTGCCCGGCGAGTTCTCGCACCTGCGTTACTACGGCCTCGGCCCCGGCGACTCCTACCCCGACCGTTGCAGCGGCGTCCGCCTGGGCGTGTGGGAAAGCACCCCGGAGCAGGACTACGCACCGTACCTGGTACCTCAGGAAAGCGGCAACCACATGGGTGTCCGTTGGGCTGAAGTGACGAACGACAGCAACCACGGCTTCCGTGTCCGCCAGCTGCAGACTGCCGGTGACGGCCTGCACGTATCGCTCCTGCCCTACTCCTCCTACCAGATTGAGGAAGCTTCCTACCAGTGGGAGCTGCCCGAGAACAACCGCACCTACCTGCGTATCCTGGCAGGTCAGCTCGGCGTTGGTGGAGACGACTCGTGGGGCTCGCCGGTACACAGCCAGTACCACATCGATGCAACCGAGCCGCTGCACATGGACATTGCGCTAGAAATTATCTAACGCAACGCTCGGCACAGTAGCAGTAGACGCCTACCTTCGTGTAGCGTCCGCAGTTCTCTAGAAAAGAGGCGCCCGCCTCGTGGAATAAACCCACGAGGCGGGCGCTTTTCTTATATGCGCAATAAAGCATATACCCTTATCGGGATGCTACCAGATGCGCACGCGCTCCTCCGGAGCCAGGTACAGTGCATCGCCCTCAGAGACGCCAAACGCCTCATAGAACTCATCAATATTGCGCACCACACCGTTCACACGGAACTCATCCGGCGAATGCGGATCCACCGAAATCATCACCTCAGCATGCTGCGGGCGGGACTTCGTGCACCAGCCGCGAGCATTCGAGAAGAAGAAACGCTGAATACCGGTCATGCCGTCAATCACCGGCGCGTCAGCCAGCGACTCAATGCCCTGCTTCTTCAAAGCCAGACGGTACGCCTTCAACGCAATCGACATGCCAGCCAGGTCGCCAATGTTCTCGCCCAGAGTCAGCTCACCGTTCACGTGGAACTTCTCATCCAGACCCACCGGAACGTACGCGTTGTACTGCTCCACCAGCGCTGAGGTGCGCTCCTTGAACTTCGCGTAATCCTCCTCAGTCCACCAGCTCTCCAGCTTGCCGTCACCGTCATAGCGGGAACCCTGATCGTCAAAACCGTGACCAATCTCGTGGCCAATAATCATGCCGATATTGCCGTAGTTCGCCGCATCGTCAGCATCCGGGTTGAAGTACGGGGGCTGCAGAATAGCTGCCGGGAACACAATCTCATTCGCCGGGGGCATGTAGTACGCGTTCACGGTCTGCGGAGTCATCAGCCACTCCGACTTATCCACCGGCTGACCCTTACGGGCAATCAGCCAGTCAGCATCAAACGCACCGGTACGGCGCAGGTTCTCGAACAGGTCACCGGGCACCAGCTCCAGTGCGGAGAAGTCACGCCACTTGTCGGGGTAACCGATCTTGGTGACGAACTTCGACAGCTTCTCCAGCGCCTTCTGGCGGGTTGCCTCAGTCATCCAGTCCAGCGACTCAATAGACTCGCGGTACGCCTCCAGGAGGTTGCCGACCAGAACCAGCATCTTCTCCTTGTGCGAAGGCGGGAAGTGCACAGCCACGTACTCCTGGCCAATTTCCTCACCCAGAGCCTTCTCGACAGCGCCCACGCCGCGCTTCCAGCGCTCACGAATCTGCTGGGTACCGGAAAGGGTCTTGCCGTAGAAGTTGAAGCTCTCCTGAACCAGCTCGTCGTACATGAACGGCGCACGCGAACGCAGAACAGTCCACACAGCCCACAGCTTCCAGCTCATCAGCGGGATGGAGGTGAACAGCTTCGCCGCGCCCTCGAAGAAGGACGGCTGAGCCACAATAACCTGACCCAGGGTCTCCGGGTCGGCACCCAGAGCCAGCAGCCACTGGGAGAACGGGAAGCCGGGGAACTTCTCGTCTAGCTCGGTCGCCTGGTACGGGTTGTAGGTTGCCTCAGCGTCGCGGTTCTCCACGACGTTCCAGTGCAGGCGAGCCAGCTCCGACTCGTGAGTGAACACCAGCTGAGCCGCCTGCTCCGGGGTCAGGCCGAAGCCTTCAGCCAGACCGGTCAGCTCAAACATGCGGGCAATATGCTCAACATACGCCGCGCATGCAGCCTCGTGCTTCTCTTCACGGTAGTAGGATTCATCCGGCAGGCCCAGACCCGACTGGTACAGGAAGAACGTGTAATTCTTCGGGTCCTTCGGGTCGTTGCTGGTGTACCAGGCGAACAGCTGCGGCAGACCCGCACGAGACAGCAACGCCAGGGTCACAGCCAGGTGGGAGGGGGTTGCCGAGTTCAGGATCGGGGCAATCTCCTTCAGCAGCGGCTCCAGGCCGTCCGCCTCAATCTTCTCAACATCCATGAAGGAGTTGTAGAGTGCGCCAATACGGGACTCCGGCTGCTCCTTCGCGATCTTCTCCACCAGCTCACGCACGTGCTTCTCTGCGTTATCGCGGAGGGTGTACAGGCCGCCGTCCTTGGGGCGATCCGCCGGGATTTCGTGGGTAGCAAGCCACTTACCGTTGACGTGGCGGAAGAAATCGTCGCCCGGCTTGACGGTTTCATCCACCCATTCTTTAGTGATTCCAGAGTTAGTAGTCATGGTTCCATTCTAGGTTCTTAACGTAAGAAGCCACACGATTACCGACAAGCCACCATATGGTGACTCACCAGCAAACGTGTGGCTTCCCTACACGAAAGACCGGACAATTATGCCTGAGCCGCCAGCTTCTCTGCGCGCTCAGCCATCAGACGCTTCTCAGCACCGTTAACCAGCCAGAGGAACAGAACAGCCAGACCCGAGCACACAATCATGAAGACGAACGCGGTGCTCCAACCCCAGTGGTCAACAATAATGCCGATACCGGCAGAAGCCAGGGTCGCACCCAGAGCGTAACCGAACAGGCCGGTGAAGCCCGCAGCGGTACCCGCAACATGCGAGGGGGGACAGGTCAATAGCCTGCAGACCAATCAGCATGACCGGGCCGTAAATCAGGCCACCAATCAGAGCCAACGCAACGTACGCAATCCACAGCGGCGCATCCGAAGAAGGCAGCCAGTACAGCAGAATCGCGCCAACGGTCGCAATCAGGAACAGGATACCCGCGGGGGAGCGGCGACCCTTGAACATGCGGTCAGAAACGTAACCGCACAGGACGGTACCACCAATACCGGCAAGCTCCAGAATCGAGAAGCCCGCAATACCACCCTCAAGGGAAGCGTGGCGCACATCGTGCAGGTACTTCGGCGCCCACACCAACACGCCGTAGCGCAGGGTGTACACGAACACGTTTGCCAGAGCCAGGTACACCATGGTCGAGTTGGTCAGCACGTGCTTACGGATGGTGGTCCAGGTGGACTCTGCACGATCCTCAGCGGTGGACTCAACCTTGTGCGGGTCGTTGCGGTACACGTCAACGGTGGGCAGACCCTCAGCCTCGGGGTTGTCACGAATCAGCAGCCACGCCACGAACGCCAGAACGAAGCTGATAACAGCCGGGAACCAGAAGGCAACTTCCCAGGTCTTGCCGAACATGGAGAAGCCCCACGCAACCAGCAGACCGGACAGCGCACCACCAACGTTGTGGGCGGTGTTCCACCAGGAAACCTTCGTGCCGCGCTCGCTGGTGGAGAACCAGTTCACGAGCACACGACCCGAGGGAGGCCAACCCATGCCCTGGAAGATGCCGTTGAAGACCATGATGGTCGCCATGATGGAGGCGATAGCGGCACCGTAGCCTGCCGCACCCGCGCCTTCACCCATGTAACCGGTCATTGCCAGCAGGATGTTTGCAACACCCGAGAGCACCAGACCGATGGGCAGGAACAAACGCGCGTTCGAGCGGTCAGAAATCATTGCGGTGAAGAACTTGCTGAAGCCGTAAGCCAGCAGCAGTGCCGTGGACAGAGCACCAATTGCTGCGTTGCTGAAGCCAAGTTCCTTGGTCAGAATCGGGGTGACCAGCGGGACGTTGTTACGAATTAGGTAGAAGGTCGCGTAACCGATGAAGATACCCATGAAGACCTGCAGGCGCATGCGCGGGTACTTCGCATTAACTTCTGCTTCGCTGAGCTGGGGCTTGGGTGCCGGAATAGCGAGCCAGCGGGGTGTAGAACCCTTCTTCTTCTTCTTTGATGAAGTGGTAGTAGTCATGCTGGAATTCTAAAAACGGCGGCTTATAAAAATGCTAATCTGCTGGAAATGTTTTCAGTAGAATGTTCACTAGGGTGAACGGATATTCAGAGTGATTATTCTATAAATACTTGTTCTACCCCGGAATTTCAGGGAAGTATGCAATTCATGTGATGCGCATCTGTCTACTGGGCAACATTGCCGTGCATAGCGCAACGAATATAAATACTTTCTTTATTGAGCAAATGCATGTTTTGGTCAGACCACAACTAAATTTAGAGTTATTTATACCCTAAGTTCAAAAAGAGAACCACTTGAATACCGCTAAATCGGTTCTCCATAAACACCCCGCAGGCACCCACCTGCTCAACCCCAAAACTGCACAGGGAAGCCCGCCCGCACGGTGCAGAAGAATCCGTGCGGGCGGGCCCGTTATCTATCCCCAAAAGCTCGGCATACAGTCGGTACGTATACCGGCACGAAGCCGAACAGCCGCCACCTGCCGCAGGTTACCGCGAGCAAACCATCATCCGGTCGACCCGCAGCAGGCAGCGGAACCTAAAGCTCTCCGGGTGGGAAACCTAGAGAGAAGCGCGAATCGCCTTGGTGGCATCCACCAGGTGACGCAGAGACTGCTTGGTCTCCTCGTAATCACGAGTCTTCAGACCACAGTCAGGGTTCACCCACAGGTCAGCAATGGTGCCGTAACCAATCGCAGCCTTCAGCAGGGACTCAATCTCATCCTGCGAAGGAACACGCGGGGAGTGGATGTCCCACACGCCCGGGCCCAGACCGGAAACGAAGGTCTCCGGAATGTCAGCCAGCAGCTCCATGTGCGAGCGGGCGGCCTCAATGCTGGTCACGTCAGCGTTCAGAGCGTTAATCGAGTCGATAATCTCGTTGAACTCCGAGTAGCACAGGTGGGTGTGAATCTGGGTGGAGTCCTTCACGCCGCTGGTAGCCAGGCGGAAGGAGTTCACCGACCAGTCCAGGTACTGCGGCTGCTCGTCGCGGCGCAGGGGCAGCAGCTCGCGCAGAGCCGGCTCGTCCACCTGAATGATGCGGATGCCCGCCTCTTCCAGGTCGGCAATCTCGTCGGCCAGTGCCAGAGCCACCTGGTTAGCGGTCTCGCGGCGCGGCTGGTCGTCACGCACGAAGGACCACGCCAGAATCGTCACGGGGCCGGTGAGCATGCCCTTGACGGGCTTGTCGCTCAGCGACTGTGCGTGGGAGCTCCACGGAACGGTGAACGCCTCACCGCGCAGGCCCTCACCGTGACGCTTCACGTCACCGAACAGGATCGAGGGGCGGGTGCAACGCGAACCGTAGGACTGAACCCAGCCGTGGCGGGTGGTGGCAAAGCCGTCGAAGTTCTCAGCGAAGTACTGAACCATGTCGTTACGCTCGGCTTCACCGTGAACCAGCACGTCCAGGCCCAGCTCCTCCTGCAGCTTGATGACCGAGGCAATCTCGTCACGCAGGAAGCCGTTCAGCTCCTCGGCGGAAATCTTGCCCGCACGAGCCTCCGCACGGCGGCGGCGAATCTCAGCGGTCTGGGGGAAGGAACCGATGGTGGTGGTCGGCAGCTTCGGTAGGTTCAGGTCAGCCTGAGCCGCATGGCGAACGTCAATGGTCGGACGGTCGAAGTCCTCGGCGGTTACAGCTGCGGCGCGGGCACGAATCTCGTCGTTGTGCTTGCGCGGGTCGGCGGCGAAGCGAGCCAGCGCCTCGTCAGCAGCCTTCAGCTCGGGCTCGATAGCAGCCTCACCCTCAGCCAGGCCACGAGCCAGCAGGGCAATCTCGGCGACCTTCTGATCGGCGAATGCCAGGCCGTCCACGGGAACCTCGGCGGGGTCTTCCAGAGCCAGGTCGTGCGGCACGTGCTGCAGGGAGGTCGAAGAAGCCACAGACACGGCACCCTCGGATGCGCCGGGCAGCGCCTCCAGGGTCTTCAGTGCGGCACGAACATCGGCACGCCACACGTTGCGGCCGTTCACAACACCGGCAACCAGGTGCACGCCGGCGGCAGAAACAGACTCCAGCTCAGCCTTCGAGTACACGCCGTGCACCAGGTCAAGATGCAGAGCCTCAATGCCGGTACCCAGCAGTGCCGGCAGGTTCTCACGCAGGGAACCGTAGGGGCTGGTCACCAGAATCTGCGGGCGCTTCTCGCCAGCAGCCAGGGCACGGTAGGTGCGCTCAGCCAGCTGCGCAACCTTCGCGTTGTCGGCACGGTCCACGGTCAGGCCCGGCTCGTCCAGCTGAACCCACTCAACACCGCGCTCAGCCAGCTGCTCCAGCACTTGAGCGTAAGCGGCAACGAACTCATCCAGACGGTCGACGGGTGCGAAGTCCTCGTCGGAACCCTGCTCAGCCTTAGCGCCCAGCAGCAGGGTCAGCGGGCCAACAATCTGCGGGCGAACCTTCACGCCAGCCTGCTTTGCGACCTCAAGCTGCTCGTCAATAGCCTCAAGGTTCAGCTTAATCTCGGTGCCGGCACCAATCTCGGGCACCAGGTAGTGGTAGTTGGTGTCGAACCACTTGGTCATCTCCAGCGGAGGCAGGGTCTCGGTACCGCGCGCCAGGGCGAAGTAGCCGGGCAGATCCAGCAGGCCGCGTGCATCCTTAGCCTCAGCCAGACGCTCGGGAACCAGGGTGAACAGGCGAACCACATCAAGTACCTGATCGTAGTAGGAGAAGGTCGCCGGAATCGAGTAGTTATCAGCCTTCAGACCGGCGGCGGTCACGCGCTCGAAGTAGGTGCGCTGCACGTCAGCGGCGGTGTCCTGCAGCTCCTGCAGGGTTGCCTTGCCCTTCCAGAAAGCCTCCTGAGCCTTCTTCAGCTCGCGGAAGCGGCCCACGCGGGGGTAGCCAACAATGGTTGCGGCGGGGAATGCGGTGTTCGACATAATATTTTTTCCTTTACTGGGGATAGATAGGGGAGTCAGTTCCGGTATTTCGCCACCCAGCGGTGGGCGGTGAAACGGAGGTTGTAACTCCCGGAATATTTGCGGGGGAGACAATGGGAACACATCCGACAAGGAGCGTTATGGGTTGAAGCGGGGTTTTAGGCGTATTCCAGTTCGCTCAGCGGCTGAGAGAAACGGTTGCTGTATCGGGGTAGGTCCAGCTGATCCAGAACGTCCAGCACCGCGGCATGCTCGTTGAAGGTGAAGAAGTGCAGGCCCGGTGCGCCCGCATCCATCACGGCGCGGCACTGGTTCAGTGCGTAGTCCACGCCGATGCGGTGCAGCTCTGCGCTGCTGGTTGCCGTCTCCAGGGCGTACGCAAGATCCGCCGGAACCGACATGCCCGCCATCTGGCAGAGGTTCTGCAGGCGCTTCAGGGAGGTCACCGGCATGATGCCCGGAATAATCGGAATATCTACGCCCGCCAGGTGCGCCGAATCGACCAGGGCGCTGTAGCGCTCATCCTCGAAGAACACCTGGGTGATAGCGAAATCCGCGCCGGCACGCTGCTTGGATAGCAGAATCTCAATATCCTGCAGCAGGGACGCCGACTCGGGGTGCTTCTGCGGGTACGCCGCCACACCAATCGACACCTTGCCGGCCGCCAGGTGGGCGAAATCTTCACGCTCCACGCGGCGAATCAGCTCCACCAGGTAGCGGGCGAAAGGAAGTTCAGAAACCTGACCCTCCTGAATATCACCGCGAAGAGCCAGGAAACCGCGCACACCCAGACCCAGAATCAGGCGGACCGCGCGCTCCAGCTCGTGCACCGAATGGCCTGCACAAATCAGGTGAGCCAGCGGGGTGAGGGAGGTTTCATGCACCAGGTGGTCGAGTAGCGCGAGGGTCTTCTGGCGGCGCTTCGCGTCACCGGCGTAGGTGACCGACACGTAGTCGGGGTTGGTGCCCTCAAGCTCCGCAATGGTGTGGAGTAGCGACTCGCAGCTTGCGTGTGAGCGGGGTGGGAACAGCTCAAAAGAAAGAGCCGGGTGAACTGTCGTCATAACCTTCCTTCGTGTTCACCCGATAGATACGCACCGGGAGGGTGCGTGAATTCTTCTGCAGGATGCGCTGTACCGGTTTGCGGGTACGACTCATCAAGGGGTGCCGAAGGGTATTCTTCTCTATCGGTTCTGGCGGGAGCACCTTGTCCGTACCCTGCACCGTGACGGTGGGGGATACTGGCGAGGTTGCTGCGACGTCTACGAGCCAGATCTCTCGGTCGCTCTTGATAGATAACGCTTTCACTCTACCCACTGCCTCCGAGGGTGCGCAAGGGATGCGGCGGTTGATGTCCTAATATTTCTGGACATGACATCGGGGGCGAAATATGAACTTAATATGACTGACTATGACGAAGGGCGGCTGGGGGTGTTGCGGGTAGGGCTGTCGGCTGACCCCTGGATGCCCAAAAATATCACAGATACGCCTGCTTAATATTCTTGGACACGCGCGGATATGTGTGTTTTAAATTTCATTGAGGGGTAGGGTAGCTAGTGAGGCACGGGTAGTGTTTCGATGTCCGCTCATCGAGGAGTTTCAGGGCTCAAAGATGAGTTCAATACGACTTTGTGAGCGTGGTGAGAATGAAAAATCTATTTTCCTCTATACTCTGGTCCTTCCGCCTAGCCTGGAAAACCTGTCCCGCGACCCTAGTGAGCGTTGCCCTATCGCTAGCCGTCATCGCCTGCATTCCCCTGAGCCAGTCCCTGCTGATCGGTAATACAGTATCAGCCTTGAGCGGTTCAAATGGTGGCGCAGCATGGATTTATATTATTGCTCTTGCCCTTGTTGTCGGAATTAATATCATTGCTCAACGCTGGGTAAGAAGTAACATGCTTATCCTCAAATCAAAGATGAACTATCGGGTTCACCGCATGTTAAATAACAGGTTATCTACTTTTCCGTTGTCTGATATTGGTAGCACAAAATCACAGGAAGATATACGTGCTGCAAGAGAGGCAATATCGAAACAGGAATTGCAGGTTCACACCATGTCAGTTATGACACTGGTGAGTGCCTTCGCAATGGTGTTACTTCTCTGTCTTAATATTGCGAACGTCAGCATTGTGGCAGCAATTTTTGCGGCACTGTGTTCACTACCCCTATCTATTGCAATGGTAATCCTCGCTAAACGTGATTACGCTATATACACCCTAATGTACGAGGACTATCGGGTAGAGAACTACTATCTAGACAATCTGATGGCTCAAAGTCGCGCCCAAGAACTTCACCTCATGAGAGCCTCCCGATTTTTCTCGCAACGCGTAGCGTCCTGGCGACGCCGGGCAGCCGGTAGGGAATTGAGCCTTGAAAGTGTTAGAGGAATCATCTCCATAGTTGCAGGGCTACTCTGCTCTGTCTTACTTTTTGCGTCCCTGTACTTCCTTGTGGATTCAGGCGCCGATATATCGTATGTGGCCGGATCGCTGATTGGAATCATTGCCTGTGTTAACGCGACCCAAGAGGTGGGATATTCATTCGGCCAGATTATTAATGGAGCATTATCTGTTCAGCAATTCCGAAGGGTATGCGACTCTGATACTTATGACCATGCTTCTGAGATAAAAACTTCTAACCCTAACCGTGAAAATATTTCAAAAATTATATGCAAAGATGTATCCGTTCAGTATGAGGGCGCGTCGTCTTTTGCGCTTAAAGATATTAATCTTGAGCT
>ERZ772979.123-NODE-123-length-61895-cov-4.825178_pt1 | contig 61895 bp, 63 predicted proteins | sample MGYA00511130_ERZ772979 | MGnify/ENA primary metagenome ERZ772979 (study PRJEB29015, sample SAMEA2738103) | human oral metagenome | biome: human oral; feature: human-associated habitat; material: saliva | place: China | collected 2186 ...
ATGTTCAATGTTCAATGTTCAATGTTCAATGTTCAATGTTCAATGTTCAATGTTCCTCTAAGCAAAGGGCAAAAGTACGAAATAAATAGAGAATTACCACGAAAAACTGTTATTTTTTTGTATCTTTGTCTTCTCTAACAAACCTTCTGATCATGTCCCAAGCAAGCCCCTTTGTACCATTGTTGCTTACGCTGCAAGATATACCCTATGGTGATTTTACCCATAAGCTTATCCCTACTCTTTCCCGTGAGTGTATCATAGGGGTACGCCTTCCTGCCCTACGCAAAGCAGCCAAAGACCTCACTAAGCAACAGCCAGAAGCTGTAGCGCTGTTTCTCAACTCACTTCCCCACTACTACCATGAGGAAAACCTCTTACACGGCTTTCTTATAGAACAAGTGAAAGCCTTTGACAAGGCTATCGCCTATACGGAAGCCTTTTTGCCTTATATAGATAATTGGGCGGTGTGTGATACCTTTTCTCCTAAGCTCTTTCAGAAGCACCCAAGGGAGACCTATGCCCATATCCTCCAGTGGCTCAAAAGCCCACAGCCCTACACCATTCGCTATGGCATAGGGCTGCTGTTGTCCAATTACTTAGAAGACTACTTTGAGATCGAAATGCTCTCCCTCGTTGCCAGCATCCAGTCGGACGAATACTATGTTAATATGATGATTGCTTGGTACTTCGCCACTGCCTTGGCCAAGCAGTACGAAGCAACCCTGCCTCTTATTCAAAGCCAAACCCTCTCTCCCTTTGTCCAGAACAAAACCATCCAAAAAGCCCGCGAAAGCAGGAGAATTACGCAGGAGGTGAAGGATTTTTTACTTCAATATAAATTACCTACAATATGAATCTCTGGCATATACAACTTCACCCCACTGGGGCTACTACTTGGACAACTGAAGACACCCGTCGTATTGTCGCTACGGGCTATATAGGTTGCTCAGGCAAGGCGGTACAGACTTTCGAAAAGCTCCTAGTAGGCGACTTAGTACTGGTACGCTATGGAGGGCAAGTAGTAGCTTTGGTCGCTGTGGAGGATACACCCCGCTTATTGCGGGATTATGAAAAGCATCCTTTGCACTGGTTCTCCCATGGCTGTCGAGTAAAGGCACTTGCCTACTATGACCACCTAAAAATAGGCGGCCGTGGCTGGTACCTGCCCACTACGATCCAACAGATAAAACCTGAGAATGAGATAGCCTATACCTTTGTGAGAGGTTTGTGGGAAAAGACAGACACTCGCCTGCTCTTTTCTGTAGATTTCAACGAACTGTTGGCGTATGATTTAGTGCTGTTTTCTCAGAAAGATGAGCGGGAAAATGTATGTGGAGAGCTGATACCCTTATATGAGGGGCAGAGAGTAAATATCTATATGGACGATGGAGACGACAAGGGTAACCGTGATGACCTTGTTGCCTCGGGCTATGTAACGGCAAACACTACAGAGTACTATCCTTATGTAAAGTGGTGCTGCCGAATAGATGAAAAAGGTATTCGCAGTGAGTCTGAAGGAAAGTAATTTTGAAACTTCTTAACTTGGGAAAAATATAAATCTCAAAACCTCTCTTTATTCAGATAAAAATAGTATTTTTGCCCCTTGTAAATGATATTTATATATGTCTGAAAAACATCACTACAAGGGGCTTACTGATGCCCAAGTTGTTGAAAGTCGCCAAAAATATGGCGAAAATACCTTTACTGCGGTGGAGGGTGAACCGCTCTGGAAACAGTTCTTAGAGAAATTTACCGACCCTATCATCATCATCCTATTGGTGGCGTTGGTCTTTTCTTTTGGAGTTTCTTTCTACGAATATACGGTACATGATACGGGTATCCATGCTTTCTTGGAGCCTGTAGGTATCCTCTTTGCGATTCTTTTAGCCACCGGAGTCGCTTTCTACTTTGAACAAAAAGCTAACAAACAATTTGAAATCCTCAATCAGGTCAATGACGATATTTACTACAAGGTCATTCGCAATGAACGCATCACTCAAGTGCTAAAGAAGGATATTGTCGTGGGAGACATTGTCATCATTGAGACAGGAGAGGAAGTACCTGCCGATGGGGAGTTGTTGGAGGCGGTATCTCTTCACCTGAACGAATCCACCCTCACAGGAGAGCCTCTCGTACACAAGAGCATTCTTCCAGAGGACTTCGAGGCAGAAGCTACCTATCCTACTAATTATGTATGCCGCGGTACTTCGGTAGCCGATGGACATGGTATCTTTGAGGTAAAAAAGGTGGGAGATGCTACCGAATACGGAAAAGTGTTCGAGGGGGTACAGATAGATGATTCTGTAAAAACACCACTCAATGAGCAGTTAGACCGTTTGGCTGACCTTATTACCAAGGTGAGTTACGGAATTGCTGCCCTTGTCATCGTAGGAAGACTTATTGTTTATTTTGCAGATCCTACCCATAGTTTGGACAACCTTGATTGGGTGTCTTTCGGAGGGTATCTACTTAATACTGTGATGATTGCTATTACAGTAGTAGTGGTTGCTGTGCCGGAGGGATTACCTATGAGTGTTACTCTGAGCTTGGCCTACAGTATGCGTAGTATGATGGCTACCAACAACCTCGTACGCAAGATGCATGCTTGTGAGACCATGGGGGCTACTACAGTAATCTGTACAGACAAAACAGGTACACTCACTCAGAACCAAATGACTATCTACGAAACATACTTTAATCAGTTCCCAGATAGTTCTTTCGCCGATCGACTTATCGCCGAGTCTATGGCGGTCAATTCCACTGCTTATCTTGATTTTTCTGATAAGGAAAAGCCCAGTGTACTGGGCAATCCTACCGAAGGGGCGCTTCTTCTTTGGCTCTATGGCAAGGGTATCAACTACCTGCCTATACGTGAGGAAAGTGAAGTGCTACAACAGCTTACCTTCTCCACCGAGCGTAAGTATATGGCGACGCTCATCTATTCACCTACGCTGAAGAAAAATATACTCTATGTAAAAGGGGCTCCTGAGATTGTGATGACTTTCTGTCAGGAGGGAGGAAGACTAAATTCGACCCTCTCTCAAGCTGATTTCGAAGCTAAGTTGCTCCAATACCAAAACCAGGCGATGCGCACCATTGGCTTTGCTTACAAGGAAATAGACGATCCTAAAGCGATCATCTCCGAAAATGGCAAGTTAGTAGTCAAAGGATTACATTTTATCGGTATCACAGCTATTTCTGATCCTGTTCGTGCAGACGTGCCTGCAGCTATTGAGGAATGTATGCAGGCGGGCATTCAGGTGAAGATTGTAACAGGGGATACTCCAGGTACTGCCAAGGAAATTGCTCGACAGATACGCCTATGGGACGAGAGCTGTACCGATCGCAACCATATCACAGGAGCTGAGTTTGCCACTATGAGCGATGCTGACCTCTTGGAGCGTGTGAGTGACCTTAGAGTCATCTCTCGTGCACGTCCGCTGGACAAAGCGTGCTTGGTGAACCTGCTCCAGCAAAAGGGCGAAGTAGTAGCTGTAACAGGCGATGGGACTAACGATGCCCCTGCGCTCAAGGCGGCTCAGGTAGGACTTTCCATGGGCGATGGTACCTCTGTAGCTAAGGAAGCCAGTGATATTACTATCTTGGACAACTCCTTTAGTAGTATTGGCAAGGCGGTGATGTGGGGGCGCTCGCTCTACTTGAACATTCAGCGCTTTATTCTCTTCCAGATGACGATCAATGTGGCTGCGTGTATCATTGTGCTCATTGGGGCTTTCTTAGGGGTAGAATCACCTTTGACTGTAACCCAGATGCTATGGGTGAACCTTATTATGGATACTTTTGCTGCTTTGGCTTTGGCATCCTTGCCACCGAGCCACCGTGTGATGCATGACAAGCCTCGTCCAAGCAAGGCAAATATCATCAGCAGTGCCATGGCCAAGGGGATCTTCGGGGTAGGTGGATTCTTTGTATTACTACTCTTCGGATTTATACAATATTTCAAAAACGAAGATATTACCAGCTTGACACAATTCTCTTTAGGGGACTATATGAGCCACTTCTTCCACTTTGGAGCACCCAAGGGAAGCCTATCGGCTTATGAACTTTCGTTGTTCTTTTCCATTTTTGTATTCTTGCAGTTCTGGAATATGTTCAATGCCAAAGCCTATCGTACAGGAAGGAGTGCTTTCCATAATATAGGTAAGAGCCAAGGTTTCTTAATGATTGCTGCTGCAATTGTCTTAGGACAAGTATTTATCACTACCTTTGGGGGAGAAATGTTCAGTGTAACTCCATTGCAATTAGTGGATTGGGCTATTATCATCGGAGCTACCAGTATAGTACTTTGGATAGGAGAAATCCGTCGTTCAGTTGCCAAAGGTCAGTAAACAGAGGCCAGTTTAATAATTAACAATTAATAATTAATAATTAATCATTATTTTTCGTATCTTTGCGCCTCAATAATAGAAGGGGTCTCATAGTTCAACGGATAGAATAGAAGTTTCCTAAACTTTTGATCCAAGTTCGATTCTTGGTGAGACCACTTTTTCAAAAACTATCTTGATACTTTTTCAGGATAGTTTTATTTTTTCTCCAAATCTATTTTGTTAAGAAGCCCATTGATGATAAAGGCGAACAAGGTCCCAAAAGGAAAAGCTAATAGGGCTACAGAAAGAAAGGCACAGTGGAAGAATAAGGGAATATATCGCTGTACAAAGTAAAAAACTTCTTGATATGCATAGCAAATCCCCCAGATCACAGGATAACGGATACCAGTAGGGGAGAGCTCTTCTTCCCCATAGAGGAAGAATCCTATAAAGAAAATGATAAATACCAATAGCAAGAAGGCCATAAGGTAGAATAGGGAAAAGTCTTTTAGTAGCTTACACTTCATTTGTTTGGGTATGGGAAATAAAATCTAATATTCTTCGGGCAAAATTACGAAAATATTTTTGGAGAAAAAGGTTTCTGTAACAAACATCTGTGTATAGGTATTCATTTGTTATATCTTAGAGTGTTCTGGGAAAAAAATAAAAAAAGATTAGGAAGATTCAGAAAAAAGGTGTACCTTTGCCGCTGAAAAATAATGGGGGATTGGCGCAGCTGGCTAGCGCGTTTGCATGGCATGCAAAAGGTCACGGGTTCGAATCCCGTATTCTCCACTTCTACAAAATATAAATGACCAATGACAAATCCCATTAGGTATTAGTCATTGGTCATTTACCATTAATCATTTACCATTATGTTAGGTTCTATTATAGGAGATATTGTAGGCTCTCGATATGAGTTTGCCAATATCCATACTACAGATTTTGAATTGTTTACTTCTCATAATAGCTTTACCGATGATACCATATGTACCATCGCCATCGCTGATGCACTGCTCCATGGAAAATCTTTCAAGGAAAGTCTACTCTATTGGTGCAGGAGGTATCCTTCGCCTATGGGATCTTATGGAGGGCGTTTTGGTCAGTGGATACGTAGTGAAAATCCACAACCATACAACAGTTTTGGCAATGGCTCAGCTATGCGTGTCTCTCCTTGTGGTTGGTTAGGGAGCATGGAGCAGGTGCTTAGCTTTGCTCGGGAGAGTGCCGAATGTACTCACAACCATCCTGAAGGGGTCAAGGGTGCTGAGTGTGTCGCTTATGCTATTGCTTTGGCTCTTGAAGGAAAATCCAAGGAGCAGATAAAAGAAAAAGTCTGCTGGCTCTATGGGTATGACCTCTCTATGACTTGTCAGGAGCTTCGCCAAACATATCGTTTTAATGAAACTTGCCAAGGGACAGTACCACAGGCTATCATCTGCTTTTTAGAAAGCCATGACTTCGAGAGTGCCCTTCGCCTTGCCGTCTCTATAGGGGGCGATAGTGATACTCTTGCTGCTATTACAGGCGGTATTGCCGAGGCTTATTATGGTATCCCTAAAGAAATTGAGCAGAAAGCACTTACCTATCTGCCTGAGGAGTTTAAGGATTTGATCAGGGAGTTTAGAGAAAAGGATAATAAGGGACAATTAAAAATTAGCTTAGTTTTCCTCTGAGGAAGTTTATTTCCTCTTCTTTTGTTTGAATGATGCGCTCATAGAGTTTACGTTGTTCTTCAAAATCATCTTTCTTAAAGATAAAGTCTCCTCCTTTGTTGTGAGTAGCTCCATTATTGAAATTGTTATTGTAGGAGGTGGTAATCTCCAATTCTAAGATTTCAATGATTGTGACATTTAGTATTTTAGCTATTTCAAATAATCTATCTACGGTTAGCTGTGTTTTCCCATTTTCTATACTACTATAGGCACGTTGTGTAATATTGAGGTTTTCAGCCATATACTCTTGGGTGTAGTTTCTGAATTCTCTAAACTTCTTGATTCTTTCGTAATAATTCATAGATAAAAATTTTCTGCAAATATACGAATTATTTCTAAACAAGAAATATTTTGTATTATATTTTTAAGTTTTTCTTTGTAATTTTGCAAAAGAAATTAAAAGTTAATTTATTGTTTAATTAAAATTGATTTAATCATGGGAAATCCAGCTTACGGAAAAGGGTTTGAGGCAGGTAAAAAAGTAGCAGAAGAAGCTACAAAAAAATCTTGCAAGACAAAAATAAGCAAACAGTAGCAGTCGCAGTATTGTCAGCTATTGTAGGAGGAATAGCAACTTTATTAGGTTCTAGGAAGTAAAAACTTATAGAAGTTTTATAAGTAAAAAAGAGATTATCTATAACTTAGATAATCTCTTTTTGTTGGGATAAGGTACTATTTTTTCTGATTAGGATTGAGTTGTTTTCCTCTGTTTCCTTGGTTTTGGTCGTACGATTTATTTGTACCACTTGTACCTTTGTTTGCATTCTGTTGGTTGGCAGAATTGTTGTCATTCCCTTTACCTTTAGGCATAATAAGAAATTTAAGGTTATACCTACTCTATTAAGGTTTTTCGGTTTCCACCTATAAGCTCAAGTGCAAATTTACGAATTATTTTCAAAATCACACTCTTTTGATTGTTAAAATTTAAAATTATTTTTTTACAATATAAGTCTGTGATAATGAGTGAAAAACGACTCTTTTGATCTGTTGTATCTTTAGTGATTCAGAGTGTGTCTGATCTTTAATCTCTCAATAACTGTCATTTTTTCATATATCAAGTGTTTGATAATCATGTATAATATATAATTTGCAAAATAAATATATCAAAAAACATGACAATTTGTCATATTTTTTACTTTGGAACAATTCTTGAAATAGAAGTCTGTGATTAGTCATTAATCGTTGACCATATAAGTATTAACCATATAACAATTAAAGAAAATGAATTTTGACAACTATACTATCAAGTCCCAAGAGGCTATCCAAAGGGCTCAGCAACTGGCTCAGGGTCTTGGGCAACAAGATATCCAAGTAGAGCATATCTTCAAGGGTATCCAGGAGGTGGACAATAACGTACTGCCTTTTGTACTTAAAAAGTTGCAAGTGAATACCGCTACACTCTCTCAAGCGGTGGATAAGGCTTTGGTTTCTTATCCTAAGGTACAGGGAGGTCAAATGTCGCTCTCTCGTACCGCAGGAGAAGTACTTTTGGAAGCAAGTAATATTGCTAAGAAAAGGAATGATGAGTATGTCTCCATAGAGCACCTGCTCTTGGCTATTTTCAAGGTAAAAAACCAAGTAGGACAAGCGCTCAAGGAACAGGGAGTGACTGAAAAGGAATTTGAGAAGGTCATTACCGAGCTTCGCAAGGGCGAGCGTGTTACTTCCGCTTCAGCAGAAGATACCTACAATTCGCTCAATAAGTATGCGAAGAACCTAACCCAGTTGGCACACAGTGGCAAGCTAGATCCTGTCATTGGGCGTGATGAGGAGATTCGTCGTGTACTTCAGATTCTTTCCCGTCGTACCAAGAACAATCCTATGCTCGTAGGGGAACCTGGGGTAGGGAAGACAGCTATTGCTGAAGGACTAGCACACCGTATTGTCAATGGAGACGTGCCTGAAAATCTAAAAGATAAGACAATCTATTCCTTGGATATGGGGGCTCTTATTGCAGGAGCGAAGTACAAGGGAGAGTTTGAGGAACGACTCAAATCGGTAGTAAAAGAAGTGACTTCTTCCGATGGTAATATCATTCTTTTTATTGATGAAATCCATACTCTTGTAGGAGCAGGTGGAGGAGAAGGGGCTATGGATGCCGCTAATATTCTAAAACCAGCTCTGGCACGTGGAGAACTTCGCGCCATTGGGGCAACAACTTTGGATGAATACCAGAAGTATTTCGAAAAGGACAAAGCCCTCGAGCGTCGTTTCCAAAAAGTGATGGTCGAAGAGCCTGATACCGAGAGTGCTATTTCCATTCTTCGTGGTATCAAGGAGAAATATGAAGCACACCATAAGGTACGTATCAAGGATGAGGCTATCATTGCAGCGGTGGAGCTCTCCGAACGATATATTCCTAACCGTTACTTACCGGACAAGGCTATCGACCTGATGGACGAGGCGGCTGCTAAGCTTCGTATGGAGATCAACTCTAAGCCTGAGGAACTCGATGTACTCGACCGTAAGATCATGCAGTTGGAGATTGAAATAGAGGCCATCAAGCGAGAAAATGATGAGGAAAAACTCCGCATGCTCAATGCTGAGGTAGGTAACCTAAGGGAAGAACGCAATGCTCTCTTTACCAAATGGCAGGGAGAAAAGACCCTTGTGGACGAGATACAAGCCGCCAAGAACAATATAGAAAACTATAAGATAGAGGCCGAGCGTGCCGAACGTGAGGGTAATTATGGTAAGGTGGCCGAACTCCGTTATGGGAAGATAACCCAAGAGGAAGAAAAGCTTGAAGCACTCCAAAAGGAAATCGACAAGCATGAGATGACCATGATCAAGGAAGAGGTCACCCGTGAGGACATCGCCGAGGTGATTGCCAAATGGACGGGAGTGCCAGTGACCAAGATGATGCAGGGCGAGCGTGAAAAGCTCCTTCACTTAGAGGAAGAGCTTCACAAGCGCGTAGTAGGACAGGAAGAAGCCATCGTGGCTGTTTCTGATGCTATCCGCCGTAGCCGTGCAGGCTTGCAGGATCCTAAAAAACCTATAGGTTCTTTCCTTTTCTTAGGTACCACTGGGGTTGGGAAAACCGAGCTTGCCAAGGCCTTGGCCGAATATCTCTTTGACGATGAGAATGCCATGACTCGTATCGATATGAGTGAATATCAGGAAAAACATGCAGTGAGCCGTTTGGTAGGAGCACCTCCCGGATATGTAGGATATGACGAAGGTGGACAACTCACCGAAGCCGTGCGTCGTCGCCCTTACTCTGTAGTCTTATTGGATGAGATAGAGAAGGCACACCCTGATACGTTCAATATTCTTTTGCAGGTCTTGGACGAAGGACGACTTACAGACAATAAGGGGCGTACGGCCGACTTCAAGAATACGATTATTATCATGACTTCCAATATGGGTAGCCACCTCATTCAGGAAAATTTTGAAAAATATAAGGATACAGAGGAAGCCACCGAGAAGGCAAAAGAGGAAGTACTACAATTACTCAAGCAAACAGTACGTCCTGAATTTATCAATCGTATAGATGATATAGTAATGTTTACACCTCTTACTCAGGACAATATCAAGCAAATTGTACGCTTGCAGTTGGGTGGTATCATCAAGTTAGTAGCCCGTGAGAACATCACCTTGGAGGCTACCAATGAAGCGATAGATTACTTGGCCGAGCGTGGATATGATCCTCAGTTTGGAGCACGACCTGTAAAGCGTGTTATCCAGAAAGAAGTAATGAATGCGCTCTCCAAGGAGATCCTCCAAGGAAATATCAAGGCAGGTAGTCTGGTATTGATAGACTCCTTTGACAATGGTCTTGTCTTTAGAAATAAAACAGAATAGTTTTAAATTGTAATAATTTAGAGACACTTTTTATGAGTAAAAAGTGTCTCTAATTTTTTTATAACATACTATGTTAAAATAAAAAAAATGATTATTTTTGCAGAAAACATTTATAAAAGTTTATTGTTTAGAAATATAGAATTTTACAATGCAAAAATATTACAAGGCATATTACATGATTACAGCAAGATGTAACTTATCTTGTTCTTATTGTGTACTTGAAAATGCACCTCATCAACTAAAACAAGAACTTACTTTACTTCAAAAGCAGGAGCTTATCTCTCATTTATATCATCAATTAGATTTTAGATCATTAACAATTTCTGGAGGAGAGGCTTTATTGATAGGAAGAAGTGCTCCAAATGAATTTATACAACTCCTAAGTTTTTTAAGGCAATATAAGTCAGATAAAAAAGAGGACAACCTTTTGATCAAATTATATACTAATGGTCTGTATCTAAATGAAGAGGTTGCCTCTGCAATGAGAGGGATTATTGATGAAATATCTATCAATATTGATAGTTGTGATAATGATACGTTATTGCTTTTGGGAAGAAATAAAACTTCTAATGATAATTATTTTCAAAGGGTAATAGAGGTAGCAAAAATCTTATATGAGAAAAATATTAAAATAAAACTACATACTGTTGTTAATTCTATGAATTATAACAAAATAGCAGAAGAAGTACCCTATATATACAAAACTATAAAAGCAGCCAATCCTCTGTTTAATAGTTGGAAAATATATCAATATATGTCCTATGATGTTCCAGAAATAGATAAGAAGCATTTTATAGATAATTTTTCATTTGAACAAGTGAAAAAAGATATTCAAAATTCTTTAAAAGGAGAAGTACGACTTCATTTTAAAGATAACACAGAGATGAATGCCTCTCTTTTCAATATATTAGCTACAGGTATTGCTCAATATATGTCTCCTACAGATACTTGGAATACATCTAAAAGAACAGAGTCTCTTGTAACATATCATTCTATGGAGGAACTTTTTTGTAAGAACAATATTGATCCAGATTTATTCAATCGTTATCATACCTATATCCCTTGAAATATTTATGGAAAATTTGTGCATTTTAGACTTTGATGGTACTATACTCAATTCAACTGATGCATGGAATCGGATTTATTGTAAGTTTTGTAAGGACAGACAGTTACCTATTCTGAAATCTTTGTTAAATGCTCAGAAACAGAGTGCTTTTACCGATTGGATTATTCTTATAAGAGATTGCTATCACCTTGAGATAGGATTTAATGAAATAATGAATCTTTTTAATGAAATAGCTATCGAAGTTTATAATCAGATACCACCCAAGGAGGGATTTTTTGATTTTATAAATCTAATTGAGAAATCTTATAAAATTGTTATTATTTCTAAAGAGGCATCTTCTCTTATTAGCTCTTGGCTAAAAACAAATAATATCGAATTTGTATCAGAGGTATTGCAGGATAGAATAGATCAGAGAAAAGATATGGAACTTTTCCAGGGCCTACTTGCTAATTATAAGATTCCTACAAAGAAAATGATATTCATAGATGACAATCTTTCTCATTGTATAGTGAGTAAAAAAATAGGACTATATACGATAGGGATAAATGATGAACATTCTAAGATAAGGCAAGAAGAAATGGAAAAGAGCTGTGATTTATATGTGAATGATTTTCAAGAGATAATAAAATACTATTTATGGAAAAATTAAATTTTGCTTTTTCTTTTGATATAGATTGGGCAAGTGATGAAGTATTGGACTATGCTTTGACTCCCCTTGTTAAGGGACGCATTCCTATGACACTTTTTTGTACACACCTTTCCCAATGGATAGAAAAAGAAGTGGATAAGTCTATTGTAGAAAAGGAGATTCATCCTAATTTTTGTGCTAATAGTACGCAGGGAAATACTTATCAAGAAGTGTTTGATTATTGTGAGAAGGTACCATCTGATAGAATAGGGTTTCGTAATCATCGATATTTTGAGTCTAATGATATTAATGATATATTCTTACAAAAAGGTTATAAATATTCATCAAATATATGTACCAATATGCATTATGTAATGCCTTTCTATAATAGATATGGGTTTCTTGTAATTCCTATTTTTATGGAAGATGGGGGATTTCTTTTTCAAAAACATGTATTAAATCTCAATACAATTATAGATAGGTTGCCTCAGCAAGGAACAATAGTTTTTAATTTTCATCCTATGCATATTGCTTTTAATTCCAATAGTTTAGCAAAGATGAAAAATTTCAGAGCAGATCTTTCTATACAAGATTATCAAAACCTTTCAATGGAGGTGATCCATAAAAAACAGGAAAAGAAATTTGGAATAAAAGATCTCTTATCTGAACTTATTGAATGGGGAGATAAACATAATATCTCAAATATACTATTAAAATCCATATTGAAATGAACAAGATAGCAGTTTTTGATATAGGAAATACTCTTCTGAGAAAACCACAAAAAGATATAGGATTAGAGACATTACACACATTACAATTATTAAGAGGGAAAGGATATTTTATAGGAATAGCAACTATGAGAAATCTGACAATGCTTGGTGATGTATTAGAACAATTTCCTTTTGATTTCATGATAACTCTCAATGGAGCCTATATAGAAGTAATGAAAGAAGTAATAGTAGATATTCCTATGGATTCTTTTCTCCTTGAGAGACTTATTAAGGAAATTGAACTAAAAAATTTAGAATATAAGCTATATTCTAAATATGAAACTCATAATTCTTTTGATAAAGAAGTTACATATTATGGAGTGGAATTGATAAAAGCTCATGATATATCTCAAATAATACAAAAATTCTCTGAATTGGCATTCTATATATGGGAAAAAGGAGAAAGTTGCGATATTCATAGTATAGAAGTTTCAAAGGGGAAAGCCATGCAGGAGATAATCAAGTGTCTGAATGTTCCTTTGCGAAACACTATCGCTTTTGGAGATGGGTTTAATGATATAGAATTGTTCAAATCGTGTCGCACCTCGGTAGCAATGGATACTGCACCCGAAGAATTGAAAGAATATGCAACGATAGTGACTAATCCCAATGTAGAAAATAAAATCTATTGGGCTCTAAAACAATTAGAAATACTATGAAAATTTTATTTTTTGCTGACAAATTGCCTCCAGAAATAGGAGGAATGGAAGTTCATGCTCATTATTTTATACAACATTTTTATATAACAGACGAACTCATTATTATTTCGCATAATAATGGACAGGATGTTCTTGTCAACAGCAAATATAAAGTTATACAGCCCATTTCTATAATTGATTTTATTAGTACTTTTTCTGAAGAAAAATGTGTGGTTTTCTTCAATAGTGGTTTTTGGATAGAGTTTTTTGTGCAAATCAAACAATTGTTAAAAAAGGCTATTTTTATATATAGAACGGGAGGAAATGAAATTCTCAAGGCACCTCTTACTCAAAATGTCCCCTTTCATTCAGAAAGACAGAAATACTGGGTAGATGCAATTAACTTTTCGATAGATTATTTAATTTCCAATAGCAATTTCACTCAAGAACGGCTTGTCTGTTTGGGGATAAAAAAGAATATAATTAAGATTATTTCTGGAGGAATATCCCTCTTTGAGATAGAAAAAGCATTAGAAGAAAAAACACAGACACGCCAAAAAATAGGTATACCTCAATCTCAGAAAGTAATTGTATGCTCTTGTAGGTTTGTTCCTTATAAAAGAATAGATTTTCTACTTAATTCCTTTCAATATATTTCTAAATTTCATAAAATAATAATGGTAGGGGAGGGAGCTTTACTTGTTCAAGCAAAAAATATTGCTAAAGAAAAAGGACTTAATATCAAATTCTTAGGAAGGTTATCAAATAAGCAAACACTTAAAATTATAGCAATAGGGAATGTATATTGTCAAGCAAGTACAGATTTATTGGTTTCTGTTCAAGGAGGAACCTATATACACACAGAGGGGATGGGGCGCTCTCTTCTTGAAGCGATGTGTCTAGGGGTGAAAATTGTGGTATCTGAATGTGGTGCTGTTAGTGAAATTATAGATGATGAAAATGGGACATTAGTCCCCCTGAAAGAAAATGAAAAAATATTTGCAGAGCAGATAGAAAAAACCTTACTATTACCGCCTATTGCTCAGCAGAAGAGAAAAGCTTATTGTGAACAATATAGCTTTGAAAGAATATTTCAACAATATAGAATTTTTTGGCAATGAAAAAAATTTTATTAGTAACAGGAAAATTTCCTCCTCAAGGGATGGATGCTGATGGTGGTAGCATCATGGTGGAACAATTAATAAATATCTTGGCGGATAGATGTCTCTTAGATATCGTTTTTACAAGAACTTATAATAGAAAACTTGAATTTCTTTCTGGAGTTCAAAAAGTACTTTTTCACACTAATATAAGCAGGAATGATAATAAATTTTTTCGTAGGTTAGCAAATATAGAATGGAATTGTGAACTGCTTTGTAAACTTATTTCTCAGTATGATAGGGTAGTTATTATTCATTGTAGCAAGGCTTTTGGGTTGGAAAGACTTTCCTCTAATATGTTAAGTAAGATAGTATTATTTCCTATGTATTTATCCTCTTCTTACAAAAGATCAGGAGAAATAGTCCCCTCACCCTATACTCAGGCTGAAAAGAACATATTGACAAAAGTCTCAAAAATTATTACACCAAGTATAACAGAGAAAGAAGACATTATCAAGGATTATTCTGTGAATGACAATCAGATTGTAGTTATTCCAAGAGCTATTTCTTCTTTTATTATTCCAAGAATAAGAGAAAAAACATGTAAAACAATTGTCTATATTGCATCGATCAAACCTCAAAAGCAAAATTACAAGGCTATAATATTACTATCAAACCTCAAAAAAATGGGAGTTGATGCTTATTTACATCTTGTTGGTAATATACAAGATATAGTATTACATCAATATTGTATTTCTTTAGTTGAAAAGGAAAACTTGAAGGATAGGGTTTTCTTTCATAGTGGACTATCTCAGGAGCAAATTGCAGAGCTTTTAGCGACATCAGATATAAATATTTCTGTTTCTCAATGGGAGACTTTCGGAAGAGGAATTATAGAGGGAATGTATGCAGGACTTCCAACAATTGTCTTAGATAATATTGTCTGTTTGAAACCATATCTTGAGCCTAATAAAGGTATCTTCTACACCTCGGATATATCTCAAATGGCAAAAAAAATAGCTCTTTTGCTTGCAGATAAGGTTTACTATAAGGAACAATCTCAGAAAGCTATTGAAAATAGTCATGTCTTTTCCGAAGAGAAACAAAAACAATCCTTACTAAATGAAATATTATGCAACGAAATTCCTCTAAAAAAATAATTTTTGTGGTAGGTACTAGACCTAATTTTGTTAAAATAGCAGTTCTTTTTCCTCTCATACTGAAAGAAAAAAATATTATTTCAATATTAGTACATACTGGACAACATTATGATAATCAAATGTTTAATGATTTTTTTAAAGATCTTAATATACCTATTCCTCACATCAATTTGCAGGTGGGTTCTATGTCTCATGCCTTACAAACAGCAAAGATAATGGAACGTTTTGAGAAAGTATGTTTGGATGAAAAGCCTGATTTTATCTTTCTTGTAGGAGATGTGAATAGTACCATGGCTTGTGCCTTAGTAGCCAGTAAACTACAGATAAAAATCATTCATTATGAGGCAGGATTAAGAAGCCGAGATAAAAGTATGCCGGAGGAGATAAATCGCTTGGTGACTGATGCGGTTAGTGATATCTATCTTACTACTACCATTGAAGCTACCGAGAATTTGCTGAAAGAAAATATTCCTACACAAAAAATTGCAATGTTAGGCAATTTAATGATTGATACACTTATTACATATCTTCCAAAAGCGATTGACACAGAATTAAATTTGAACTTTCTAAATCCACTACAATTCTTGGATGTCAATGATAGAAGTCTTTTTGCCGTAGTGACATTGCATCGTCCTGAAAATGTAGATGATATACAAAAACTAAAAAAAATAATAACTACCTTGGAGAGAGTATCTTCTAAAATTCCTTTATTATTTCCTATACATCCGAGGACTTATAAGAATATTATAAAACATAACTTACAAAAAAGCGAAGGGCATTCTCTCTATCTTATTTCACCATTGGGATACCTACAATTTCTTCATTTGCTCTACGAATCTACATTTGTTATCACTGATTCGGGAGGAATTCAAGAGGAAACAACCTATCTTAATATTCCTTGTTTGACAATCCGTCCCAATACTGAGCGGCCCGAAACTCTTAAAGGGACTAATAAACTTATAGAGGTTGAAAATTTGGATAGTTGTATAGATATGATTCTAAATCAAAAGCAACAAAAAGGTAATATTCCTATATATTGGGATGGAGAAACCTCACAAAGAATAGTAGAATATCTCCAAAATCTTTGATTTTATACCTAATTACTCAATTTAAAAAGTTTGTAAAATATTAGATACTGCAAAGGCAAACTACATGAGAGATAATCACGTTTTGTATTCTACATATGATTGGGATTGGTCTCAAATAACAAAAGCACTTACATGATTGTAAGTGCTTTTTGTTTGAGGTGGTCCAGCTTGGGCTCGAACCAAGGACCCCCTGATTATGAGTCAGGTGCTCTAACCAGCTGAGCTACAAGACCTCGCTTTTTTCAGGGTGCAAAAGTACAACCTTTTTTGCATATATCAAAATTTTACACCTTATTTTTTTAAAAAAATAGTGTAAAATATTGGCTACTACCTATCTAAAAAATCTTCTAAGCAGAAATCCTGCTGCTAAGGAAAGAAGGCTCTTCTGCTTGCTCACAAAGGCTTGTGTAAGTTCAGAGACAGAGTCTGAGAACAACTGAGAAACGGAGAGATTGCGTACAAGAGTCTGATAGTCAGTCTTTAGGCACATCAAGTCAACGTCCTTTTTAAGCTTTAGGGCATGTAGATCTTTTTCTATTTCGTCCAGTGAGGTGTATTTTCTTTCCATAGTGCTATTCTTTGAAATATATTTCAGATAATTTTCCTAATATAGGCTTGTGTATAAAACTCTTTCTCCATTTGTAGATAACAAATAGAATGATAAGGAATATACTTCCCATGATGAGGAATCCTAAGGCCATACTACCGAGCCATTCTCCTAAAGCAAAAGCAGAGGCACAAGCTAAGAAAAACGCAATGATTAGCACAAAGAGGGCTACCACAAATAGGCTTACAAAGCCCATAGTGGACTTGGCTATGATACGGAATATATATAGCTTGTAGTACTCTGAATGAGAATTCAGGGTGGACTGTACCTCATCGGGGAGGGTCTGTGCGGTTTCCTTTAGTTGCTGGAGTGCCATAATGATTTGCTTAGGGGTTATTTTTGAAATTTAGCATTGGCCTTTTTTAGGTCCTCGAGTTTACGCTCTAAAGCATTGATAAGTTCCTCTGCCTTATAGCTAGACTTGGAAAGAAGTTTCTCTACATTTTCCTCCAAGGTGCCTTTGAATTTGAGCTTTTTCTCCTTCAAATCCTCATTCAGGTGAGTGAGACGATCTCTGAGATTGTCAGAAACTCCTTCTAAGGACTTGCGGATACGCTTGCGTGTTTTCTTTCCTTCGTCAGGAGCAAAAAGAATTCCTACTCCTGCTCCGATAGCAGCTCCTACAAGCAGAGCAGCTAATGCATTTCCTACTTTAGACATAACGGTAATATTTAATATTTACTGCAAAGTTACATTTTTATTTCTAAATAAAAACATTTTAAGGTGTTATTTTTTTCAAAAAGAAATATTTTTCACAAAGAATTCGTATATATTTGATTTTCAACATGTTATAAATTGTGAATAAAAACTTGTCAATATTAACATAAAAAGAAATCGCCATCTGAGAAAAAAATAGTAACTTTGCCCTGCAAAAATTCTTAGAATGTATCTTGTGAAAGAGAACTATGTCAGAGATGGATATGGGCTAAGAGAATGAAAAATATATGTCTTGGTTTAAGAGAAAAACAAAGGGGATACAGACCGCCACAGAGGAGAAAAAAGATATTCCACAGGGATTGTGGTACAAGTCTCCTACTGGGAAAATTGTAGAAACAGAAGAGCTTGCTCAGAACTGTTATATAAGCCCTGAGGATGGCTATCATGTTCGTATAGGTAGCAAGGAATATTTTGAAATTCTTTTCGATGGGAAGTTCAGCGAGTTGGACAAGACCATGAAGTCCAAGGATCCTTTGGATTTTGAGGATACAAAGCGATACAAAGACAGGCTCAAGGAAGCTCAGAAGAAAACGGATCTCTATGATGCTGTGCGCTGTGCAGTAGGAGAGTCCAAAGGGCGTGAGATTGTTATTGCTTGTATGGATTTCGACTTTATCGGAGGCTCTATGGGAAGTGTCGTAGGGGAGAAGATTGCCCGTGGGATCGACTATGCTATCAAGAACCGATTGCCTTTTATGATGATCTCCAAGTCCGGAGGAGCTCGTATGATGGAGGCTGCTTTCTCTCTGATGCAGATGGCCAAAACTTCCGCCAAGCTCGCTCAGCTTGATGATGCTGGCTTGCCTTATATCTCACTTTGTACAGATCCTACTACAGGTGGGGTGACTGCCTCCTTTGCTATGCTGGGGGATATCAATATAGCCGAACCTGGCGCACTGATAGGCTTTGCAGGGCCTCGTGTGGTAAAGGATACCACAGGAAAAGACTTGCCAGAAGGCTTCCAAACAGCAGAGTTTGTACAAGAACATGGCTTCTTGGATTTTATTGTCAATCGTAAGGAGCTCAAGGACAAGGTGAACTTGTATATAGACCTTGTGATGAACCTTCCAGTAAGAGCGTAAATATTGTCGAAACCTTATTTATAAAAAAATGCGTGATTTCTTCTTTAGAAGTCACGCATTTTGCTGTCGATAAAGATAGTAACAGGGCCATCGTTGCATAGGCTTACCTGCATATCGGCTCCGAATACTCCTGTGGCAATTTCCTTTCCTGATAGTTGTTGTAGGGTATGGACAAACTGCTCATATAGAGGAATTGCCCTTTCGGGTCTTGCCGCTCGAATGTAGGAGGGGCGGTTCCCCTTCTTTGTCTGGGCATATAGGGTGAATTGACTTACTACCATTAGGGCACCACCTGCTTCCTGTACCGAGAGGTTCATCACCCCATTATCATCGTTGAACAGACGGATTTGAGTTGTTTTCTTACAGAGAAAATCAATATCCTCTTGGCTATCACTCTCTTCTATACCTAAAAGCAGAAGTAGCCCTTGGGAGATCTGGGAATGAATCCTTCCTCCAATGACTACTTGTGCTTCTTTGACTCGCTGGATAAGTAAGCGCATAAATAACGGTCAATTTTCAATTGTTAATTTTCAGTACTAATAGGAGTCATTAATCATTGATCATTAATTAGGGTTTTCCTCGAAGAGGTCAGCTACAGACCAGTAGCGGTCTCCAGAGTCATAATTGACAGTAAGCACCACTTCATTAGCTTTGATTTCAGGGAGTTTCTTAGCGATAGCGGCTAAAGAAGTTCCAGTGGAGATACCTGCCAAGATACCTTCTGTTCGGGCTAAGCGGCGGGTATAGTCATAAGCTTCATCCTTATCAATGGTGATGATACCATCATAGATAGAAGTATTGAGTGTCTTAGGGATAAAGCCTGTTCCGATACCTTGTAGTGGGTGAGGGCCGGGTTTGTTTCCGCTAAGCACAGCAGAGGTGGCAGGTTCTATACCGAATACTTTGGTCTGAGGGAATTTCGCTTTGAGTACTTCTCCAATTCCAGAGAGATGTCCTCCAGTACCAATTCCAGAGATAAAGTAGTCTACTCCTTCGGGGAAGTCGGCCACGATTTCTTGTGCTGTCGTTAGGCGGTGTATCTCAGGGTTGGCAGGGTTTTCGAACTGTTGGGGTACCCAAGAATTAGGGATAGAAGCGGCCAATTCTTTTGCTTTCTCTACAGCGCCTCCAGTACCTTTTTCTTTAGGAGTAAGCACAAAAGAAGCTCCGTAGGCTGAGACCAATTTGCGGCGCTCCACACTCATCGATTCAGGCATTACCAGAATGAGCTTGTATCCTTTTACAGCTGCTACAAGAGCAAGACCTACTCCAGTATTCCCTGAGGTGGGTTCTATAATAGTGGTATCTTTGTTGATAAGCCCTTGTTTTTCAGCTTGCTCAATCATAGCCAAGGCGATACGATCCTTGATACTTCCTCCTGGGTTGCTCTTCTCAAGCTTAATCCAAACTTGGTGTGAAGGGAAAAGCTTGGCCAAACGAATCACGGGAGTGTTTCCGATAGCTCCCAAAATGTTGTTGTACTTCATAAAAATATAATTATAGGTTATCTATTAAGGTTTATATATGAAAAAATATAGGTTCAGGGGATAGGTTTTTTCCTTTGGTAATCATTTCACTTTTGTAATAGATTACGGTATAGGGGTCTATTCCTTCGGTAAGCCATACATTGCCCCCTATAGTGCTGTCGTGCCCTATATGTCCGCTGCCCAAGATGGTTGCTCCAGAGTAGATGACCACATTGTCGCCAATATTCGGGTGGCGTACGGTATCTTTCTTATCCTTGGCTACCGATAGCGCCCCAAGGGTAACCCCTTGGTATATTTTTACATTATTACCAATCACACAGGTCTCTCCTATGACAATACCTGTTCCGTGGTCTATACAGAAATTGTCTCCTATCTGTGCACCAGGGTGGATGTCTATTCCGGTCTTGCTATGGGCAAATTCGCTCCACACGCGGGCTAAAAGCTTCAAATCCTGTAACCATAACTGATGGGCAAAGCGATGTATCACAATCGCATAGAAGCCAGGGTAAGCTATGTATACTTCTTCCAGATTCTGTGCCGCAGGGTCATTGTCTAGGATAGCTTGTGCATCGCGGAGCAATCGGTAGTAGATCTCCTCTATAGAAGAGAAAAACGTAGTGGTCGCCTGCTGAGCACGTTGGTTATCCCTGAAATAGTCATAGATAATCTCGGAAAATTCCAACTGTTTGGCTTTCAGTCTTTGCTCTACCTCATAACTACATTGGCAAGGTTCTGTATCCAAGGAGAAGAGCAAGCGGTATAGACCATCTATAAAATCCTCTGCTTTTTTCTTTGGAAGCGTATTGGTAATGTTGTTTCGCTGTGCTAATATGAGTTCCGTGAGTCGGTATTCCATTTTCTAATTTAAAAAAATAATCTTTTAATAAAAAAGATAGTAAAAAAATCTTTGCAAAGGTACATATTTTTTCCGAAAAAAAAAATTTAAAAACATTTTTTTCAAGAATTTTTTTTTATTTATTTTTGTTTTTAGTGAAATAAATTTGCAAATATTTGATTTACAATGTTTTGAAATTTATTGTTTGTCATTAATCATTGAGCATTAATTATTTGTCATTTGTTATTATTTTAGTATCTTTGCCTTTCCTATAAGGCATATAATAGAAAGTATGAAAATTAAAGAAATTACACTTCGAAATTACAAACGTTTTGTAGAAGAAAAAACTATTCTTTTTCACAAAGACGGAGAGATAAACGATCTGACCCTGATTGTAGGGAATAATGGCACAGGGAAGACCTCTCTGCTACAAGCTATTGTAATGATGATAGCCCCCCTTACACGTGATCACTTTAGTGTAGAAGATATTGATTGGAGTGGATTTGAATACCGTTTTATACAAAGCGGAGGACGTATGCCTTTAAAGGTAGAGGCGACTATTGACTTTTCAGAAGAAGAACTCAATGAAACAGTTTTTTATGCTGAAAGACTTAAGAAAATGGGAAATAAGTTAGATCTCCCTAATAAAAATGAGACAGTCAACATTTTTTTTGATTATAAAAAAAAGAAGCCTATTGTTAGAGGTAAGGGGGGGGGGGATCTTTTTCAATTTTTTGGACATCAATACGCTAAACAACTCACTTCTTTTGAAATTGATAAAAATAAACTTTTTGAAAAAGTAGGAAACATCTATTGGTATACAGAACAGCGTACTTCTTATAGTGTGAACAATATGTTTGAAGGAGATGTCTCTCAGTTAGACGCTATTCGTTCCTTTTTAGCTAATGCTTATAGTTTTCATATAGCTCTTGAAAAAGGACGAGAATTAAAAGCAGGTGCGTTTGATTTCTACAAAGAAATATCGAAGCTATACAGCACTGTTTTTCCTGATAGAAAATTTGTAGGTGCTACCCCTCGTTTTGATATTTATGAAAAAAGTATTGCTCCCGATTTCTTTTTAAACGATGGCAAAAACGATTATGAACTCTCTGAAATGTCGGCTGGTGAGCGGGCTATCTTTCCTATCCTGATGGACTTTGCAAGATATAACATCAACAATTCTATCATTATTATTGATGAAATAGAATTGCACCTACACGCTCCTTTACAACAGGCTTTTATACGCGCTTTGCCCAAATTAGGACACAACAACCAATTTATACTTACTACCCATTCCGAGAACGTTGCTACAATGTTTGACAAAGACCAATTTATTAGATTATAATTATGTCTGAAATTATTACTATTTATTGTGAGGGACAGAAAGAAAGCCACGATATTACAATACTTAACAAAGTTATTGATGGATTGAATAATAATATTTTTATCAAGCCCATCGGTGGAAAATTAGGAAGTAAAGCTATCGTCCAGTATTTGGAAAATAATGAAGAAAGGGTGTTATCAAAATCCAAAGACTACCTTCTCTTTAGAGACAGAGATTTTGATCAACCTATCCCTGAAGAAGAAAGACTTATTATTGATATTGATAGAAAAACCTATTACAGCTATCGTACTACCATTGAAAACTATCTATTGGATGTGAGTACATTCTTTCACTTTCTCCAAGAACAAAAAAACAACTACAAACTTGATACAGAAGAAGCTGTAAAAGCACTCTTTATAAAAGTAGCCAAAGAACTGAAATACTATCAAGCTGTAAGGCATACCTTAGGAAAATTACGCTTTAATAATAGTTTCAACACTACTTGGGTAACAGGAAGTGGTACTTTGCCTAATGCATTAGATTTAGAAACTTGTAGAGGTAAAGCTTGGCAACTGATTGAAAATATACTTAACAAGAGTAATCAACAATGGACAAAAGAAATCTTTGAAGCTACCCTACAAGAATTCTTAACCCTATTTGAGGCAGAATCATTCTTTGATGAACTGAAGTTTTTAGTCTATTATCAAGGAAAAGATTTTGCTAAAGCACTCACTAGAGAACTACCTAATTTTTCACTAGAAAACTACTACAAATACGCTAAAAAACATTTTGATTATACAAAATATGCCGACCTCGTAGGACTAAGAACTATTATAGAAAAACAATTGACAAATTAATCCATATTTTTATCTCCAAAACCCTTACACCTATGATACAAGATATTATTACCTATGCTTTAGTGGCATTAGCCATTGTTTTTTTAGTAAAAAAATTCTTTTTCACTAAGAAAAAAAAATGTGGGGGTGGCCCTGATTGTAAATGTGGAGGATAATTTGTACCTTTGCCCCTTGTTAAAAAAGTATATTCAAATGACAAAGCTCAGTGTAAATATCAATAAGATAGCTACTCTTCGCAATTCACGAGGTGGGAATGTCCCTAATTTGTTGCAAGTAGCTACTGATTTACAAGACTTTGGAGCGGAGGGGATTACCATACACCCACGACCCGATGAGCGCCATATCCGCTACCAAGATGCCTTAGATCTCAAGGAAATAGTACATACAGAATACAATATAGAAGGGAATCCCATTCCTAAGTTTGTAGACCTTGTCCTCAAGGTGAAGCCTACCCAAGTAACCCTTGTCCCTGATGCTGAGGATGCTATTACCTCCAATGCTGGTTGGGATACCCTTACTCATGGGGCATATCTGACGGAAATTGTTGCCGAGTTCAAGCGTCATGGGATTCGCACCTCTCTCTTTGTAGATCCTGTAGAACGTATGGTGGAGACAGCTGCTAAAACAGGAACCGACCGTGTGGAACTCTATACAGAAGCCTATGCTCGAGAGTACGCTCGTGGCAACAAGGAGGGCATTCGCTCTTATGTACAGGCTGCTGAGGTAGCTCAGAAGGTCGGGTTGGGGCTCAATGCAGGGCATGATCTTAGTTTGGACAATTTACAATATTTCAAAGAGCAGATACCTGGCCTTTTGGAAGTCTCCATAGGGCACGCCCTCATTAGTGAGGCTCTCTACTTAGGCCTTCAGAATGTAGTGAGTATGTATCTGTATCGTCTCAAATAGTATAATAATATGGAGCTTATTAATTCTCAAATAGTAGGAGAGGGAAAACCGCTAATTATCCTTCATGGTTTCTTAGGCATGGGGGACAACTGGCGTACCCACTCCCTTCACTTTGCTGAAAAGGGGTATCAGGTACATGTGATTGATGCTCGTAATCATGGGCATAGCTTTCATTCTCCTGAATTTTCGTATGCTCTTATGATGGAGGATCTGATTCGCTATATGGATTATCACCAGATCGCCTCAGCACCTCTCATTGGGCATTCTATGGGAGGGAAGACCACTATGCTCTTGGCAGTCACTTATCCTGAGCGGGCTGAGCGTATCGTGGTGGTCGATATGTCGCCTAAGTACTATCCAGTGCACCACAAGGTCATCTTGGATGCCCTCTCTACCTTGGACTTTTCTCAGATCAAGACCCGTGAGCAGGCTGATCAGCAGTTAGGCAAGTTCATCATAGATGTCCCTATACGCCAGTTTTTGCTTAAGAATGTCTATAGAAAGACAGCAGATCAGTTGGCCCTGCGTATCAACCTACCTGTACTGCGTGAACGTGTAGCCGAGATAGGTACAGCGCTCCCGGTAGGAACTGTCTATCAAGGGAAAACACTCTTTTTGATAGGAGGAAAGTCTCACTATGTATTGCCAGAGGATATGCCCCTGATCATGCAACATTTTCCCAAGGCTGAGGCTGTAACCATACCCGATGCTGGACACTGGGTACAGGTGGAAAAGCCTAAAGAATTTTTCGAGATTACTTATCAATTCCTACAAAAATAATCACAAAATGAAGTATATAGTCAATCTGATTATTACCAGTATTCTCATATTGGGGCTGAGCAAGGTATTACCTCATATCCAAGTAAGGGATTTTTCGGATGCCTTGTTATTTGCCTTGGTAGTGGGAGTACTCAATATATTTCTAAAGCCGATCTTGATAGTACTTTCTTTACCTATTACTATGATCACCTTTGGATTGTTCCTCATTATTATCAATACCATTATTATAATATTGGCAGATAGGCTTATTGAGGGAATTCATATTGAGGGATTTTGGTATGCTGTACTTTTTAGTCTCTGTCTCTCAGCGGTACAATCTCTTTTGCAGGGCAATAGTCAGTGATTAGTCCTTACTAAATCGAAAACCTAACCTTCCCCTGAAATTAACAATTAACGATTAACAATTATAGAGTAATGCATAAATATTTTCTTTGGTTGATACTTACCTGCTGTGCCATCACGAAGGGGTGGGGGCAGTATAATGAAATAGGGGTTTTCTTCGGAGGAGTGAACCCCATTGCGGACATTGGTTCTACTTATTATGTCTTTCCCACCAAGCCCGCTATAGGCTTACTCTACAAGCGCAATGTTCGTAAGCAGCTCTCTCTACGTGCCGATATCAAGTGGTTTGACCTCTGGGATAGCGACCATAGAGCCACCACCGATGCCCGCCGTAACAGGGACTTTGCTTTCCAGAATCGCATGGTCGAGATGGGAGCAGGTGTGGAGTATGATTTTCTGCATTTCGATACCCATGAGCCTTTTAAGCTTCTTTTTACCCCTTATGTACATACAGGCTTCTATTATTTCAAGATGGATCGATTGTATTTTGACGATATTACCACCCCTAGTCAGCATGCCAAGTATCAGACCTATCCAGAGCGTGATGAATCATGGGCAATACCTTTTACCTTGGGAGTCAAGACTCGCCTATGGGGATCCCGCTTCTTAGTAGGCGCAGAAGTGAGTATGCGCTATACCTTTACCAACAATCTTGATGGGAGTAAATCGGGCAAAGGGGTATACTTCGGCAACCTCAATACCAACGATTGGTACATGGTATCAGGACTATACCTTACCTATACCTTCGGAGCTAAAAAATGTAATTGTTTCGAATTTGCCAAATAAGATATAAATTTTTTCAGGTTTGCCAAAAAAATCATATCTTTGCACACTTGATAGTAACTTGCAGATAAGCCAATGGATATAGAAAGTAAAATGCTCCCCCGACATTTGGCAATTATCATGGACGGGAATGGGCGTTGGGCAAAACAACGAGGCAAACAACGCATTTTGGGGCATGAAAAAGGCGCTAAGACCGTGCGCGAAATTATACAGGAGGTAACCCAGTTAGGGATTCCTTACCTAACCCTCTATACTTTTTCTACAGAGAACTGGAAGCGCCCCAAACTGGAAGTGGAGGCGCTTATGCACTTACTATCTCGTTATCTTAAGAAAGAGGTGGAGATCATGCAGCAGAACAATGTACGCCTCAATGCTATAGGGGATTTAGAAAGCCTGCCTTCCAAAATCCAAAAGGAACTCCACAAAGCCATGGAAGCTACTAAGGGTAATACCAAAACCTTGGTAAGTTTGGCTTTGGGATATGGAGGACAACAAGAGATCCTCCAGATGGTACAACACATAGCTCAAAAGGTACAGCAGGGCGAACTCTCCTTGGACGAAATCACTGCTGAGAGAGTGCAAGCGGCCCTTTATACCAAGGAGATTCCTCCCGTGGACTTGCTTATACGTACCAGTGGAGAATGTCGCATTAGTAACTTCTTGCTCTGGCAAATAGCTTATGCTGAGCTCTACTTTACCGATGTCCTATGGCCTGACTTTTCTTCAGAGGAACTACATAAAGCACTTTTTAATTATCAAAATAGAGAACGCAGATTTGGAAAAACCAGTGAACAACTTAGTTAGTATGAGAAGAACTTTCATATACATTTTAGGGATACTTTTTCTCCATACCGCCTATGGGCAACAAGAGGAAACCCATCAGGCTACTACTGTGAGAGATACTCTCCAGTCGGTGGCTGTTATTGATACCCTCTCGCAGGAACAGAATCTTACCGCTTTGGAAAAAGGTAGAGATTTTGTCATTGGGGGCATAGAGGTCAAAGGAGCTAAGCACTACAATGCACAGACTATCATTGTTGCCTCTGGACTGAAGGTTGGAGATAGGATTACCATCCCCAGCGAACGATTTACCCGAATCATTCATAAGCTTTGGAACTATCAGGTATTCAATGATATAGATATATATATAGCCAAAACAGAGGGGGATAAGGTCTTCTTGGAGTTTGTCATTCAGGAGATTCCTGAACTCACTGAGGTCAAGGTAGAGGGGATTCGCAAGAGAAAAGCAGAGGAACTCCTCAAAAAGCTTGAATTGGACAAGACTCATTTGGAATCCAGAAAGAAGGTCAATGAGAGCCTCATCGCCAAGACTAAGTCCTATATCACTGATAAGTATCGCAAGGAAGGTTACCTAAATACCAAGGTACATATTACTACTTCTCCAGCGGATTCCTTGGGTACCAAGGAACGTATGCTTATCCGTATAGATAGGGGTAACAAGGTGAAAATCAATAGTATATCGTTTGAAGGAAATGAAAAATTTGCCGATAGCAAGCTCCGCCGCAAGATGAAAAAGACCAAACAACGCTTCTTCGGACGCTTCTGGAAACGCTCTAAGTATGTGCAAGATAAGTACAACGAAGACTTAGCTTCCTTGATTGATTTCTATAAGGAAAACGGATATCGTGATGCGCGTATCACTCATGACACTCTCTATGATGGCAAGGAGAATATCAACCTAAAAATATCTTTGCAAGAAGGGAAAAAATACTATTTTGGTGATATTAAGTTCCTCGGGAATAGTGTCTATAGCAACCAGATGTTGGATCACATATTAGGACTTAAGAAAGGAGAAATATACAATGGTGTACAGCTACGTAATCGTATCAATGACCCTAAAGATCCTGATGCCAATAGTATCTCCAATCTCTACCAGAATACAGGGTACCTCTTCTCTCAGATCAATCCTGTGGAGACTTCGGTAGTGAATGATACGATCAATTTCGAGATACGTATCCATGAGGGGAAACCGGCTCACTTTAATAATATTACGGTAACAGGTAATACCACTACCAATGATAAGGTCATTTATCGAGAATTGCGTACACGCCCAGGGTATCTCTATTCCAAAGAAGATGTAATCCGTACTGTGCGAGAGCTTTCCCAGTTGGGGATATTCGATGCACAAAGCATCAACCCTCAGATCAAGAATCCAGATCCGAACTCCGGTACAGTGGATTTAGAGTATGTGCTCAATGATACCAGTTCTTCCAGCCAGATACAGCTGCAAGGAGGTTATGGCGGGGGAGGCTTCATGGGAACCCTCGGGTTGAACTTCAATAACTTCTCTATACAGAATATTTTCGATAAGAAGTCCTATAAGCCCCTCCCTATGGGAGATGCCCAGAAGTTAGCTCTCAATGTCAGTGTAGGGCGCGCTTATAGGGTGGCCAGCTTCTCCTTCATGGAGCCATGGATGGGAGGAGAGAGACCCGTTCAGTTCTCCATAGGGTTCAACTATTCTGTGAGCTATGACTATAACTATTATACCTATGATGTGGATAAGAGTAAGCGCTTCTATATCACAGGGGTTACTTTAGGATTGGCCAAAAGGCTGAGAGTACCTGATGATTATTTCCAATTGGCTCAGTACGTTAGCTACAACTATTATGACTTAAGGAACTATAACACTACGCTCTTTACTTTTGGGAATGGACATTCGAATGCCTTGGCTTATACCGTATCGCTAAGTCGTCGCTCCAGTGGGCCTAACCCTATATTTCCTTTGGGAGGTAGTGACTTTACCATTACAGCCAAGCTCACTCCCCCTTACTCTCTTTTCAATGGGGTAGATTACAAGTCCCTCATGGAACAGCGTGCTGTGGCGGAGGCTAACAAAAATACTAACCGTATCGGGGAGATAGACCAAGAGCGCTTTAAGTGGTTGGAGTACTATAAGCTGCGATTGCAAGGTAACTGGTATCTCAATCTCGTAGATAAGCTCGTACTGCGCCCTGCTGTGGATTTCGGTTACTTAGGATACTATAACAGAGACAGAGGTACTGTACCTTTCGAACGTTTCTTAGTAGGAGGAGATGGAATGTCCTACAACTCTTTAGAGGGTAGGGAATATATACAAATGCGTGGTTACCCGAACCAATCTCTCTCCTCACGCGATGGAGATGTGATCTATAACAAGTTCTCTTTGGAATTACGCTACCCAATTACCCTCAAGCCTATGGCTTCCATCTACGGATTGGTATTTGCAGAAGGGGCGAACTCCTTCGGAAGTTTCTCTCAGTACAATCCGTTCGATATCAAGCGCTCTGCCGGTTTTGGAGTACGTATCTTTATGCCTATGCTTGGGCTCTTAGGGTTTGACTTCGGATACGGATATGATGGTATCAACGGACAAACCACTCCTCATGGTTGGGAGACACATTTTATCTTTGGACAACAATTTTAATATAAGGTAATAGGTAATAGGAAACAGGTAACAGATGTCCTATTACCTATTATCTATTACCTTTTACCTTATTTTATGGAAGAACACCCTATACCACCACAAGCCCCACAAGGGGAACCTCAAGAGACCATTACTCGTATCAGTGGGATGTACCAGAATTGGTTTCTCGATTATGCCTCCTATGTAATCCTCGAACGTGCTGTCCCCGCCTTGGAGGATGGCTTTAAGCCTGTACAGCGTCGTATCATGCACTCTATGGATGAGCTGGAGGATGGTCGCTATAACAAAGTAGCCAATATAGTAGGGAATACCATGAAGTACCACCCTCATGGCGATGCTTCCATAGGGGATGCTATTATTCAGCTTGGGCAAAAAGAATTGCTGATCGATACCCAGGGAAGCTGGGGGAATATTCTCACTGGCGACGATGCTGCTGCTCCTCGATATATCGAGGCTCGCCTTTCCAAATTTGCTCTGGACGTCCTCTTTAGCCCTAAGGTTACCCAGTGGCAGAAGAGTTATGACGGCCGTAATGACGAGCCTATACACCTACCTGTGAAGTTTCCCCTGCTCTTAGCCCAAGGAGCAGAAGGAATTGCCGTAGGACTCTCTACCAAAATCCTACCTCATAACTTCAACGAACTCATTGATGCTTCTGTACTTTACCTCGAAGGCAAGCCCTTTGAGCTGTATCCCGATTTCCCTACCGCAGGGATTATGGACGCTGCCGGATACAATGATGGTATGCGTGGAGGGCGTATCAGGGTACGTGCTCGTATCGCTCAGAGGGACAAATCTACCTTGGTCATCACCGAGATACCTTTTGGCACCACTACCTCTTCCCTGATAGATTCTATTCTCAAAGCCAATGAAAAAGGTAAGATAAAGGTACTTAAGGTAGATGACAATACCGCTGCCAATGTAGAAATATTAGTACACTTGCCCAAAGGAATTTCTCCAGATAAGACTATCGATGCACTCTATGCTTTCACCGATTGTGAGACCTCTGTATCTCCTCTTTGTTGTGTAATTGAGGGAAGTAGACCTCTCTTTATAGGGGTAAGTGATATCCTAAAGAAAAGCACAGATAGGACAGTAGAGATTCTCAAAAAAGAATTGGAGGTCAAGCTCGATGACCTTGAGCAGAAGTGGCACAATGCTTCCTTGGAGAAAATATTTATCCGTGAGGAGATGTATATTGACTTCAAAAACTATAGTGATAAGGAATCACTCTATGCCTACTTATATAAGCGCTTCGAGCCTTTTGCAGAACAACTCCTGCGCCCTATCACCGATGAGGACTTGGAGCGCCTCACCCAGATTCCTATGATTCGTATCACTAAATATGATACTTACAAGGCGGAGGAAAATCTCCTCAAGATAGAAGAGAATATAGCAGAGGTGAAAGATCACTTGGCTAACCTCATTGCCTTTGCCATAGATTATTTCAGAAATCTCCAAAAAAAATACGGAAAGGGCAAAGACCGTAAGACCGAAATACGTCCGTTCGATACCATTGAGGCAACCAAGGTTGTCGTGCGCAATCTCAAACTCTATGTCAATCGAGAAGAAGGTTTCGTAGGGACATCCCTCAAGAAGGACGAATATGTAGCTGATTGTAGTGATATAGACGATATAATTGTCTTCACTGCCGATGGAAAGATGATTATCACTAAGGTTACCGAAAAGAGCTATATAGGCAAGAATATTGTTCATGTAGGGGTATTTAAGAAGAATGACACCCGTACAGTATACAATTTGGTATACCGCAACGGGAATGATAAGATCTCCTATATCAAGCGCTTTACCGTTACAGGAATTATCCGAGACAAGGAATACGATGTGGTAGAGCCTCATAAGGACTCCCAAGTACTGTATTTCTCGGCTAACCCCAATGGAGAAGCAGAGGTGATTTCTGTCATACTTCGCCAAGCAGGTAGCGTGAAGAAGCTCAAATGGGATATCAATTTTGCCGATATCCTTATCAAAGGAAGAGCCTCTCGCGGAAATATCGTAACCAAATACGCCATCAAGCGTATAGAGCTCAAGGAAAAAGGCGTTTCTACCCTCAAGCCACGCAAGATATGGTACGACCCTATCGTACACCGTCTCAATACCGAGGGACGTGGAGAGCTACTCGGCTCCTTCAAGGGTGAGGATAGGTTGCTACTTATCAGCAAGGATGCCGTAGTGAAGACAGTAACTCCTGACCTCTCCCTACACTTTGACCCGAACCTGCTGATTATAGAGAAGTGGAACCCTGAAAAGCCTATTTCAGTAATCCATTACGAAGGGGAAAAGGAACGCTATTTTATCAAACGCTTCTTGGTGGAAAACCCTAACCGAGAGGAACTGGTCATCTCCGACCATCCTAAGTCTCAGCTGCTCTTTGTCTCCACCCAGTGGCGTCCTATGGCCGAGGTAGTATTTACCAAGACAGGCAGAGAGCGTGCTGAAAACCAAATAGTTAATATAGAAGAGTTTATTGCTATCAAGGGTATCAAAGCCATTGGTAATCAGCTCTCTACCGAGCGCATCAAGGAGATTGTCCCCTTGGAGCCACTTCCATACGAAGAACCCCAAGAAGAGGAAACCCCTACCGAAGAAGAGGAAACCCCAGCGCCAGAGGTGATACAACCCGATTTGTTTAGTGGTTTGGATCAGTAGTCAGTGGTCAAGTCAGAGACTGAATGCTACCAAAAAAGGCAGTTTGGCAGAGGTTTATAATTCAACTTATTCAGAGACAAACAAAAGAAATAACTAATGGTAAAGAAAAAACGAACCTGGACAAGTCTTAGAACAGAAATAGCACAATTAGTGGTTCAATTGCAGATTTCTTCAGAGGATTTTCGCCCATTAGGGATAGATGAATGGAAAGCTGTAGAGACTCAGATTTATAAGACATTCTGTAAGCATCAAAGAGGTAGGTACTATTGGCTTTGGGAGGATTTCTCTCAAGAAGCGGTTGCTTTTGTTCCGCCCCATAATCCTGAAAATTATCTTACTGAACTTATTGATGCACAGGAAGAAATATTCTTTATCTTTGCGGAATCTCAGAATGATAAGTTTTGGTTTTATGAAGGGAGGATAACTCCAGTACTCCCACTTATAGGAGAACTTCGCCATTATGATGAGTTTTATTTTGTTTCTAAGAAATACGAATGGCTTATAGCTATTAATCATCATGATGCTCTTATTGCTACAGGCAGTAAAACAGAGACCTTGAAAAGTATTATCTCATAGAGGAATAAACCAGCCCCAATTAGAAACCTCAATTCATCACCACGCTGGTGGTGAATTGTAAAACATTGATAGCTAACAACTAACGTGAGTTCGACGTAAGCAAAATTATATTTTTTCTCCCACGGATTTTCACGGAGAGAATAATATAACAACTAACGTAACTCTGTAATTTTCACGAATAAATTCTGTATATAGAATCATTGTTATAATGGAGAATGTTCCAGATGTGTTGTTAAATATTCAATACCTTTCTAATCAGCAGAATACAAAAGCCCTTCGTGAAAGATAGCACTTTTGAGAAAACTAAATGACTATGAAAAAAGGTAATATAATAATCCAATATCAGATTGATTTAGAAATATATAAAAAAGTAAGAAAGGAAAAATACTATCATTTTTCTAAATCTGAAATCGTTGAGAAAATGCTATGGGGAGAGGTTTTAATTTTAAATGATGATAAAACTCTTTTTCATTTTCAGGCTGATTTGCTTAAATTCTTCATTGTTTTTGCTGATAATCTAAGGGAAATAGCTTCGGGAGAAGAAACAAAAAATGAAGTATTTAGTGTGTATGATGATTATCATTTTTCCCTCAGAAGAGAGGATGAAGAGTATGTTCGTATCCTATTCAATGGACAAAGAAAGTCGTTGTTCACCATCAAAAAATTACTGCATAAAATAGAAGCTGTAAAGCAAAAATTATACAACGACTTTAAGATACTATACCCTGATTATGAGCAATTGAAAAACTTGGATTACTTGGAGCGTAAACTGGTAAGCTTGTAACTCGTGTCTATTCATTATTGTCCAAAATACCGCAAGTACTATACTATCAAAAAACTATGATTCATATCGAAAAAGGGAAAATAGATACATTTCAAGTGGGAGATTTCTCCGATATAACAAGAGTAGAAAGGAATTCGCATATATTTTTCTTTGAAATAGAAAATAAGCGTATTCAGACTATTTCCGTTCGGGATGTAAAAGAGATAGAAGTATATGGCAAAAGGATTACAGTAGCTACTCTTGATACAATTGCACAAGAAAAGCCTATTATAGATGGAGACTTCTATATTTATCCAAACTTACAGCTGTCTTTGTACATTGATTTAAAAAACAAAATCTTTGCACAAGTATTAGTTTTTGATAGTTCCTTGGTAGATTTGTATGTTCCAAAAGCATATAAATTGATAGAAGATAGTTTGCTGAGGTGTTCTAATATATTGGAACTAAATCCTTTTAAAGCCGTTAATCAATTTGTCTTTAATACTACTTTAGAGGATTTTAAAAAGGAATACCACATCACGACAATGCCCATAGAAGGGATTGGAGGAAAGAAGATATTTGAAAGAGCCTCTTTATTATTTGAATTTTACAATCAGTTGCTTTGTAGCATATATGTAAAAACGCCTCGTTTATTTGATAAGATACTTGTAAGAGATTATGATTTGAATAATGATAAAGATATAAAAAGACTTATAAACACCCAGAAAGTATTATATCATGGTCATTGGATAGTTATACCTGCTTTAGGAATTAGTATTGAAGGAGACAACTTAACAGGGTTGTGTTTTTACAATGAATATGTAGCTCCCTTTTGGGAGAATATACGTCGACCTATTACGAGTTGGTAAGGAATTAAGCGTGTGGTAGGGCTTTAATACACTCCCCAAAATATCGAAAATCCTACATCATAGAGAGAAGCGTTTTTTAAGGCTTAATTGATAAGGGAATACAGGGAGGCAAATACTCACACCCAAGCGAAAAAGTTGAATTAAAAACACATTATTAGAACTTGAAATATATGAAAGAAGTAACATTTTTATTGACTCCAGCAGAGGTAAATGCCTTACTAAAACTACTTAATTATATAAAATTCACTTGTGAAGATGAGGAAGCAAATATATTTAAAGACAGTCCTTTTATCAATTCAATATTTGAGAAAATTTTAAAAGAAAATCCTATTCCTCTACATCAAATTAAACAGAGACAAAAAGAGATTTTAGAGGACATAGAGAAAAGGTTAGAACAGAATGATTATTATAAAAAACTTTCTGCTAAGGAAAAAAGAGAATACTTATCTGCCCTTTTGTTCCCATATCCATTAGATTAGAGAATGGGTAATTTAAGCATATTGGCTAACCTCTTGTAATGATAATAAACCCTTTTAAACCCTATTACCATGAAACCCTATTTTATAACATTACTTTTTTGTGCTGGCTTTTCTCTTTCTGCACAAGAGAAGGATCAAGGCAAATATACAGAAGAACAATTAGAAGCTTTTGGAGGCACACTTCAGGGGCGTGTAAAATCCGTGGAGAGAATCTATTATATAGGCGAAGAAGTATCCGAAGGAGTAGATAAGAAAAGGTTCCCTAATGATGAAGAGTCCAATAGCACAAACGAACATTGCAAATATAGCTTTGACAAAGAAGGCAATATTACTCAGTACCAAACATTTGATACCTTAGGCAATGTAAAGTACAAACGGATTTTTACTTATAACAACCTTGGGTTCCCTTCACATATAGAAAGTTTCCAATATCAAGATAAAAAAGAAGTAGCACATTCCTTAGAAACTTATACATACAAAGGGAAAGAAGTAGCCTTAAGGGAAACCGTGATAAATACGAATTTTGATAAGAAAAAAACCAGTGTGTTCAAGGATATTACTAAGTTCAATCACAAAGACCAAAAAGAAAGTATTTCAGCGTATGCTGGAAATAAACTACAGACTAAAATTACTTTCACTTATGATGACAAAGGAAATCTGACCCAAGAGGAATACAAAAGTCTTATTAACAAAGAAGAAAATACAACTACCTATGCCTATCTCTCTAACGGAAAAGTGTGGCAGAAAACTTCTTACGAAATTTACTCAGAAGAAAAAGATAAAAAGAGGAATGAGACCATCACTTATTATACTTATGATGCGAATGGTGACCTCGTAGAAGACCAATACATCGGTATGGATGATTTCAAAGTAGGTACTTCTTATTGCTATGAGAATAAGAAATTGAAAGAAAATTATACTTATGTACAAGGGACTCTTAAAAGTGTTACTTTCTGGAGAGAAGAAAATGGAAAAACGACTAAGCAAGAAGAGTTTTCTCCCGAGGGGAAGCTACAAGGAGGCGTTTATTATACTTATGATGATAAGGGAAATTGTACTATGGAACTTTACAAATCTTTTAATGAGAGAACGAGAACTATAGAAACTACAGGTAAAACGATTTACAAATATGATATATATAACAACTGTACCTATGAGGCTAAATTCTTTAGAGATAGTTTAGAGTATCTTATAGAGAGAAACTTTACCTATTATGAATAGGTCTTAACAAGCGCCAATTTGTAACTTACTCCTCAATTCATCACCACACTGGGAATGAATGGTGAAATACTGATTAATAACAAATAACCAATGAAACATATTGCAATAATCTTTGTAACATCATTATTAGCAAGCTGTAATCTTTTCCAAAGACAACAACCTGTAGGATCTACAGAGCAAAAGCAGCGGGAGGTCTTTGTGCCTGTGGACAAGGAGTTGTATGTAATCAGCCATACAGCACTACAATATACAGAGCCTGATCTTCTTAGCAATCCTGATAAACAGGAGAGTTCTTTTGGAAATCTTTTTGAGATAGAAGCGGAGTCGGAGCATTTCTATAAGATAAAAAGCAATTGGGATTGGTATCTTCGTAAGGAAGATATGGGAAGCTATGAGGATATCCAATTCACCAAGGAAGTATTAGAAGATGTCCATTTTATAGGTAAAAGGGAGGGAGATACTTTTGTAGATGAAAAAGAGGGAACTACCCTTTCCAAATACTTTACAATTGACTTGATTTCTTACGAAGAATATCAAAAAGCAAAGAAAAATGGATACTTTCCTTTGGTGAAAGATACCCTTGCTATAAAAAAGAAAGAGGGAATACTCTTACTCCCTTGTAGCGATACTGTGGTTAAGCTTAAGGATGTAGAAATGACACCCCAAGATGATTTGGAAGTCTATGAATACGAGGGAGAGATGCAGCCCATACACCAATACCTTATAGCAGGTTACTACTATGAGGCTGGAGATAAGTTTTTTATAGATAAAAGAACAGGGCACGAGACAGAAATAGAAAGCCACCCTTACCTTTCGCCTGATGGAAAGTATATCATCACTCTTGGGGTGACCGAGATGGGAGGGGCTACTGCTATTGCGCTATATAAGGTACTAAACAAAGATCCTTTTGCTATCGAACTTGTAGTATCCGCTTGGATTCGCTATTGGGTAGCCTACGAAGCATCTAAAAATAGACCTACTTTCTTTGGCAAAGATGGGTGCTTGTATGTTGCCATGGATGCTTTAGATAGCTATGAATATAATTATAAAGAGGAGGATAAGCCTTGTAAGTATGTAAGGATCAAAATAAAGTAGCAGATTCAATATATTCCACGTTGGTAATGAATTGTAAGTGATTAATAAAACAGTAATAAGTCATGGAAAATCAAGAGCTTATAAAATTAGTAGATGACCTGTTGAGAGAAGGGAGAGAACTCAGTTGGTTAGAGTTTAAAGAGGGGGATGTTACAGATAATCAACGGTTAGGGAGATATATTTCTGCCTTGTCTAATGCTGCAAACCTAGCACATTGTCCATATGGATACCTTATTTTCGGAGTAAAAGATAGTTCATTGGAGGTGGTAGGAACCAATTTTAGCTATATTGATAGAAAAGAAAAAGGAAGTGATTTGGATTTTTATATACGTCATAATTTATCTCTATCAATATACTTTGAACATTTTGTATGTGATTATCAAGGGAAGAAACTGGAGATTTTTCGTGTGCCTAAAGCCTCTAATACTCCTGTAGAATTTGAAAAGACAGCATGGATACGAATAAGTTCGTCACTTACAGAATTAAAGAAATATCCTGATCACTATCGGAAAATATTATTGTCGCATACAGATTGGAGTGCAGAAATCGTAGAAGGAGCCACGATAGATGATCTAGAAAAAGAAGCTATACAAAAAGCTAGGCAATTATATAAAGAGAAAAACAGCAATAAGCCATTTTATGATGAAATAGACTCTTGGACAGATACTACTTTTTTAGATAGACTAAATGTAACAATAGAAGGAAAAATCACTAATACAGCTCTTATTCTATTGGGTAAGGCAAGTGCTGCTCATTTCATTTCTCCAAAGGTAGCTCAAATTACTTGGAAATTGGATACAGAAGAGAAAGCCTACGAACATTTTGGAATGCCTCTTTTTCTTACTGTAAATTCAGTGTTAGAGCGTATCAGAAATATTCCTTATAGATTTTTCCCTGATAATCAACTGATTTCGGTAGAAGTTCCGAAATATGATAATAAGGTAATACTTGAGGCTTTGAATAATTGTATTGCACACCAAGACTATTTTCTTAATTCAAGAATTATAGTAACTGAAAAAATAAACAAACTTATCTTTGAGAATGCAGGAGAGTTCTTTGAAGGGAAAGCTGAAGATTATTTTTTAGGGAATAAAACACCTAAACATTATAGAAATAAATTCTTAGTGAATGCTATGGTAAATCTCAATATGATAGATTCAGTAGGGTATGGTATCTATAAAATGCTTTTGTCACAAAAGAAAAGATATTTCCCTCTTCCTGATCATTCTAAGAGTACAGACAAAGAAGTGGTATTGGAAATATATGGTCATTATATTGATGAAAATTACTCAAAGAAACTGATAGAGCAGGGAGATTTGTTAGAACTTACAGATGTGATTCTAATAGATAAAGTTCAGAAGAATCAGCCCATTAGCGACAATGCTATAAAACGACTTAAACAAAAGCATTTGATAGAAGGTAGAAAGCCTCAATTTTATATCTCAGAAGAAATAGCTACTATATTGGATGAAAAAGCAGAATATACACTTAATAAAGGATTAGATAATGAAATATTAGAAACATTTATTCTCAAACATATAAATACACATGGCTTTGCTACTCGAAAGGAAATAGACACCTTATTGTTAAACAAACTTCCTAATTATCTTTCAGATCAACAGAAAAAAAGAAGACTCTCTAATATGATTCAAAATCTTAAAGAAAGGAATTTGATTAAAAATATAGGCACACGCTCATTACCTAAATGGGTGGAAGTAGTAAAGGAGTAGTAAAGGGGAAAATATAAGTTCTTGTTTTTCAACAACAAAAAGCTTTACTACGGAAATAAAAATAGTAAAGCAATAGGAATACACAGAGGAAAAAACAGAGAACAATACCCAAAGATGCTATCTATAGCCCTATAATAAAAAAATGAATGGAGTCTAAGTCTTTCGTTATGCCCCTCAATTCATCATTACGATGAGAATGAATGGTGAAATACATTAATAACAAATAACCAACTAATGAAACACATTGTAATATTTTTGGCATTGTTATCTACCAGCTGTACCCTCTTTCAAAGGCAACAGCAGGTAGGGGAGACTGTGGAGGTAGAAGAAAAGCAGAAAGAGGCTTTACAGATACAACAAGAGGAAGAAACTTTTGTGTCTATAAAAGAAGAAGGCTATGTAATCAATTATAAGGCACCTTTGTATAGGGTTCCTGATATAAATTCTCCTACAGAAGATGCAGAAGGATATTTTGGGAATTGGCAGAGAATAACGGGAGAGTCAGAGCATTTTTATAGAATAGAAGATGAGGGGGAAACGTTCTTTTTTCTCAAGAAAGATATAGGGAAATGTGAAGAAATAGAGTTTACAAAGGAATCTTTGGAACGATGTGATAACATTTTTATCAATGGAGAGGGAGAAAAAGATCATACAGATTTCTCACAATTCTTATCAGTAACACCTATTGGTAAGGAAGAATATTTGAAAGAACAAGAAAATGGAATTGATTTATTGAAAAAAGATACCCTTTTGCACTCTAAAATCAATCAAACGCTTGTTTTTAATTGTAAAAATAAGATTGTAAAATTCAAAGATGAATTGGAGGAAGACGAAGATGATTCTAAAATATATGAATATGAAGGGTATATAGAATCATTAGGGCAATATGTGGTTTCACTATCAACTTTGGGGTGGATAAGATATATCTTAATAGATGAAATAACGGGGAAACAAATAGAAATAGATGGTTTTCCTTATGCTTCACCTGATAAAAAGCATATCATTTGCTTAATAGAGGGAATGGATATGTCAGGTTTTATAATTCTTTATGAAATAAAAAGTCTTTCACCTTTTAAAATAAAGAAGAAATTGGATATTGTACTCTCATACTGGACACCTTATGATGATAAAGGGAAAGATATATTTTGGGATAAGGAAGGAAATCTTTATGTTTCAATCAATAAAGAAACGTGCTTTTATATAAATAATACGAAGTATAATCCTTCGCGAAAGTATGCAAAGATAAGAATTAAGTAATAACGAATGAAACATTTTATCATATTCTTTTTGACATTATTATCTACTAGTTGTAACCTCTTTCAGGGGCAACAGCCGGCAGGGGAAAGTGCTGTAGTAGAGGAAAAGCAACAACAAGAAGAGGTCTTTGTGCCAGTGGAGAAGGAGTTGTATGTGATTGTTCCTACAGCTATGCAATATACAGAACCTGATATTCATAGTGAGCCTAAAGACAGATTAAACTCTTTTGGACATCTCCTTAAGATAGAAGCGGAATCGGAGCATTTCTATAAGATAAAAAGCAATTGGGATTGGTATCTCCGCAAGGAAGATATGGGAAACTATGAAGATATCCGCTTTAAGGAAGGCTTAGAAGATGTTTATTTAATAGGTAAGAAGCAAGAAGATGGCACTATAGAAGAAGAAAAAGGGATTACTCTTTCCAAATATTTTACGATTGATTTGATTTCTTACGAAGAATATCAAAAAGCATTGGGTAAAGGATACTTTCCTTTAGTAAAGGACACTCTTTCTATTAAGAAGGAAAAGTGGATTCTAACATTACCTTGTAGAGATACTCTTGTTGAGTTTAAGGATTCAGCACTAAAACCAGAGGCAGATAGGGAGGAATATGAATATTTGGGCGATATGAAGCCCATACACCAATATCTTATAGCAGGGACTTATGACGAAACGTGGGATAAATTTTTTATAGACAAAAGAACAGGTCATAGAACAGAAATAGATAGTTATCCTTACCTTTCGCCCAATGGAAAGTATATCATTACTCTTGGGGAGACAGAAATGGGAGGCCCTACGGCTATTGCGCTATATAAAGTATTAAGCAAAGAACCTTTTAAAATTGAGCTTGTGGCAGTAGCAGGAATTCGCTATTGGGTAGCATATGAGAATGATAAAAAACGACCTACTTTCTTTAGCAAAGACGGGTGTTTGTATGTAGCAATGGATCTCTCTGATAGTTATCAATACGATAAACCAGATAAGCCTTGTAAGTATGTAAGAATTAAGATCAAATAATAGTTATTATGACAAGATTATTACTTTACTTTTTAGGGATTTTATGGGTAGGAAATGCTTATAGTCAGCAGCGGTGTGTTACTTTTCTAGATGGAGAGCAAATTTGCTTTGATGAGAAGATTCCTACTGAAGAAGTTGAAAAAGTAACCTATGTTCGTAAGTCTTTTAAAGCCTCAGTAATAGGAGGTTGCTTTAAGGGAAGTCAGTTTTTTATAGATGAGCATATAGCCAAACATCTTGATAAGAAGATGAGGCGCAAAGTATATGACCGTTATTGTTGTATTCCTAATGCCGATGATTTTTTCCTATATCGTGAATATACGGCTTTTGAGTTCAAACAAGGAGACCATATTTTTGTAGCAGACATTTTGGAAGATAATCTTATAAAAAAGTGTTGTAAAGGTTGTAAGGATTATGTAATGACGGCTATAATCTTTACTTTTTATACAAAGAGTGGAACTTATAAAGAGATATTAGTAGAAAAAGGAACTAAAAAATATATTAAGAAATGAGAATCTTACTACTATATGTATCAATCTTATTGTTTGCAGGCTGTAACCTCTTTCAAGGGCAACAGCCAGTAGAGGAAAGTACTGCTCCTACTGAAGAACCTCAAATACAAACAGAAACTTCTGCTAAAGAGGTTAAACCTACAGAAAAAGAGCTTTTAGAGACAATGGGAGACACTTCTGATACTAAGGCTTTTGGGAAATATTTTACTATAGAAAAGGTTTCGAAGCAGGAATACCTACAAGCATTGAAACAACGCTATTATTTTCTCACTAACGACAATTTAAGAATTGAAAAACAAGAAGGTGTGATTGAGCTTCCTTGTAAAAATAAAACTATTACATTTGAAGATACAGAAGCATCAGAGGAGTTTGGAGATGCTGAAAGATATGATTATTTAGGTGAAATGCCTGATTTAAATCAATATGTAGTGAGATATACTGTTTATAGAGCTCAAGAAACCCTTTTTATTGATAAACAAACAGGTAATCAGACTAAAATGGAAGGCGAACCGCTCTTATCACCTGATAGAAACTATGTAATAGGGACGCATAGCGATGTTTTGGGAACATTTTTAATGTTTTATAAAGTAAAACAAGCAAACTCATTCACTTTAAAAGAACTTATTACTGTTAGCCCTTAATATTGGACAATTGATTACAATGAAAAAGAAGCAATATTCTTTAGCAAAAACAACTATCTGTATATATCTATAACATTTAAAGAAAATTACAATCAACGAGAATATATTAAAATAGGTATTAGAAATTAGAAATTAGTAAATAGCATTATAACTCATCTATGAAATACTTTATCTCTTTTATTTTAACACTATTATTAGCTGGCTGTAACCTCTTTCAAGGGCAACAGTCGGCAGAGGAAAAGCAACAACAAGAAGAAGTCTTTGTGCCTGTACAGAAGGAGTTGTATGTGATTGATAAGGAAGAACGGCAAGATAATTATCTTTTCGGCGAGAAAATAAAAATAAGTGCAGAAGGAAATGAGTTTTACCAAACTGATAGAGGAGATTATATAAAAAAGAAAGATGTAGGAGATTGGAATACCCTGAAAACTAAAATCACTGGGGATGATCTTACAAGAAATGTAGATATTAACGGAAATTCTAACGATGGTATCACTAAATACCTAAGTATAGATCAAATTTCTTATGAAGAATATCAAGAAGCTCTTAGAAATAAGATAGATTTCCTCATAGAAGACACCCTTGCAATTGTAAAAAAGAATGGTAAACTTACCTTCCCTTGTCAGCATAAAACAGTTTATCTAAAAGACCAGTCTGATAACGTTGAAGATCCTTTTTCTACAACCTATGCTTATGTAGGGAATGTTCCTATTCTCAATCAATATTTAGTTTTTGAAGATTCTGGAGATTTTTATGCTTATATTTTTATAGATAAAACCACTGGTAAGCAAACTGATTTTGAGCGTTTTCTATTTCTCTCTCCCGATAAGAAGTATATCATTACAATAGGGAGAGCTTATGAAGATTTAGTGGGAACGATTTCTTTGTATCGCATAAAAAGCATAAAACCATTTGTGATTGAAACTTTAGTAAATGAAGACACAAAATGGTGGGCAGCCTATGATTTTGATAAAGAACCCATCTTTTTTAGTAAAAATGGTTCCTTATATGCTCCGATGAATGTTATCCCAAACTTTTTTGATGAGCATAATAACCCTAACAAACAACGAATGTATATCAAGATAGGAATCAAACGTCAGTAAATAACAAATAACCAACAAATGAAACACAAACCAACCACTATTCGTCTTTCTTTTTGTATATATGGAGATCATTTTGATGTGGATAAGGTAACCAATATCATGGGTTTTCCACCTACTCAAACCGCTTACAGGGGAGACCAACTAAAATATCGTGTCAGTGAAGAGACTTTCTGGGAATATAACTTTGCTCCTCTTGAAACTCTTTTTATCGAAGATAATTTGCAAGTATTTGCCGATAAAGTAACGCCTTGTTTGGAAGAATTAACTTCTTTTATCAAAGCGTTTGCTCTTACCTCAAAATTACTTTTTTGTGTAGAAATGAGTCCTGAGGAGAGCTGCCCTGCCATCGTTTTTGATAACAAAATATTAGAACTACTTCACAAGCTTAATGCTTGGATAGATATTGATATGTATAAATGACAAAGGAACTAACAAAAATTACTTAATTCATAAAATGAAAACACACCTATTTCAACAGCTATTTATAGGGTTTTCCCTATTCTTTGCTACAGTGGTAACGAACCCTCTTTGGGGACAAACGCAAACAAAAGCGTTTATTACTTTCTCTATCAAGAAAGGTTTTCTCACGATAAAGGGGGAGTTTAAGAACTATTTACATGACATACATTTAGACAGAAAGATCTTTGGAAGAGTACCAGTGGCCAGTGTAGATACCGGAAACAAAAAGCGAGATGCACACCTGCAAAGTGAAGAGTGGTTTGATGCTGCTACTTATCCCTATATCGAAATGCAGTCTACCAAAATCACTGAAGTGTCTGAAAGGAAATACCTCGGTACCTTTGATATAAAGATAAAAGGGAAAACGCTAAGTAAGGAGATTTCTTTTACTACAGAAGGAAATGTTTTCAAAATGGATTTTGAACTCTCTCGTAAGCCATTTAATGTAGGAAGTGGTTTCTTTGGAGCTATTGTAGGAGATAATGTAAAGATAAGTATTCATCTCCCCATCTTCGGTTACATAGAGGCAGAATAGCTAAAAAAGTAACAGGTAATAGTTCTATTTCTATTACCTGTTATTTTTTTTTATTCCTATCTTTTTTTCTTCCACTGGGAAATGGAATCCTGATTCATTTTGACATAATCCTCATTACCTGCTTTTCTGGCTTTTTGTAGGGAGGTTTCTGCGGCTTTGATAGCTTCTTTGGTCTTTCCTAACTTAGAGAGGATGATGGCTTGTGCGCGATACATATAGTAGGGAGCATCTTCCTGCATGCTAAGGGATTTGGTAATGAACTCATTAGCTTTGTTGAGGTCTCCGTTGGCATTGAGTAGGTAGTTAGCAGCTTCGTAGTAATCACGTGCGGAGGACTCAGCCGTGATCTTGTCCGCTATATTATCCATGGATTGCTCTTGGGTATGGGTGTGGAAAGGCAGTTCTACGAGGGTCTTATCCCAGCGTATGGCTATTTTCCCATCGTTATAGTTGATAGGGTTTAGCTCTATGGTGAGGTATTCTGTTTCCATAGGGTAGGGGATAGGCTTACCCTCAGCTTGTAGGGCTATTTGGCTTTCCTCCCATGGTTGGGGAAGCCCCCAGTTATCATTTTTCTTGTAGAAATAGAAAGTCCATTTGTCCATTTCTGGCTTGGTGTATAGGGCATATTTTCCTTTGGGGAGTACTTTCCCTGTGATCATTACATCTTCACTAAAGGAAATGGTGGTATTCTCATTGGCTCCAGTACGCCATACACGTCCGTAAGGGACTAACTCTCCGAAGATTTTTCTTCCTCGCTTAGCAGGGCGGGTATAGTCTACCTCTACCTCAGTGAGCCCTACCACTTGTTCTATACTTCCCTTCACGCTGGGCTGAGGGAGCTTGATCTGAGCCATTCCTTCACTAAGAAAGCATAGCATACTAGCAATAAAAACTATTTTTTTCATTCTACGGTTGTTTTTCTAAAGGAGAATTTGTAGCAAAAACTATACCAAATTAGTTTTGAGTTTTAAGTTTTGAATTTTGAGTTTCCTACGAACTCAAAACTATAAACAGAGAACTACGAACTATAAACTGGGAACTACGAACTCAAAACTATGAATTCAAAACTCAAAACTAACTAGATACTGCTTTGAGTCCCACTACAGAACCAATAAGGGTAAAGAGAAAGAAGAGGCGCCAGAAGGAAGCGGGTTCCTTGAAGACGAAAATTCCCACTAAGGCGGTACCTACCGCTCCTATGCCAGTCCATACGGCATAGGCAGTGCCTAAGGGGAGGTGTTGGGAAACCTTCATCAGCAGAGACATACTCACAAAAGTACAGAGCAAGAAACCTCCATACCATAGGTACATAGTGGTACCCTGTGTTTCTTTTCCTTTGCCAAGACAGAAAGTAAAAGCGACCTCGAAAAGGCCTGCTATAATAAGTAAAAGCCAATACATAAATTTGAGTTTTGAGTTATGGGGGCTATTCCATTCTCATAAGACATTCCTTTAATCTTTGTAGGAGATCGGGAGCTGCGATACAGTCGGTAATGCTTAGATTGTCTAAAGCAGGCACAGGCTGTGTGATGACAGAGAGGCTGCTGGATTCAAATTTTCCCCAAATCACTTGGGCAATATCCCTATGATAGTTCAGCTGTTGTAATAGTTCTTTGGTAAGGGAATTGCTGGTGTCGAATTCCTCATAAAGACTTACAAACTGATTCCAAGCCCAATCGCCTGAATAATAGTTTTCTAAATAATGGTTCATCTTTGATGAATTAAGAGTTGAGGAACAAACTATTCAATGAGTACCTTTTGTCCTTTGCTCCCAAAATGTTCTATAATAGCCTGTAATATAGTCTCTTGTTCTACAGAGGAAAGTGTATTATCTATTGAATTACGATAGATAATGTAACTATAGGTATTATCTTTGGTAAGTAAAAGACCCTCTCCTAAGATATGGTAATACTGACCTTTGTAAGATATGGTGATCTGTCCTCTTGTGATTTTTTCTATTTTGACCATTACATATTTTGATGAATTGTTTCCTAAACTAATGTGAGTTCAATATAACAAAATCTCCCACGGATTATAATAAGACCTTTGGTTTTATCTCAGACTAGAGCCATAGGGGCTACTTATAATGGGCACGAGCTGCAAGAAGCGAACTAGTGAGGGGATTATCCTATGGTCATTTTAAACTGTTTTTAGCTTCTTCTAATAGTTCGATAAAGGTATTGTATTCTACCTTATGGGTTATTATTTCCTCATTGCTTCGATTTATGGTAGGTGTTTCTACGAAAAAATTATCATCCTCATCGTAGCTAACAAGCGCGATATATTTGCCATCAATATAGATTTCGGCGACCAAATTGTCATAATTACTATCGCTATTTATGAGTATTTCTTTCTTCATCCGTTTTATTTTAGGCTATTGATTAGCTCTTTTTCTTTTTGGCTAAGATGTTCTACTTCAGGGATATAGCTAGGGTTAGGTTGGTACCAATCCTGTTTGTTATAGAAGGCTTGTAGTGTCTTGTCCTTGAAGATATAGCCGCGGCGGGCGAAGGGGAGGTTGCGTAGCAGGCGCTTCTCTTCTTCTGTCTTTGGTTCTGTTTCGTATTTGAAGTTGGGTAGGTCAATGGTAAAGGGGTAGTCAATAGGGAAGCCCGCATTCTGATGTACCCATAGTGCCCAATCACAGATATGGAGTTCTCCCTTGGGGGTAAAGTTTTTCTTTTGGAAAAGGAGTAATCCCTGCTGTACATAGAAGTTGGTAGTATTTAGGTCAGTACCATCTCCTGGAGTTTTGAGGGCTGTTTCGGTGATTTTTCCTACACCGCTGAGAAGCCATTCTCTGCCGCTTTTGAAGAAGGTACGTTCTATGGAGGCGGTTTGGAAATCCCCCATGTCTATGATGAGGGTAAAGTCGTCTATGCGCTTGTTCGCCCAGCGGTTGGCGGCGGTGAGGATATAGTCAAAGTGATAGTTGTACGCAACGCCGCCAGAGATGTTGTATTTGTAGGTATGTTTGAGGATATTGACCCCCTTTTTGAACTTGGCTTTGAAGTGATAGACATACCTGAAATCAATGTCGTTACCATCCTTATTTCCATTGAAGGTATTGAGGTCTATGCTCTTTATTTTTCCTTCTTTGGCATAGAGGGAATCGGTTACGTAGGCGATTTGGTAGGGGAGGAAGGCATTGTTGAGATTTACTGTAAAATCAAACATATAAGGGTGATGTCCGTTTTTTGGGGCACCATCTACATCGCCGCTGGGACTTTCCGCCTCAAAGCCTACAGTGATTTCCTTGTCTTCCTTGGGGTTGAAGAACTCGTAATAGACAGAGACTTCTATATATTTGTTCTGTATCTTCTTCAGATATAGGATTTCTTTTTGTACAGAAATATCCGTTTCTCTGATAGGAACTAAGTGATTGCCCGAACCGAAGAAAGCTCCGTCATTGGCGTAAAGGGCTGTGCTTAATAAGAGTAAAAACCACTTCATGAATTTAGGGTTTTAGGTAAAATTCTTTTTTGGGGACAAAGATACGGAATAATTTTGAGTTTTGAGTTTTAAGTTACCGTATGCCAATAAAGGGGTAAAATGTTATTTGCTAACTTTTTATGACGTCTTAAATGAATTTAGATTATACAGCTATTTTTAGGCTATAATTATATTTATAACAAGATAATAATCAGCAACTTATAAAACTTTCGAAACTTAAATTATTGATTTGCATTATTATATGCCTCTATTTAGTAAAAGGGATAGATAGGGGAGAGGTGTATGTTAAACATTTGATAATCAGTAATAAGAGTGATTTTACAAATAAAATGACAAAAAAACGAATAAAAATTTTTCTATTTAGAAAAAAAGTATTACTTTTGCACCCGAAATAAATGGTGGTTTTAGCTCAGTTGGTTAGAGCGTCGGATTGTGGTTCCGAAGGTCGTGGGTTCGAGTCCCATACTCCACCCTTTACAAAACCAAACCCCTGATAAGCATGCTTATCAGGGGTGTTTTTGTGTTCAACTAAGAGTTAAAATCTTGTATAAGGCGTAATAAATTACATCTTAATAAGTTAGTTTATAAGTTTCTTAAACTCAATTTGCATTAATAGAAGGTAAAATTATATGCTTATAAATCATAATTTAGTGGCGAGCCACCATGGGCATTTTACCCTATCGTCACCTGACCATTCATCAAAAGAGGGAGTAACTCGTCTCGTTGCTTAGTGAGAGAACCTAATTCGATATCTATACTTATAAGTTTATTGAATATTGAAGAACAAATTTTTTCATAGTTAACAATAATTTCTTTGCATGGTTTAATTATTGGAAGTTGAGATAGATCATCTTTTGTTATAGATCCAAAGGTTGTTCCATTTATGTTTCTTTTTTGAAAAACAAAATCTAATTGTTTTAATAGATAATATATGTATAAAGTAGAACTATCTTTAGATCTTAAAGATACTAAGCCTCTTCCTATACAGCAATCATTATTTGCTATATTAACGATTCCAACAGGAGCTCGTACACTCATTAAAACATCTCTTTTCATAGCAAAACGAATAGGACTTGTCGTATATTGTCTAATAGAAGGAAAAAACGCTCCAAAATCAGCACTTCCTTGATAGAAAATAATACCTTCCTTCTTTTCATTGTAAGAGGATCCTTCAGGAGATTGCCCCATTGTTATATCTGATATTTCAGAAAGAATACTGCTATCCCACTCCTTGGGAATCTCTTTTTTTAGTTTTTCATTCCACACCATTTTACCGCCACTGCTTTTATAGGGTTTACCGTCCTGGTTAGGGAAGTCAAACTGTACAAACCAATAGTCATAGAGTTGCTTGGCCATAGCCGCTAAATTATGATTTATTGCTGTAGGGTTTGGGTATTTTTGTTTTCTTTGTGTTTTAAAACGATTAAAATGAAAGAAGAATTTATCCAAAATGTATTAGTATCTATTCAAGGAATGCTATCGGTGGAACAGATAGACCTATTAGTAGCTTCGCTAACTGTAGAACTCTCTAAGTGTGAGTTGGTCAAAAAAAGTACCGATGAGGAAAAACGTACCCAGAAAAATGCACAGCTACTCTCTAATTTTTTGTCTGCTAAGAAGATAGAGGGCTGTTCAGAAAAGACACTACATTATTACCAGACTTCTATAGAGAAACTCTTGGCTTATGCGCAAAAACATATTATAGAAATTACTACAAACGATATTCGTTGTTATCTATCGGATAAACAGTCTGAAAATACACTTAGCAAGGTGACCATAGATAACTTACGTCGTATTTTCTCCAGTTTCTTTTCTTGGTTAGAGGACGAAGATTATATAGCCAAAAGTCCTGTCAGACGTATTCATAAGGTGCGTACAGATACTTTGGTTAAAGAAGTACTTACAGATGAACATATAGAAGCCCTACGTGATCATTGTAAAGAATTGCGAGACTTGGCCATGATAGACCTATTGGCTTCCACAGGAATACGTGTAGGGGAATTAGTAAAAATAAACCGTTCTCATATAGATTTCCATGAGCGCAAATGTATTGTTTTTGGAAAAGGTAATAAAGAAAGAGAGGTCTATTTCAATGCACGTACCAAAATACACCTGATGAAATACCTTGAGCAGCGGAAGGACAATTCTTCAGCCTTGTTCGTCTCTCTTACAGCTCCTCATACTCCACTTACTATCAGTGGTGTAGAGAAGCGATTGCAGCAGTTAGGCAAGAGGATAGGTATAGACAAGGTGCACCCGCATAAGTTTCGTCGTACCTTGGCGACTATGGCAATAGATAAGGGAATGCCTATAGAACAGGTACAGAAGCTCTTAGGACATGTCAAGATAGATACTACGCTCCACTATGCAATGGTCAATCAGACGAATGTCAAAATAGCTCATAGAAAATTCATAGCATAGTATTTTCGTTTTTCAGCTTATTTCGTACATTTGCATTTTCAAAGTGGTTAAGATGAAATTAGCTGATATTGTAGATGTTTTTATAGCAGGGGATTGGGGAAATGAGAGCCTATCCAACGATACCCCTAATGCAGTATTCTGTATTAGGGGAGCTGATATTATGTCTATAAGAGATCATAAATATACAGATATTCCTAAGCGCTATATCTCAAAAAGAGCAAAGGAAACCAAACTACTTAAAGTAGGTGATTTAGTTATAGAGAAATCGGGGGGTAGTCCCATACAATCTACAGGGCGTATCACCTATATTTCAGAGGATTTGATACAAGCTAAGAAAGAGTTAGTGTGCTCTAATTTTAGCATAGGTATTCGTGTAAAATCTCGTTGGAATCCGCTATATGTGTATTACTATTGGCAGTATATCTACAACTTGGGTGTATTCTTTAATTTTGAGAGTAAAACCTCAGGGATCAAGAACTTACAACTTGATAGTGCTCTTGAAGCTATAGCTATAGAGGAAATCCCCCTTGAGATACAGAATCAAATAGTAGCCACTCTTTCCTCTTATGATCATAAAATAGCCCTTAACAGAGCTATAAATCATAATTTAGTGGCGAGCCACCATGGGCATTTTACCCTATCGTCACCTGACCATTCATCAAAAGAGGGAGTAACTCGTCTCGTTGCTTAGTGAGAGAACCTAATTCGATATCTATACTTATAAGTTTATTGAATATTGAAGAACAAATTTTTTCATAGTTAACAATAATTTCTTTGCATGGTTTAATTATTGGAAGTTGAGATAGATCATCTTTTGTTATAGATCCAAAGGTTGTTCCATTTATGTTTCTTTTTTGAAAAACAAAATCTAATTGTTTTAATAGATAATATATGTATAAAGTAGAACTATCTTTAGATCTTAAAGATACTAAGCCTCTTCCTATACAGCAATCATTATTTGCTATATTAACGATTCCAACAGGAGCTCGTACACTCATTAAAACATCTCTTTTCATAGCAAAACGAATAGGACTTGTCGTATATTGTCTAATAGAAGGAAAAAACGCTCCAAAATCAGCACTTCCTTGATAGAAAATAATACCTTCCTTCTTTTCATTGTAAGAGGATCCTTCAGGAGATTGCCCCATTGTTATATCTGATATTTCAGAAAGAATACTGCTATCCCACTCCTTGGGAATCTCTTTTTTTAGTTTTTCATTCCACACCATTTTACCGCCACTGCTTTTATAGGGTTTACCGTCCTGGTTAGGGAAGTCAAACTGTACAAACCAATAGTCATAGAGTTGCTTGGCCATAGCCGCTAAATTATGATTTATTGCTTTGTTGAGGGCTATTTTGCGGTCAATATTAAATAAGATCTCACCGATATTTTTTTGTTCATAAAGAGAGGGAATCCATACGATACAATCTTTAATTTTAGAAGGAGAAGTATGTCTTATTTTTGTCTGTTGTGCTCCTGCGCTTAGTTGTTTTTTTACTTCCTTGGAAGAAAGAAGGTAATAGGCAAATTTCTTATCAAGGAGTTTTTCTTTACAGATGATCTTACCTATATCCTGACTTTGAATATATTTACCACTTTCGGGAATCCAAGCTGTTGAACCAAGTAAACCTATCGCTTGTTCGGTAAGAGGAGTTATTATATCTCCTTCATTGAGTAAAAAATCAGACTTAAATTCACCTATATAATAGATGTTATCCTTAGAGGAGTTCTCTTTGAAACGGTTATTACGATAATCAAAATTACCACAAGTTAATCGGATATAATCACCTGATGTTGCATAGTAATCGCCACTAAGGCTTGTTCCTCTTGTCACCTCTATTAATTCTCCTAATTTATATTTTTTCATTCTATTTCTTTTTGTATAGATCTATTATGTTTGTTTTGTAAACTTTTGTATTTTTTCTAAAGAAAAATATTTCTATTTAGAGGCTTATTTATCGGTGTTATACCTTAAACTCTTTAGTTGTTTTAGTATTTCCTCTTCTAAGCGATGGCTTTCTTTGAATTGTGCTTCTAAATCAGTTTGGTATTGAGTCATTCGGGCATTGAATTCTTCTTCAGTGATGTCTTCATAGGCTATTTTGATGTCAAAATACTGTCCTGCAGAGAGGCTATAGCCTTTTTCCTTGATTTCTTCATAGGTTACTGCTACGGAGAAGTCGTCTTCGGCTTTTTTATCAAGGAAGGTATTCACGATCTTATCTACTTCAAAAGGGCGTAGGCGTTTTTTCTTGTTGTTACCCTCTTGATATTCTTCGCCTAACTTACTGGCATCGATGAGGATAACCTTGTCCGTGGTAGCGGATTTGTCAAAAAAGAGAACTGATACGTTGGTACCTGTGGTAGCAAATACATTGCTGGGCATGGACACACAACCATATACCCAATGTTCGTCTACAATGCGTTGTAGAATCTTTCGTTCCACTCCGCTTTTGGCGGTAATAAAACCTGTAGGAATGACAATGGCACCCTTTCCCTTAGGATTTAAAGAGTTGATCACATGTTGGATAAAGCAGGTATAGATCGCCATTTTAGGTTTGTTAGGGTCTGCTTTTTTTACTACATTGGGGACACCCGCCCAAAAGCGAATACTATCGGCGGCTAAGTGGTCGCGATACTCAGGAAAATCCAGCTTAAAGGGAGGATTGGAGACGACAAAGTCAAACTGACGAAGCGCTTCCGTATGTGGGTCTTTGTGGTAGGGTTCGGTCAGGGTATTTCCTTGGATAACATTTTGAAGAGAAGGGGCTAAATCATTTAATATAAGATTTAGCCGTAGCATCTCGCTTGATTTTTCGGATATATCTTGGCTATATATAGAACAATTCCTCTCTCCAATCTCATGGGCTAAGGCCATCAGGAGGGTACCTGTTCCTGCAGAGGGGTCATAGCAGGTTATACTTCTAAGGTCTTCTTGACGGCCTACCAATAGCTTGGCCATGACTTGAGCAATTCCACGAGGGGTGTAATATTCGGCATATTTGCCCCCTCCGGCATTGTTAAACCCTTTGAGTAAGTGCTCAAATATACCTGAAAAGAAATCGTATTTTTCAGTAAATACGTGTTCAAAGTTAAAAGAGGCGATATTACTGAGTAGGGATTTAGCAAAAGCGTCTCGCTTTTGTATATCTGTAATATAGGTTGTTACAGAGCTAAAGATATTTACCTTGCTTCTTCCAGAGGTAGCCACTGAAAAAGTGTCAGCATTCAAAAGGGCAATATCCAAGAGGGTGCTATCCAATAGGGTAGATAAATCTCCTCTGCCTGAGGCGTTGTATAGGTGAGAGAGTGTATGCTCTGGTCTCATACGAGGGACAGAGGCAGGGAGGAAAACAAAAAGTTCTTCTATATCCTCCTCAGAAAAGGAATCATATTCCTTGTCCCAACTTTGGGCGTTTCTTAGTCGCTCGCCATAAGTTTTGTCTTTTTTGGCTTCATAGCCGAACTTGTCGTTAAAGAATTTGTAAAGGAAAATCTCTACAACAATCTTATATTCGCTTCCTGTACCTGCTAAGCCGAAAGCACTTGTAGTGCCTTTGAGAGCATCTATCAGGGCAATGGTCTGTCTTGTTATTTCTTCGTGTGCCATAATTTCTATCAGTAGTTATCGTTGTCCTAAATATTCTTTAGATATTAAGCCGCTAATATAATTCCTATCATTACTTGAAAGCTGTATATTGTTGTCCCTTAGCACATTGGCTACTTTGTATAAGACATCTTTTTCGAACATAGGCTCATTCTCAAGTAGATTTATGTTTCTGAAGAGTTCATCATCAATGACCTCTTTCATTTTGATTAAGCTATTGAGTATATCTGGATCCTCAAAGCCAATGATGGGAGCTTGTTTTTGTTTTTCTCTTTCTTTATTTTCTTCCTTGATACGCTTGTGTATGCGAGTGAATCGCTCGTCCTGGTCATATTTCTTTTTAAGTACATTATTTCTGCGGTTGATTTCTTTTATTTTCTTCATAATCTCCTCCATGAAAGCGATACTTTCCCTGAAATCCTGCGCATCTTTTAAGACGAATCCTTTTTTATCAAAATATTCTTTAAAGATAGCAGAAAGAGAGAGGTATTCTCCGTCTGCGTATTGGTCAAAGTTGGCCATAAATTCGGTTTTTACATTTTCGTACCGCTCTTTGATATCATTTACGAGGATTTGTAACTCTTCGGGTACCCCTTTTCTGAACTCAAAATCTAATTCAGATAGTACTATGTTGATAATCCCAGCCACATCAGCCTTATGATCTCTATTTTCTTTAAGGTTGAGCAGGTCTATGCGGCGGGTAACTTCCCCTATAAGAGTAGGGAAATTATCTGCTTTTGTGATGATATTAATCTTTTCCTTTAGGTCATCACCTCCAAAAGCTCTTACTTGGTTAGTAATAGCTCTGGCTTCCTCTAAGAGTTTGCGTAGGTGATAGAGTTGTTCCTTATCTTCTATTTCGTCTATCTCCTTTCGAAATTCTTCTGCATTATGGGTAGAGAAGGAGAAAAGATCTCGCTTGATTTCCAATATTTTTGCTCGAATGACCTTAGGGTCTTCTATAATCACATTCCCTATGGGAGCAACTACGGAAAGTCCAGTATCGGAGGAGGTGCGGTTGAGCTCTCTAAGATAACGATCGTTGGTAGTCTCAAAGTTTTCTTTGATATCTACAAAATCCACTACATAGCCATAGCGGAAATCCTTATAAGGACGGTTCACACGAGTAAGTGCCTGTAGAAGATCATGCCCATCGAGCGAGCGCCCTAAGTAAAGTCTCTTAAGGCGAGGGGCATCGAATCCTGTAAGGAGCATCTGATTGACAATAAGGACATCTATGTTATGTTCCTTCTTGAATGTGTCAATATAATCCTTACGTTCTTGTTTATCACCCTCATCATGTAGGATAAGAGAGGCTGTAAGTGGTTTATTTTTTGTATTGTAAATAGGGATAGGCTCAGCGGCTAACCAATAGTCTTGTTCTTCTGAACGGATAGTCTGGTTAGTTTTGGGGAATTTTCTCAGCCAAAGGCTATAAAGAGCTCGCGCTTGGGCGTTGGTCTTACATACAATCATAGCAGCCACAGTAGGGTCTGCCATTTCGGTTCTAAATCTTCTGAAATCTTCTACTATATAATTTAACAAGGCTTCAAGATAGCGCTCATGCTCAATGATTTTGTCCTTATCAAAATCCTTCCTCTTTATCTTTACCCCTCCTGCTATTTCCTCAATAAGTTCTTCTATTTGCTGTTTAACTTCAGTTTCTATAGGTTCACGCATGAGCTTGAGGGTGTAGCCATCGGCTATGGACTTATCATAATAATAGGTGTTGATATAGTCGCCGAAGACTTTCCAAGAGGCTCTTTCTTCTTTTAATAAAGGGGTGCCTGTTAGAGCTATTTTTATGGCATTGGTATCCGCCTCTAAGAGGTTGGCCAAGAAACTCCCTTTAGGGTTATATCCACGGTGTGCTTCGTCAATAAAAAAGATACGTTGTAGGCGCGTATTATAGGGGTCAGTTATCTGTACTTTAGCTTTATCTTCCTTGAATTTTTGGATATTGACCACCATGATTTCGAGTTTACCTTCGCTATTGACCACCAATGCAGTATTGCTGATATCCTCCATGAGTTCCTCTCGACTTTTAGCATTTCGCGCTATAAGTCCGCGAGCTGCGAACTCATCGGTAGCTTGTTCCATGAGGTCAATACGATCCACGATGAAATAGAATTTGGTAGCTATATTCTTTTGGGCATAGAAATCGTTAAGTACCTTTACAGTATAATAAGCTAAAGCCGTTTTGCCACTACCCTGAGTATGCCATATGATGCCACTTCTTACTCCTTCTTCCAATCTTTTTTGGATGGCTAAGGAGGCAAAGAACTGCTGATAGCGCATTACATGTTTCTCCAATAGTGTTCCCTTGGATCCATCGGGCAGGGTAATGGTCTGATTGACATAAGCAAAACCATATCTTAGCAGATATAGGAAACGTTCTTTTGAAAGCATGGAGGTAAGTATACGATTGGTAGGGGTCGTTACCTCCTTATTGGTACTATATTCGGGGAGATTTCGGATAGTTACGGCATTGCGGTGCTTGAGTACATAGCGTTCTGTCTGTTCATCAATAGGGAGATAAGGATAATTGGGCACATAGTCCTTATCTTCTTCTCTGAAGACATTGAAAAAGGCTTTTTCCTTAGCCGTACAACAATAGAAAGCCCCCCATATAGGTACTCTGCTTTCATTGTCATACTCCTGATTGTTGGAGAAGATCATCAGCTGGGTGATATTGAAGAACCTACGAAAATAAGGCTTACTCATTCGGTAGTTGGTTCTCTCTTTTTCAGCAATGATCCCTTGGTGGTTGTTAGGTTTCTTTACCTCAATAAAGGCCAAGGGGAGTCCATTGACAAAACAAGTAATATCAGGACGGAAAGACTCATCAGCACTTTTGTCTCCGCAGGAGAATTCTGTGGTGAGGTGCCATACATTGTTAGAGGGATTATCAAAATCAATGAGCTTAATACCACTATTGGCAGAAAGCATTTGGTAGAACTCCTTTCCTAAATCATCATTATTGGTTATAGAGATGATTTTGTTTAGAAGCTGCTGTGCTTTTTTCTTTTCCAAATCAGGATTGATCCTCACTAGGGAAGCTATGAATATATCGGAGAGAATATTGGTGTGTGGATCGTACTTATATAGAGAGGTATCAATGTAAGTATAACCCAACTTGCACAAATGGAGTGCTGCGGGTACTTGTACGCGGGTATTTTCGTTAAAATTTGACATAGCCTCATTTTTTAAAAAACTCTGCAAATATACAAACTTTATCGATATCAAGCAATAAAAAGAGGCTGTCCGAAAAGGACAGCCTCTTTTACTGTGCAATTTATCTTTCACTATTCACTTTATTGGGTCTTGACCACTTAGGTTTTTCTCCGAGGGCGGGTATCTGTGAGTCAGCAGCCTCCACGGTCACCGGCTGAGGGTGTTTCTCGAAAGGTTTTTGGGTACGCATGCCTAAGGCTTCGAGCATGTGCATATCCTCCTTGATGTCAGGGTTGGGAGTTGTCAGAAGCTTGTCTCCAGCAAAGATGGAGTTTGCTCCAGCAAAGAAGCACAAGGCCTGTCCTTCGCGGGACATATTCATGCGTCCTGCCGAGAGGCGTACCTGAGACTGAGGCATCACGATACGGGCGGTAGCGATCATGCGTACCATATCCCAGATATCCACAGGAGGGAGTTCCTCCAAAGGAGTACCCTCTATAGGGACTAAGGCATTGATAGGTACAGACTCTGGCTGTGGATCTAGGGTGGAGAGGGCTACGAGCATCTTTGCTCTATCTTCGAGGGATTCCCCCATCCCTATGATACCTCCACTACATACGGTAATACTTGTCTTGCGTACATTCTCTATTGTCTTGAGGCGGTCTTCGTAGCTACGAGTGGTTACGATCTCGCTATAATAATCCTCGGAAGTGTCTAAGTTGTGGTTGTAGGCATAGAGTCCTGCTTCGCTTAGGCGCTTGGCTTGGTTCTCCGTAAGCATCCCCAGTGTGCAGCACACTTCCATATCGAGCTTATTGATAGTACGTACCATCTCCAATACTTGTTCGAACTCAGGGCCGTCTTTCACATTGCGCCAAGCAGCCCCCATACATACACGTGAGCTCCCAGAGGCTTTCGCTCGCAAGGCTTGTGCCTTTACTTGTGAGAGGCTCATCATGGGCTCTATCTCCACCTCCGTGTGGTAGCGTGCCGACTGAGAGCAGTAGCAACAGTCCTCTGAGCAACCTCCAGTCTTAACTGAAAGCAAGGTAGATACCTGTACGGTATTCGGGTCATGGTATTGGCGATGTACTGTTGCAGCCTCATAGAGTAAGTCCATCAAAGGTCTATTATAGATATCTATAATCTCCTGAGCTGTCCAGTTATGTCGTATTTCGTTCATGTCGTTTTTTCTTTGTGATTTATTACAAGTGGCAAAAGTACGAATTTTAATTGTTAATTATCAAAGGTCAATTGTTAATTTAGTGAGCGGTGAACACTAATGTGATGAGCAGTCACTTTTCACGCTTCACTCTTTTTGGCAACTTATTTATCAAGGGGCACTTGTCATTTGTTATTAATTTTGTATCTTTGCCGAAAAATAGTTCTCACTCATTGATAGAATGAAATTAACTACTTTAGGCTGCCATAGTGCTTCTCCTCGGGATAAGGCACGTACTACCGCTCAGCTTCTTGAGATGCGAGGACACCTTTTCTTGATTGATTGTGGAGAAGGTACCCAGATGGCTCTTAGGCAATCCAGTGCTAAGTTTGCTCGCATTAAGCATATTTTTATCTCCCACCTCCATGGGGATCATTTCTATGGGTTGGCGGGGCTGATCTCCACTTTCCAGCTACAGGGTAGGGAAGCGGAGCTACATATCTATGCCCCTAAGGGGGCTAAAGAAGCCATGTTGCTATTGCTCAAAGTGAGTGGAGCTCATATGGTCTTTCCGCTTTATTTTCACGAGCTGGAGGGGAAGGAGAGCCAACTGATTTTCGAAGACGACAAGGTGGCAGTAACCACCATCCCTCTAGACCATCGTATCTATGCTAATGGATTTCTATTCAAGGAGAAGAACAAAGAGCGTAAGCTCAATGTAGATGCAGTGCAGCAATATGGTATCGATGTGTGCTACTATCAGAATATTAAAAATGGCAAGGATATCCTTTTGGATTCTGGTGAGTGTATCCCCAATGAGCTTTTGAGCTTTCCTCCAGCACCTCCTGAGAGTTATGCCTTTTGTAGTGATACGATATACCGCCCCGAGATCGTCCCACTGATCAAGGGAGTTCAGGTACTCTACCATGAGAGTACTTTCCTAGAGGATAATCGAGCTTTGGCTGAAAAAACCAAACACTCCACAGCACTACAAGCAGCACAAATAGCACAAGCAGCAGGGGCACAAACCCTTATCTTAGGACATTATTCCTCCCGATACAAGGATAAAAGAGTCTTCCAAGAAGAAGCCCAAACCCTCTTTCCCAATACCCTCCTAAGCGAAGATGGAAAAGAATTTAATTTTAATGATCAATGATTAATGATTAATGTTCTAAAACTCTAAGAACTCAAAACTAAGAACTCAAAACTAACTTGATGTATACATTACTAAGAACTACCCATTCGCTTACTGCCTATATAGTGTTGGCAGTACTTTGTTTTGCTGTTGTCAATGCCCTATTAGGGGTTTTACAAAAGCGTAAATATACCAAGGCAGACTTGCGTATTAATCTCTTTGCGCTGATATTCGCGCACTTACAGGTTACCTTAGGGTTGATCCTTTACTTTGTAACTCCTTTGTTCCAGAGTTGGTCTGCTATGGGGGCTGGAGTGATGAAGGATGCTTACCTTAGGAAAATGTTGGTAGAACATCCTTTTGGACTCGTAGCTGTAGCGCTGATTACTATCGGCTGGTCTCTACATAAGAAACAGAAAACGGATACAGGAGCTTTCAAGCGTATCTTGGTATTCTATGCCTTGGGATTGCTCCTTATCTTGGGAGTACTTCCTTGGAAGACGTGGATGAGTGCTTTCTAATATGAGTGATACGGTCAAGACTTATACAGTGCAGGAAGCCACTGTACGGATGGAACGCTTCTGCGCTTATCAGGAGCGTTGCCATAAGGAAGTCGTCGCCAAGCTCCGCCAGATGCGTATGATCCCAGAGGCAATTGACCTTATCCTCACGCACCTTATCGAGGATAACTACCTCAATGAGGAGCGTTTTGCCCGTAGCTTTGCCCGTGGTAAGTTCCGCTTCAAAAAATGGGGAAGGGTACGGATCACCCGAGAGCTGAAGCTCCGCGCTATTTCTCGCTACAATATAGCCTGTGCTATGGAGGAGATTGAGGAGGACTATGACGAGGTTTTCGATACCTTAGCCCAGAAGAAAGCGGATACAATCTCTGAAAAGAATATTCAAAAAGCACGCCGCAAGCTCGCTGATTACCTGCTCTATAAGGGGTGGGAGTCTGCTCGCGTATATGCTAAGGCGGTAGAACTCTTCCCTTATGAATAGTAACCCCCTTTTTCCTTACCCCAATATCCATACACACAAGGCGCGCCATAGCCAAGAGGTGCAGAACTGCTTCCCTGAGGATACGTATGACCAAGGAGTCTTCTCGGTGGGGATACACCCTTGTTATATCAAGGGGGAAGGTCGGGAGCAGTGGGAACAAGTCGTGGCACGTGCTACCCATCCGCTCTGTGTCGCCATAGGCGAATGCGGCTTGGACAAAAGGGCTTCTTCGCCCCTTGTACTACAAGAAGAAATTTTCCGCTGGCATATCTCCCTTGCCCAACAGCTGCAAAAGCCGCTTATTATCCATTGTGTAAGGAGCTTTGGGGAGATCATCCGACTGCGAAAGGAAACAGGGACTACAGGTCTGTGGATACTTCATGGTTTTCGAAAGAGCGAAGCTCTGGCACACCAGCTTTTGGCCTCCGGCATAAAACTCTCTTTTGGTACTGCCTTTGAGCGGGATCCACGCTTGCAGCATTTGGTACAAACCCTCCCTCGTGAAGATTATTTCTTCGAGACAGACGAGGATAATGAGTAATGATCAATGAATAATGATCAATGAGTAATGGTTAATGAATGATACGAAAAAAGCTGTCCTTTTTGGACAGCTTTTCTTGTTATAAGTTTCAGAGTAAGGGATTACTCCCTGAAAATGAACTGCTTGTATTAGTAAGTATACTCTGTAGTATAATCTAATTCCTTCTTTTCTACTCCATTTTCAGTTCTTTTACGGAATACTTTTTCAGTAAGAGGGTAATTGTTATCTGCATAAGTATACTCATGTACATATTCACTTACATAAGAATTAGCGTTGTTATGGTCGCCTTTATAAGTCGTTTTTTGAGTAAGTATATTGTTTTTAGAGCCACTTTCACTAATAAAATAATCAGGATCTATTAGTTTTCTTAAGTTTTGCAAAATAGGATTGTTTTTTCCATCATAGGTATACTCTGTAGTAGATTCATGATCCGTAGTGCTTTCAGTTTTCTTAATCAGATTCTCATTTTCAAAAGTATAAGTTGTTAGGCTTGTATTTCCATTTCGTTTGTTTCCTTGAGCATCTTTGGTATATGTTTTCTCAGCAGCTGAGATTACATTGCCTGTATGTGTATAATCGGTTTCTGTAACAAGAGTGATTTCTTCTGTTTGTCCATTTTGACCTGCGTTACCTGGTTCTTCAACGAGAACCTTAGCTAATTTTCCATCACTATGGTAGCTATAAGTCGTAGTAGTTGCCCTATCAGAATTATCATATTTTTTAATGGTAGTTTTTAGTTTTCCATCTACAAAAGAATAAGTTTCGGTATAGTTCTTTTTTTCTCCATTTGTTATTGATTCTGTATGGGTAATTTCCTTAGGATAGTCTCCCTCATAGGAAGCAGAGGTTAAGCTTTTCCTTTCTATATCCCCATCGGGCTTATAGGAAATAAAAGTAGTAGAGAGTATTTTTCCTCCTTGGAGGTTGTAAATTGTCTCATTGTTAACGTTGCCACTACTTCCTTTGTTGACAATTTTCTTAGGAAAGGTACCTTCAGAGATAGAAATACCTCCTCCATTATCATC
>ERZ772979.124-NODE-124-length-61258-cov-16.856102_pt1 | contig 61258 bp, 66 predicted proteins | sample MGYA00511130_ERZ772979 | MGnify/ENA primary metagenome ERZ772979 (study PRJEB29015, sample SAMEA2738103) | human oral metagenome | biome: human oral; feature: human-associated habitat; material: saliva | place: China | collected 2186 ...
TTTTACACCTATTGGCGCACCACTTGCGCTTCCGATGTATACCCGTTGGCAGACGGCACGCACGTTGTGCACCTTACCGACTGGGAAGCCTTCTGCCGGCGGTTGGTATTGACCGGCAGATAGGTGGGCAAAAAAGTGCAGGCTGCTTTTTATCGCCCCAACCCTGTTTCAGACGGCCTCTAAAGCAGCCTGCACCTTATTTTTCATTGTCAGATGACCAGAAACCGAGTATTCCATGCCTCAAACCTATTTCACCGCCGACTGGCACTTCTCCCATCCCAACATCGCCCGATACTGCCCGCAATTCCGCCTGCAAAGCGATAAAGCCGACGAGCTGAACGAATACCTGATCGACTGCTGGAACCGCGTCGTTACCCCGCAAGACACTGTGTACAACCTCGGCGATGTCTGCTTTGCCAAAAAGCCCGCACACATCGAAGCCGTGCTGCAACGGCTTAACGGGCAACACCATTTGATCTACGGCAACCACGACTACCTGATTTGGCAAAACGAAGCACATTTCCTCAACACGCGCAAATTCGTCGCGGTCTCTCGCCGCATGACGCAGCGTGGCCTTGCCACTGCGGCTAGGACCGACCAGCAGGATCAACTTGCTGTTGAGGTCGCCGATTTCGCCGATGAGTCGTTCGAGTTTTGCGATCACGTGCACCTCCCGTCTTCCGTGATTCCGGATGTGTGCAGTGCGCGGTGATTAAATCGATGCATCGTCATGGTTTACTCGAACAGCCGCTTTTGTTTCACGACGTAGCCCGCTGGCTTCTTCTGCTTTTCTAATACGCCTTCGTCGACCAAACGCTGCAACCATGCCTTGGCCTGCGCGTTAGAAACATCCAACGCGGCCGCTACTTCGGCGTCTTTCATCGGCGTACTCAAGAGTTGCTGAATCGCTGTGCGCACGGCAGCGAAGAGCACTTCGGCAGGGGTCGATTCCGGCTGCGGAAATTCCTTGGCCTCATCTATCGGCGCTACGGCCTCTGGTGTGACTGGCGGCAGTTCTTCCGATGCCTCAGCGGGTGGCTGCGCATCGAAAACAACGTCGACCGGTGCCGATGACTCACTCGCGGCCTGGGGCGCTGGCGCGGTGTCGGGTGACACAGGCGTCGTTGGCTTGGTATCAGCCGACGATGGGTCTTCGTTCGAGAACAGCGCAAAACCAACCTGTGGGGATGCCGTCGGCGTCGGCATCGCCACGTTGAACACGTCCTCGAACGAATCCACGTCTTGCGGGTTCGGCCAGGGAAGTGCGCCTTTCTTTCGCAAACCATCTAATCCGGCTGAAGACTTGCCTGTCGAACGAATGAAGACCGGGACGAACTTGAGTTTGTCGAGCTGCTCGACAGCACCCGCCCAAGTGCCACCTTTGTTGAGATCGGAACTGACCACCAGTGAGGTGTCTGCCAATGCATAAATCAGCTTGTTCCGCTGCATGGCGTTGCCCACATTGAACCCGGCGCTCGGGTCGTAGGGCGAAATCAGGACCAGCTGCCCATCCAGCAACAGGTTGCGGTGCTCGCGGTTCATGGTGGTCTTTTCCAGACTGTCCGCCAGAACGCCACAAACTTTTCCACCTCCCTCAAGCGCACCTCGCATGGCGGCCTGATCGATGCCCTTGGCGCCACCGGAGACAAGCGTTCTGCCTGCCCGAGCAGCGAGCCAGCCAACTGCCATGGTGTAGTCGATGAGGGCGTCGTCCACATGCCGCGATCCGACGACGGCAAGCCCACCGGTTTCGAGCAAAGCCATGTCGCCACAGCCGTAGAGCACTGCCGGCGCATCTTCACGAAGGCGGGTCTTCAGGCGACGCGGATACTCGGCGTCGGCGCGACTGACCACCCAAATGGCGCGCGTTTGCCAGCGCTCGATCACTTGGCTCAGCAGGAATCCGCGCCCCAGCAATTTCTGCAGGCGACCCTCGTCAATCACCGGCTGGCACGCGCGCAAGATCTCAGCTGCGTCCGGCGAGAGGAGATCCGCAGGCTGACGCTGGATCTCGCGCAAATGACGCGCGAGACGTTTGTATTCACCAAGCGAGAGCAGATCCGATGACGCAGAGCCTCGTCCGGCAATGAGCGGCGCAGTCAGCAGCAAGATCGCCTGGGTGTTGGGAGAGAGGACTGGCGTCATTCGTCGGGCCCCGTCTGTGAAAGGGCCATAGGCCAAACCGCGCCGCTACCGCTTTTGCGCAGCAGCCATGCAGACACCGTCAGCGTCCAGCGCGAGTCGACCATGTCATCAACCAGGAGGACCGGGCCGGGAGGAATGGGCTGGCCGTTGAGTGCGAGCGAACCATCAATGTTGCGCGCCTGTTGTGTACTGTTTGCCATCGTTTTCTGTTCGGGCCTTGCGTCTGTTTTTGCGATGACCATATGAAACGGCAGACCCAGCGCAGCAGCCAAGCGTTGCGCGAAATTCGGCACCAATTCGGGATGCCGAAGCGAAGGAACGCAGGTCACCCAGGTCGGGCTCGGTTGCGGATTCCACTCCTGAATCATCTTCACGCATGCAGCAACGAGGTCATCGGAAAAGTAGCCGTCGTGGTATTTGCCCTGTCGAACCAATCCACCCCAACCGGCATCGCCCCAGACGCATAGCGCCTTGCCGGATTCAGCCTGATGGGCAGGTGCGATGAATCCCTTGACGCCGTACTGGGGCATTCCACCGTCGGGCCATTTTTTGCGGGGCTCGATGGGCAAGCTGGTTCGACGAAGAAATTCGACGGCAGCTTTTACCAGCTCGGTATTCACGGTTGCAGGCAATGGCGGTAAGGCTGGTTCTGTCACAACACTTGGATCGCCGTCGAGCGCGCCAATCAAAAAGCCCATGTGCTCACCAAACGGTAGGCTCACGTAGTCCTGCATCTGCTGGTGCTCGTCTCGCCGTAGCACAGTGAGGCGTTCCGCTCGATCCCAGAATGCTTCACTCAGCGTAGCCGCCGTGAGCTGCCACTTGCTACCTTGCTTGGCGATGGGTGCCGGCGCTTCGAGGGACAGCAGTGCAATCGTTTTTTCAACACGACCTTTGCTTAGATTGACTCGGCTTAGAAGCTCGGGAACAGATAGCCCGTTTGGCTCGCCTTCAAGCGCTCTCAGGACATCCGCAACTTCTTGCCGTGTCGGGAAGGCGCTCCGGATGAACCAGTCAGTGATGTCTGACTCTTCCTCACCGCTGAGGAGCACTCCATAAGCAGACTCCAGTGCGCGTCCTGCGCGACCGACCTGTTGGTAATAGGCGACAACCGATCCCGGCGTTTGATAGTGGATGACAAATGCCAGATCCGGCTTGTCGTAACCCATACCTAGCGCTGTTGTGGCAACCAGCGCTTTAACTTGGTTTTTTAGCAGCGCCTGTTCAAGCTGCTCTCTGCGATCACCGGTTTCACCTGTATAGGCTTCCACGTTGAAGCCTTGAGCTTTCAACCACAGAGCAACTTGATTGGCATCGCGAACCGTCAGTGTGTAGATGATGCCATGCCCGTGCAGCGTGATCAGTTGCTCCGCCAGCCAAGCAAGACGCTCGGCCTGACTAGGCAGGCGGATTGTTTGCAGAGTAAGTGAGGTCCGATTTAAGTCGCCACGAGAGACCTGCAACTTAGGACCGAGCACAGCAGCAAGGTCCTCCATCACGCGGTTATTCGCTGTCGCCGTGGTGGCAAGCAAGCGCAGGTTTGGCGGCAGTGTCTTGGCGATCCGCTCCAGCAAGCGGTAGTGGGGACGGAAGTCGTGTCCCCAGTCGGAAATGCAGTGCGCTTCATCGATGACCAGCATCGAAACTTGTGCAGCGATTTCGGCAAGAACCTGCGCCCGGAAGCGCTCGTTCGCCAAGCGCTCCGGCGAGATCAAGAGAACATCGATCTCTCCCTTGCCCAGTTTGCCCTCGACATCCGTCCAGTCTTCCACGTTGTCGGAGTTGATGGTGGCAGCGCGAACCCCCATCCGCTCTGCCGCTGCAATCTGGTTTCGCATCAGCGCCAGCAGCGGCGAGATAAGTAACGCCGGACCACCTCCGGCTTCCCGCAACAACTTGATCGCAATAAAGTAGACGAAGCTCTTACCCCACCCGGTCTTTTGCACGACCAGCAAGCGGCCCTTGCCATCTACGATGTGACGAATGGCATCTTCTTGACCATCGCGGAAAATAGCATCGGCACGTCCAGAACCGATCCGGAGCAATTCCAACGCGCGTTTTGGGTCGTAGGCCACTTTATTTCTCTCCTTTGTTTTGGCTAGGCGAGCGGTAGCCCGGTGCCAAAATAGCGTTATTGACGCCATATAGCGCCAAGTGATCTTTCAGCCAAAGCCGGTACTCGTGGCTGCGCAGGCTGTGGTCCGGAGAACAGTCCACGCCCCACTGGCGCAAGATATAACCTGCGGTGGCTGCCCTCAGCTTTATTCGTAGCACGCCGCCCTGCATGCCGTAATCCATCTCGGTAATCTCCGACCGAGGTTGATCGGGATGTGGCACCAGCTCCAGCTCGACAATCCGGGTCCATTGGATATCTTGATCGCTCGTCTCGTGGGACACCACTAGGTGTCCCTTAAGCACCACAGGACGCTTGATCCGGGTCATGACGAAATCCCGGAACTCGCTGGACCTCCGGTCAAAGGCACGGACATGCCAGCGTAAACCGTTGTCGATCAACGCGAACGGGACAATCTCCCGCTCGGTGCGCCCACTGGAGATGGAGTGATACTCAATGCCAAGCGGACACGCCTGGTGAATAGCCCGGGTCACACCCGCCAATACATCCAGATCAGGATGCGTAAGCCTGGAAGGGGTTTCGCTAAGCACCTAGGCCTTGAGCAGCATTGGCTCACCATCACCAAAGCTCTGCGTCAGCCACGACAGCACCCGCTCCTGAGGGAAGTCAAAGATGGGCATGAAGCTCGCCCCCAGGACGTAAGACTTGGCCCTGGAGTCGTAGTCGATGTTGCCCGGGGCCAAGTCCTTGTACAGCGTACAGCGCCAGATCCCTGGACGCGGCAGCGGACTGGACGCCAAAGCGCGTAACCAAGTCCTGACGGCGTATCTCCCCGATGAAGCGCACGCGCAACTCCACGAACGCGAGCCGGTCGCGTTGTGGCTGGGTTAGCTCTGCAAGCTGTTCGTTCGACATCCTGGCTGGCTCGTTCGGGTTAGCGAATGCTTGTGCTGATTATTGCGGAAAGTATATGGTCTGCCCTAGAATTTGTCCATGACTCTATTTTGATTTGTGTGTTCGTCGTATTGTGATAACCACAATCGGCGCAGCGGCAAAAGGATCGATACGGGCGTCATGCAAAATTTCGCAGAGCTTCATCTCAAGCCAGAGACGCTGGCAAAGTACGGGTTGCCGGACATCGTGTACCCTGTTCGAGCAGCCAATCTGAAGTCGACCTTGCTCGACAATGGGGATCTTCCGCTGGCCGCGATGCTGCACGGCCTGCAACAGCGTAGCCGTGATGGGGAGGTCGAATGGCAGCGGCTCGAACCCGCGATGGATCGGCCTTGGCACAAATCGTGGCACAAATGACCGCAGCCAGTAGTATATGAACAGATAAAAAAACGCCCTAAATCAAGGGCGTTTGTCTATACACATACTACTGGTTACGGGCTAGGTGGGTTCAATTCCCCCCGCCTCCACCATACCTAATTTTCAGCAGTTTTTTAATATGTATAACGCCTTGAACTAAAATGGTTTCAAGGCTTTTTTGTTGCTTTTTTGTTATACTGATGTACGTTTGGTTTAATTATTTAATAATTGAAATACCTCGTTTTTGAGTAGAGTTTGCTGAAAACGGTATCATGCAGTCGATAAAGGCGTGAATTGCGATTTTGACGGTGTGGGTAAATAGTTTAAAGGCTGTGGTGATTCTAGGAAAGTTTCAGTTGGCGGGCTGGGAAATAAAAAACGTACTTCGTGCCGACTGAGTTTACAACCTTGTATGCATTATATTTGCCATAAGTATGCAATATGGCCTGCCACCCATTAAAATATGTTTATAGCAAAGGAGATGGTATGAAAACGGTTATTGTCGATTACGGTATGGGTAATCTGCGCTCGGTTTTGAACTCTGTGCGTGAGGCGGAACGCCTTGCGGGAACGGGGACGGAGATTGTGTTGAGCGCCCGCCCGGAAGATGTGGCCGCCGCCGACAAAATCATTTTCCCCGGACAAGGCGCCATGCCCGACTGTATGGCCGCACTGCAACGCAGCGGATTGGGCGAAGCGGTTTCAGACGGCCTGAAAAACAAGCCGTTTTTCGGTATTTGCGTCGGGGCGCAACTTTTGTTCGAACACAGTGAAGAAGGGGATACTGCGGGATTGGGTTGGTTTGCAGGTGAGGTCAAACGTTTTTCCGCGAATGTGCGCGACCGCGATGGAGGCCGTCTGAAAGTACCGCATATGGGTTGGAATACCGTGCATCAAACCAAACCGCATCCGCTGTTCCGCGATATTCCGCAAGATAGCCGTTTTTATTTCGTCCATAGTTATTACTTTGCACCGCAAAGTTCCGAAATCGTACTTGCTACCAGCGACTATCCTGATTCGTTTGCCTGCATTGTCGGCCGCGATAATGTCTTCGCCACTCAATTCCATACGGAAAAAAGTCACGATGCCGGCTTATTGCTTCTGCGTAATTTTCTACACTGGAATGGATAATTTGTGTAAAATGAGGTTTACATGAAAACACATGCCGTCTGAAAGCCTATCTGGCATTTTTCAGACGGCCTTTCCTGCCAATCCGAAAGAACCGCCATGCTGCTTATCCCTGCAATCGATTTAAAAGACGGCAACTGCGTACGTCTGCGCCAAGGCCTGATGGAAGATGCCACCGTATTCTCCGACCAACCGGCGGATATGGCCTCGCATTGGCAGCAGCAGGGCGCGAGGCGGCTGCATTTGGTTGATTTGAATGGTGCCTTTGCCGGCGAGCCAAAAAATTTCCCAGCCATCCGCGAGATACTGGCGGCGGTGGCGGCCGATATTCCTGTCCAACTGGGCGGAGGTATCCGTGATTTGGCGACTATCGAAAAATATCTGGCCTTAGGACTGACAGACGTTATTATCGGTACGGCGGCAGTTAAAAATCCGGCTTTCGTGCGCGAGGCCTGCCGGGAGTTTGCCGGACATATTATCGTCGGTATCGATGCCAAAGACGGAATGGCAGCTATCGACGGCTGGGCAACGGTAACCGAACACCGTGCGGCCGATTTGGGCAGACGCTTTGCCGACGACGGAGTAAACAGCATTATCTACACCGATATCGGCCGCGACGGCATGATGAGCGGGGTAAACATCGATGCAACGGTTAAGCTGGCCGAAGCAGTCGGCATTCCCGTTATTGCTTCCGGCGGTTTGACCGACTTGGACGACATACGCGCCCTGTGTGCCGCAGAGAAAGACGGTGTAACCGGCGCGATTACCGGTCGTGCGATTTACGAAGGCAGTATTGATTTTGCACAAGCGCAGCGATTGGCCGACTCTCTCGGCGAATAGATAACTGATTTTTTATATAAAATATCACGGGAAAGAAGGAATAAAAATAATGTTGGAAGCATTTGTTTTGGGATTTTGGATGATTTGGTCGGCCGACCGCGATATTTATGCCTTGTCGGAAAGCTTGGGTTTTATCGTGATTGCCGTGATTATCCGTGGCTTTATGGCGATGACCCTGCCGGCAATGAATGGTGTTTGGGTGGCAGAGGTTGCCGTTCAGTGGATTTATGTCGCTTTGGTACTGACTGCTGTTAACAGACTTTCCAACAGCTTTGCCACTACCCTGTTTTTGGCTGCTGCAGGCAGTATGGGTTTTTATTGGTTGTCGCAACCGGAAAACATGAAATCGCTGCTTTCTCCTTTTATTTAGCCGAGACGGAACGGTTTGACCGCATTGAATTTTGACTGATGTTTTGTGCGATGGAGTATCAGTTGCCTAAGATAAAGCATGGCGGAGCCAAGATGCTTCGTGGTATAAAACCCCTAGGCGGCAAGCTCTTGGAGTAGGATAACGCCTTACTTGTTTTTCCTACGGCGCAAAATTTTCACACTGCCCTCCGAGAGGGCAGTGTGTTTATAGACAACAGGTAATCCGAATGGCTCTTTGCAAACGAATCATCCCTTGCTTGGATGTTAAAGACGGCCGCGTCGTCAAAGGCGTGAATTTTCTCGGGCTTCGCGATGCGGGCAATCCCGTCGATGTTGCCAAACGTTACAATGACGAGGGGGCAGATGAACTGACTTTCCTCGATATTACCGCTTCTTCCGACAACCGCGATACCATTTTGCATGTTATCGAAGCAGTTGCATCCCAAGTTTTCATTCCATTAACCGTTGGCGGCGGCGTGCGTACTGTAGCCGATGTCCGCCGCCTGCTTAATGCCGGTGCGGACAAGGTCAGCATCAATACCGCCGCCGTTACCCATCCCGATTTGGTCAATGAAGCCGCCGGATTTTTCGGATCTCAGGCGATAGTCGTCGCTGTTGATGCCAAAGCCGTCAATCCCGAAAACACCCGCTGGGAAATTTTTACCCACGGCGGCCGTAATCCGACCGGTTTGGATGCGGTCGAATGGGCGCTTGAAATGCAGCGGCGCGGCGCGGGCGAAATCCTGCTCACCAGTATGGACAGGGACGGTACGAAACAAGGCTTTAACCTGCCGCTGACCCGTGCCGTCAGCGAAGCGGTGGACATACCCGTTATCGCATCGGGCGGGGTGGGCTCTATACAGCATCTGATTGACGGTATTAAAGAGGGAAAAGCCGATGCCGTTTTGGCCGCCAGTATTTTCCATTTCGGTGAAATATCGATTGCAGAAGCAAAAGAGGCGATGAGTCGGGCCGGGATTGAAGTCAGGCCGTCTGAAAAATATATTTCAGACGGCCTGTAGCGGTTGCATTTGTTTTCGTGACGGTTAATTTCGATAGAAACGTAGGCTGCTGTAAAAACCGGATGTCTCCTAGCGATACGGAGGCCGTCTGAAACATGTGCCGCTTCTTTTCAGCATTGCCGCACTGGGGCGGAATTGAAAACCGGGTGCGGACGATGTGGAACTGAAGCGGCTTTCCACATTCGGTGCAGCCGGCGGCATGAGCAGCGGCACTGCAGGCAGCCCACAGCATACTGAACCAAATACACGGTGATTGCGGATACGGGCACTTACAGTTGCGGAACGGGGCGGGGCTGTCCGTCCTTATCGATGGCGACGTAAGTGAACAAGGCTTCGGTAACGAGGCGTTGTTCGTTCAGGCTGTCGAAGGAGGCAGAGTGAACCCAAACCTCAATGTGAATCTGCATCGAAGTGTTGCCGATTTTAATCAGTTCGCCGTAGCAGGCGACGACATCGCCGACGGAAACGGGGCGGTGGAAGACGATTTTATCGGCCGCTACGGTGGCGGCACGGCCGCAGGCGGTTTCGTAGGCAAGGATGCCGCCGGCAATATCCATTTGCGACATCAGCCAGCCGCCGAAAATATCGCCGTTGGGATTGGTATCGGCAGGCATGGCCATCGTGCGCAGCAGCAGGCGGCCTTGCGGTTCGGTGCGTTGTTCGGTGTTCATCGGTTTTCCTTTTTGTTTGGAATAGCAGCCGTTTGGTGCGGCAGGGTTCGGTTTGTTTTTTCGGGCGGAAGCCGCCGCAATAGAGTACGGATTAGGTCAGAACAGCGGCGAGGCGGCGCAGTTGCAGACAGCGCGGAAGCGAGTGCTCCGGTAATCGATGCCTTGAAAAGCCGTCTTTTTTCATCCGCTATACCGAGCGTCAGGCCGTCTGAAATTCCGATTGTAATGAATTAAAACTTTTCAGACGGCCTGATACCATATTTTACCCCGCAAGTGGGCAGCGGCAAAACAGGGATTCTTGATTTTCTGCCGCCAAACTCGTTTTCAGACGGCCTGTTCCGTTACAATACCGCTTTCTCATCTTCGGATTGCAGTCATGCCATCTTCCCATTTACCCCGAATCCTGATTACCGGCGGCAGCGGCCAAGTCGGCCACTGTCTGAAAGCACAACTCGAAGGCTGTGCCGAACTCTCCGTCCCCGATTCTTCCGCACTCAATATTGCCGACCGCCGCAGCGTGCGGCAGGCGGTGGAAACCTTCCGTCCCGACTACATCATCAATGCCGCCGCCTATACGGCGGTCGATAAAGCCGAGAGCGATGCCGGACGGGCGTTTGCCGTCAATCGGGACGGCGCGCGCCATTTGGCCGAAGCCGCCGAAGCGGCCGGCGCGGCCATGCTGCATATTTCCACCGATTATGTGTTTGACGGTGCGGGCGGCGCGCCTTATGACGAAGCTGCCCCAACCGCGCCGCAAAACATATACGGCGCAAGCAAGTTGGCGGGAGAGCAGGCGGTATTGGCCGCCTGCCGCCGTGCCGTGGTAATACGGACTTCGTGGGTATTCGGCGCGTACGGGCAGAACTTCGTCAAAACCATGTTGCGGCTGGGACGCGAACGCGACAGCTTGGGCATCGTGGCCGACCAATACGGTGCGCCGACCGCGGCCGCCGACATCGCCGCCGCATTGATTACCATCGTCCGCCGCCACACGCCCGGGCAGTTGGCGGAACGTGCGGGAATTTATCATTATTGCGGCAGCCCGTATGCAAGTTGGTTTGAGTTTGCCGAAACTATTTTTGCCGAAGCGGCGGCGCAGGGCGTGTTGGCGAAAATCCCTGCCGTGAAGCCGATTGCCACGGCGGATTATCCGACTCCGGCCAAGCGTCCGGCCGATTCGCGTTTGGACTGCGGCAAAATCCGCGCCGTGTTCGGCATCGGGCCGTGCGACTGGCATTCCGCCTTAAGCGATTTGCGGCCTTATCTTTAAAACAACGGCAGGCCGTCTGAAAGTGGTTTTTCAGACGGCCTTGTGATATAAGTCCGCTTTCTCCAACCGACAGGAAACAAAATGAGTTCACAAGATTTGAGCGGCAAAATCGCATTGGTAACCGGCGCATCGCGCGGCATAGGCGCGGCGATTGCCGATACATTGGCACAAGCGGGCGCAACCGTCATCGGCACGGCCACCAGCGACAGCGGCGCAGCCGCCATCGGCGAACGCCTGGCACAGTGGAACGGACAGGGCAGGGTATTAAACGCCGCCGAAGCCGACGGCATCGAAAACCTGATTGCCGATATTGAAAAAGAATTCGGCAAACTCGACATCCTAGTGAACAACGCCGGCATTACCCGCGACAACCTGCTGATGCGGATGAAAGAAGAAGAGTGGGACGAAATCATGCAGGTAAACCTGAAATCCGTCTTCCGTGCCAGCAAGGCAGTATTGCGCGGCATGATGAAACAGCGTTCCGGCCGCATCATCACCATCACGTCCGTGGTGGGTGCGATGGGCAACGCGGGGCAGGCCAACTACGCCGCCGCGAAAGCCGGCCTGATGGGTTTTGCCAAATCCATGGCGCGCGAAGTGGGCAGCCGCGGCATTACAGTCAACTGCGTCGCCCCCGGCTTTATCGACACCGACATGACCCGCGCTCTGCCGGAAGAAGTCCGCAAAACCTTTGAAGCGCAAACCGCACTCGGCCGTTTCGGCGACGCACAAGACATTGCCGACGCAGTATTGTTCCTGGCTTCCGACCAAGCCAAATACATCACCGGCCAAACGCTGCACGTCAACGGCGGCATGCTGATGCCTTAACTTTTTAAAATCAAAATGAACAGGCCGTCTGAAAAGCACTTTCAGACGGCCTTTATTGCCATATATTTCCTGAGAAAGGCTGCTTTCAATACAAAACTTTACTCTAACTTATTAAATTTGAAATAAATCATCATAGATATCATGAAGCGGTCTGTTATACTGCCTTCACTTTCCACCCATCGAGAAGAAGGAGATGTTATGAGCAAATCTGATTACGAAGCCCGCAAAGCCGCCATGTTGGAAGACATCCGTGCCGTAATGGACGATGTTGAAGCCTTGTACAATAAAGGCGTCGAAGAAGGCAGCGAAGAGATAGAAGATTTGAAAACCCGCCTAGGTGACAAACTGGAAGCGGCGAAAGAAAAATTGAGCGCGTTTGAAAGCGATACTGCCGCAAGCCTGCGCCGGCATTCCGCCCGTGCGAAAAAGAAATTCCGCGAATTCGAGGATGAGGCAAGCGAGCAAATCAAACGCCGTGCCAAACAGGCCGATGAAGCAGTGCATGAAAAACCTTATTACGCCATGGGTTTCGCCGCACTGGCCGGATTGGTGGTCGGCGTATTGCTAAACCGCCGTTGATAACGGCTTGAATCAGGCCGTCTGAAAACGCCCGCATTATTCGGCGGCGGCTTTTCAGACGGCCTCTCTGCATCAAGGAGGAAAAATGGGCATCAAACAAGAAATCGAACATACGAAAACACTGTTGAACCAAGGGGTTGACTTGCTTCTGTTGCGGCTTCAAGTCATCAATCTCGATTTGGCCGAGCAGGCGGAAAACGCCTTCCGTACCCTGTTGGCACTGCTTTTTTCCGCCGTTTTACTCTTCGTCGCCCTGTTTGCCGCCCTGTTCGGCCTCAACCGGCTGCTCGACGATGCCACCGCCGTGAAAGTATTTTTCATCGCCGCTGCCGTCTGCATCGTTGCCGTCATGCTGCTGCTTTGGCGGATATGGGCGGCCTGGCGCAGGCACAACGGCTTGTTTGCCGACAGCCTAAACGGCCTGCGGGACGACATTGCCTGCCTGCGCGGCGAACTGTCCGAAAGCGAGGCCGGTCATGAATAAGGAAAGAAAACAGGCGCGGGAACTGCTGGAATTAGAAATCAAGCTGGCACGGCTGAAAGTCACTGCCGCACAAATCCGGCAGGAAAAAACGCGGCAACAACGGAAAAAACAGCGGGTGGATTTCGTGCAACTGGCGGAAATCGCCGCTGCGGCCGCTTCTGAAGGTTGGGCGCAGAAAGCCGCCTTTTCCGCCGCGCGCGGCAAATCCCGTTGGGCTTTGATTGCCGCCTGGCTAGCTTGGCATTTTATGCGGCGTAAAGGATGAAAACGGCAGTAAAAAGCCATTTTGGGAACAGCTTAAAATTGTAGACAATTAGAATAATCTGCCTGATTGTAGACAATCAAAATTAATGTAGTGAAATGTAGCGAAAACTATTGGAATAATATTTTAAATCAGGCAAAATGCCGCCGTTGCCGCACGGCGGCATTTTCAATGTAAACGAACTCTGGAGAAAAAAGAATGACCACCCGTATCGAGTACGATTTATTGGGCGAACGCGAAATCCCGAACGATGCCTATTGGGGCATACACACCCTGCGTGCCGTAGAAAACTTCAAAATTTCCAAGCAAAAGATTTCCGATATTCCCGAATTCGTGCGCGGCATGGTAATGGTGAAAAAAGCCACCGCCCGCGCCAATGCCGAATTGGGCGTGATTTCCGCCGAAGTCGCCGCCGCGATCGATGCCGCCTGCGACGAAGTGCTGGTGAAAGGCCGTTGCCTCGACCAATTCCCGTCGGACGTATTCCAAGGCGGCGCAGGTACTTCTATAAACATGAACACCAACGAAGTTGTGGCCAATCTGGCTTTGGAACACTTGGGCAAAGCCAAAGGCAGCTACGACATCATCGACCCGATGGATCATGTAAACGCCAGTCAGTCTACCAACGACGCTTACCCGACCGGATTCCGTTTGGCCGTATATAACAGCACGGTGGCCATGATGGCGCAAATGAACCGCCTGAAACAGGCCTTCGAAGCCAAAGCCGAAGAATTTAAAGACGTGTTGAAAATGGGGCGTACCCAGCTTCAAGATGCCGTGCCCATGTCGTTGGGGCAGGAATTCAAAGCCTTTGCCGTCCTGCTGGAAGAAGAAAACGTCAATCTGCAACGCAATATCGATCTGCTGCTGGAAATCAACTTGGGCGCAACCGCCATCGGAACGGGCGTGAACACCCCCGAAGGCTATGCCCCGCTGGCCGTGAAAAAACTTTCCGAAATCAGCGGTCTGCCCTGCACGCTGTCGCCCAACCTGATTGAAGCTACCTCCGACTGCGGCGACTACGTCAGCGTCCATGCCGCGTTGAAACGCCTGGCCGTAAAACTTTCCAAAATCTGTAACGACTTGCGCCTGATGTCATCCGGCCCGCGTGCAGGCATCAAGGAAATCAACCTGCCCGAAATGCAGGCCGGTTCGTCCATCATGCCAGCCAAAGTCAATCCCGTGATTCCGGAAGTCGTGAATCAGGTGTGCTTCAAAGTCATCGGCAACGACACTGCCGTAACCTTTGCCGCCGAAGCCGGACAGTTGCAGCTCAATGTGATGGAGCCCGTGATTGCTCAGGCGATTTTTGAAAGTATCTCGCTGCTGGGCAATGCCTGCGTGAATCTGGCCGACAAATGCGTGGACGGCATTACTGCCAACCGCGAAACCTGTGCCGCCTATGTGCTGAACTCCATCGGCATCGTTACCTACCTGAATCCGTTTATCGGTCATCATAACGGCGACAAGGTCGGCAAAATCTGCGCCCAAACCGGCAAAAACGTGCGCGAAGTGGTGTTGGAACTCGGTTTGCTGAGTGCGGAACAGCTTGACGATATTTTGTCGCCCGCCAATCTGATTAACCCGCAATATAAAGCGAAAAAAGTCGGTTAAGCTTCCAGGCATAGATAAAGGCCGTCTGAAAACCTGTTTCCGGGTTTCAGACGGCCTCTGTTTGTTGCAAAGCCGGTTGTTTTATACCGAGAACGAAGAGCCGCAGCCGCAGGTGGTTTCCGCGTTGGGGTTGCGGATGACGAATTGCGAGCCGTGCAGGCTTTCGGTGTAGTCGATTTCCGCGCCGACAAGGTATTGGTAACTCATGGGGTCGACCAGGAAGGTCAGGCCGTTTTTCGAAATTTCAAAATCGTCGTCGTTTTTGATTTCGTCGAAAGTGAAACCGTATTGGAAGCCCGAACAGCCGCCGCCGTTCACGAAAACGCGCAGTTTCAGCTCGGGGTTGTTTTCTTCGGCAATCAGGTCGGCCACTTTGGTGCAGCAGCTGTCGGTGAAGATGATGGGTGATTCGTCTGACATGGTTCTTTCCTTGTGTGTCATGGTTTGTGCGGTATTTTCGCGCAATGCTCGAGGATAAGCAAGATGGGGTGCAAGGTGTTGATTTCAAGCCGTGCGGCGTATGGTGTCAGTCGTGTTGCGAAATAGGTACAAGCTGTTCGCCCCAATGCAGTTTCTGCCGCAGCGTTTTGTAGTAGCGGTAGGTGCCCGGGTGCAGTATCCGCAGGCTGTGGCGGTAGCGGCGGATACGCAGCATGTCGCCGCTTTGAATGTCGATGTAGGACTGCCCGTCGAAGTGGGCGCGCGCGTCGCCGGCTTTGGTAATCAGGATGTCGATTTCGCAGGTGTCGGGGACGGCGATGGGGCGGTTGGTCATGGATTGCGGGCAGATGGGGACGAGCGTGAAGGCGCGCAGGCTGGCTTGCAGTATCGGGCCGCCTGCCGCCAGCGCGTAAGCCGTCGAGCCGGTGGGCGTGGAGACAATCAGGCCGTCCGAACGCTGGGTGTAAACGAATTCTTTGTTGATAAAGGTTTCGAACTCAATCATTTGGCCCGCGCCGCCGCGCGAGATGACCACGTCGTTCAGTGCCAGCGAGTTTTTCACATGGGTGCCGTTGCGGATGAGGTCGGTTTCGAGCAGTATCCTTTCTTCCGCCTGGTGTTTGCCGGTCAGGATGCCTGCGATTTCTTTCAGCATTTCTTCGCGGGGGACTTGGGTCAGGAAGCCGAGGTGGCCTTGATTCACGCCTACGAGGGGGATGCGGTAGGGGGCGACTTTGCGGGCGGCGGAAAGGAAGGTGCCGTCGCCGCCCAAAACGATGACCAAGCCGCATTCGCGGCCGATGTTGTCTTTGTCGGTTAAGCGGCAGCGGGGGAGGTCGTCGGGATGAACTACGCCGCCGTCCACACTTTCGCGGTCGATGAATACGTCGATTTTTTCCGCCAGCAGGAAGTCTATCAGCTTGTGCAGGCTGACTTCTATCCGGGGCGTTTGCGGGCGGGTAACGATGCCGATGCGTTTGAATTCGGTAATCATGGCGGATGGGCGTACGGTAAGGGTAACGGAACGGATTATGGCATGATTGCAGGCCGTCTGAAAGCGGCTGGCGCGGTGTTTTCAGACGGCCTTTTTTGTGTTTTTAAGGCCACAGCCATGCCCAGACGCGGCGGCCTTCGCTTTGCAGCATCAGCAATGTCCGGCAGGCGGCGGCGGTGTTCATGTATTCGATGCCTATGCCTTGCGCGGCCAGCGCGGCGTTGAGTTTCGGATGGAGGAACTGTTGTGTTTTCCCCGTGCCGATTAAGATGATTTCGGGCGGGGCGTATTTTGAGAGGCCGTCTGAAAACGAATCGGCAGTCAAATCCTGCGGGCGTGCGGCGTTTGCGGGCAGGCAGCGGCCTTCGATCAGGCAGACGGCTTCGGTGTGGGTTTCGCCGTTGATTTTCAGACGGCCGTCTGAACCGCCTTCGATATTCCATCCGTCTTGCGGCAGGTGTTCCTGAAACTGCATATTTTTCTTTCTGAATAAGGGTTTTTCGGGTAGGATTGCGCGTTTTTGACGGCAAGTTTAGCCATTCAGGGAACGCTTAACAAGGAGTGATGATGAAACCGGTCAATATCGGCATTTTGGGTTTGGGTACCGTGGGCAGGGGCACGGCGGAAGTGTTGCGCGCAAACGCGGCGGAAATCAGCCGCCGGTTGGGGCGCGCGGTGAACGTGTTTATGGTGTCCACGCGCGACGAAGCCAAGGCCCGCGCCGCCTGTCCGCCCGAAACCCTGATTACCGCCGACCCGTTCGAAGTCGTGCGCCACCCGGAAGTGGACATCGTGGCCGAAGTGTTCGGCGGCACGGAAGCGGCCAAAGAGCTGGTGTTGGAAGCCATACGCCACGGCAAACACGTCGTTACCGCCAATAAAAAACTGCTGGCCGAATACGGCAGCGAAGTTTTCGCGCTGGCGGAAGAAAAAAACGTGATGGTGCAGTTTGAAGCGGCGGTGGCGGGCGGCATCCCGATTATCAAAGCCCTGCGCGAAGGCTTGTCGGCCAACCGCATCCGCAGCATCGCCGGCATCATCAACGGCACCAGCAATTTCATCTTGAGCGAAATGCGCGAAAAAGGCAGCGCGTTTGCCGACGTATTGAAAGAAGCGCAGGCTTTGGGCTATGCCGAAGCCGACCCGACCTTCGATATCGAAGGCCACGACGCGGGACATAAAATCACCATCATGAGCGCGCTGGCCTTCGGCACGCCGGTCAATTTCCAAGCCTGCTATCTCGAAGGCATCAGCAAACTCGACAGCCGCGACATCAAATACGCCGAAGAACTCGGCTACCGCATCAAACTTCTGGGCATCACGCGCAAAACCGACAAAGGCATCGAATTGCGCGTTCACCCCACCCTGTTGCCCGAAAGCCGCCTGTTGGCCAATGTGAACGGCGTGATGAACGCCGTGCGCGTGAATGCCGACATGGTGGGCGAAACCCTGTATTACGGCGCGGGTGCGGGCGCGCTACCGACCGCTTCCGCCGTGGTGGCCGACATCATCGACATCGCCCGCCTGCTCGGTGCGGATACGGGCAACCGCGTGCCGCATCTGGCCTTCCAGCCTTCGCAGGTTCAGGCGCAAACCATCCTGCCGATGGACGAAATCGTCAGCAGCTATTACTTGCGCGTACAGGCGCAGGACAAGCCGGGCGTACTCGGTCGCATCGCCAACCTGCTGGCGGATCAAAACGTTTCGATAGAAGCTTTGATTCAAAAAGGCGTGGTGAACGGCGACACCGCCGAAATCGTCATTCTGACCCACAGCACGGTTGAGAAACACGTCAAGGCCGCCATCGCCGGCATCGAAGGCATGGATACGGTAAACGGCAAAGTAACCATGATACGCATGGAGAGCTTAAATGACTGAACAGGCGCAAAGGCCATCTGAAAACCCTTCAGACGAAGAACAACGCCGCGAACAAACGCTCAAGTCCAAACGAAAAATCCGCACCATACGCATTTGGCTGTGGGTGATCGCCTCGTTGTTCGCCGCCACCTTCTTCCTGTCGCAATGCGCCATGAGCAAACCGCGCGCCAAGGCCGCATTTGTCGAATCGTGCATCCAAAACGTGCCGTTCTCGCCCAAATGGCAGGGCGATTTGCAAACGCTGGGTTTGAAGGACGACAGCGGCAAGCTGGTGCAAAACTACTGCGTCTGCATGTGGGCGGAGCCGTTGGACAAACTCAGCCAAGAACAGCTCGACGGCTTTGCCAAACTCGACAGTCAAAAACAGCTTGAACTCTTGGGCGGCGCCGAAGCCTTCAATGCCCGCGACAAGCAGTGCATCGCCGGTTTGAAGGCCGCGCAGTAAGGCCTCCGGCCCGGTTGTCCCCATCTAAAAGGCCGTCTGAAAAATACCGCCGCGTATTTTCAGACGGCCTTTTAACATCCCCAAGCGCATGTTATAGTGGATTGGCTTTAAATCGGAATGAGGCGGCCAACGCCGCATCGGTTTGAAGTTTCCCGCCGTACGCGGCGCACATAAAAATCCCAACGACACCAAAGGAAGAAATCATGCAAACAATATCCCCGCTCCCCCGTCCCGAAATCGATGCCGACGGCCTGCTCGAATATTCCGTGGTTTATACCGACCGCTCGCTGAACCACATGTCGCAAAAATTTCAGACGGCCTTGCGTTACATCTCCGCCACCTTGAAAAAAGTTTACCGCGCACAGCATACCGCCGTCGTTCCCGGCACCGGGACGGCCGGCATGGAGGCGGTGGCACGCCAGTTCGCACGCGGCAAAAAATGCCTGATTGTGCGCAACGGCTTTTTCAGCTACCGTTGGTCGCAAATCCTCGAACAGGGCGGCATCGCATCCGAAACCAAAGTGCTGGCCGCACGGCAGGAAGACCGCTTCCAAGCCCCGTTTTCGCCTGCGCCGATAGAAGAAGTATGTGCCGAAATCGCCGCCTTCCGTCCCGACATCGTGTTCGCACCGCATGTTGAAACCGCCTCCGGCATCATGTTGCCCGACGATTACATCGCCAAGCTGGCCGAAGCCGTCCACGCCGTCGGCGGCCTGTTGGCGGTGGACTGTATCGCATCAGGCTGCATCTGGCTCGATATGGAAAAACTCGGCATCGACATCCTGCTTTCCGCGCCGCAGAAAGGCTGGAGCGGGACACCCTGCGGCGGCTTGGTCATGCTGAACGGAACGGCTTATCAAAAAGCGCAGGAAACCCAGTCTGACAGCTTCGCACTCGACCTGAAAAAATGGCTGCAAATCATGGAGGCATTTGAAAACGGCGGCCATGCCTACCACGCCACGATGCCGACCGACGGCCTGCTGCGCCTGCACGACATGATGCGCGAAGCCGAAGGCATCGGTTTCGACAAATTGGCCGAAGCGCAGCGCGAATTGGGCGGCAAAATACGCGGACTGCTGGCCGAACGGGGTTTCCCGAGTGTGGCGGCGGCAGGGTTTGAAGCCCCCGGCGTCGTGGTCGCTTATACCGATAATCCCGAAATCCAAAGCGGCCGCGCCTTTATCCCGCACGGGATGCAGATTGCTTCCGGCGTGCCGTTGCAATGCGGCGAGCGTGCCGATTTCCAAACCTTCCGTTTGGGCCTGTTCGGTTTGGACAAGCTGCAAAACATCGAACGGACGGTGCAAAGTTTTGCCGAAGCATTGTCAAAAATAGAACGGTGATGGAAAGATCATCGCGATGCAGGGCGGCGCGGTATGCTGTCCTGTGCGGGAAACCGCTCAACGGGACATAACGGCGTTACAGTTTCCGGCCGGTTCCGCCAATAGGGAGGCCGTCTGAAAAAGCAAGCTGCAATCAGCGGGTTGCTTTTTCAGACGGCCTTTTGGTGTGATAAACGGTCGGGGAAACGGTTTCAGACGGCCTCAATCACATTTGCCGTTCGCGCCACATCAGGTAATCGCGCAGCGGTGGAACCGGCGGGTTCAGGCAGTGCGGGCAGATGCCTGTTACGTCTTCGTCTTCAAATTCTTCGATGTGCAGGGCGTTGGGATCGAAACGCGCCTGCTGCATCACGGCCTGTGCCAGTGCCTGCTGCTGCACCACGTCGAATTCGAAGCGTTGCAGGATTTCTTCCAGCAGCTCGTTTTCCGGCCCGCTGAACGGCTGGCGGTGTGTTTCTATCATGCGGGCGTAGTCGCCGTTGCTGATTTTCTGTTCGATAAGTGTACGCATAACCAGACTTTTGAAAAAAGCCCGCATCATATCGCGAAACGGCATGGCGGGCTACGGGACTTTACAGTTGCGGCAGTTTGGCGGCCAGGCGGCGGCTGTTTTCAATCAGGCCGCAGTCTTCCTGATGCAGGGGCAGCGCGCAATCCATCATCAGGAGGTTGTTCGGGCGGCGGGTGTGCAGGCTCATGCGGATTTTTGCCGGAGTGAAGGGCAGGTTGCGGGCGGCGGCAAAGTCGGCGGCGCGGCGGTTGGCGGTTTCGAGCATGAAGCGCAGGCTGATGTCGAGGTGGAAGACGCGCGCCTGCAAAACCAAAATCCGGGCGGCGAACCAGTCGGCCTCATCGGTAAAAATGCTCGGGCTGGGACGGCTGAAATCGTGGCGCGAGGCGGCAATCATCAGGGCGGTGGTGCGGATTTGCGGCAGCATCGCCTCGGCGGCCAACGCGCCGAAATTTTCCGGCAGGCTGTCGTTGATTAAGTCGGGACGGTGGCCGTTGCCGTCTACAACCAGACAGTATCGGTTGAGTGTTTCGATATCGGCGTTGTGTTGCAAAGATTGTGCGTTTTGCATGGCAGGCTCCTGAATCTGTTTGGTTCCGCTGTTGCCGGTAAGCGGTGGTTTCGGCGGCCTGTATCGGGTAAGGGAAAAACAATAAAGCCGCCTGTTCGGTTTGGACGGGCGGCTTTTTCGCTGTTGCTCTATTTTACGCAGACGCAAAAAGATACCGCACCTTGGTGCGATACCAATAAAAATAAGCAACAGAGCGAATTTGCATGATGTTTCTCGTTAAAACGTTTAAAGAATGGGGCGGACTTTAAAACAGTTTGTCAGCCGTTGTCAATATCCTTTGTGTTAAAAAGCACCGAAATAATAGAAGATGTAGACGACAAGCAATATCAGCGGCAGAAAGAGGAGGGCGGTTTGCCGCCTGTATGCAAATTCGCCTTTCAAATGGTGGGTAATCAGGGCGAACAGGACGTATTTGAACAGGAAGGTGCATTCGCAGGCCAATATGATGCCGTTGATTAAGAAGCCGGAGCTGCCGGGAGTGGCCGGAAAGAAATGGAAGTAAACGGCGGTGAAAAGCGGCAGAAGGCAGACCAGCAGCCAGCGTAAGGGAAGGGGGGATTTGGCGGTATCGGACATTTCGGATTTCGATAATCGGGGATGCGGTGTGTTTGGGGTAAGCCGTTTTTTTCAGACGGCCTCATCGGGTTTGGAGGCCGTCTGAAAGGTTTCGGGCGGATTTAACGGCCGTAAATTTGTGCCGCGGCCGCGCTGACGCCTTGCGACAGCGATTCCAGCATGGCTTCGTAACCGTCGCCGTGCTGCGGGGTTTCCGCGCGGAATCGGCGGCTGCCGGAGTCGGAACGGATGTAGCCTTCAACCAGCGTGCTGCCCAAGTAGCTGCCTTGGAAGGCTTCGAGGTAGATGGTTGCCGATTGTGCGGCTTTGCTTTGATGGGCGGGGACGAAATAGCGGCCGGTATCCATGCGGTTGAATTCGTTGGCAAACCGCGCGGCGGCGGCCTGATCCAGCGGTTGCGCCCACAGGTGGTTGCGGGCGTAGTCGAGCCGGAAAGCGTCCGAGCGGTATGCCAGCCCGCCCCTGTTCAGCGGTTCGGCCGGAACGACGCGCAGGGCGGTTTCGGTTTTGCCGAGCGTGTGTTCGGGCATTTGGAAGGTGCTGTCGGGCAGGGTGAAATAGTTGGTTTGCGGTGTGGCGCAGGCGGCAAGCAGGAAGGCGGCCGCCAGCGGCAGAAGCAGTTTTTTCATCCGGATTTCCTTAATTTGTGTGCAATGCTGCGTGAAACGCTGGATTGGAAAAAGAAGGGCGGATTATAGCCGATTTGGCCGTTGCGGGCGGGATCAGGCCGTCTGAAGGTGTTTTTTCGGTTTGTCGGGGGGCGTTTGCGACTGCTTTTTCAAGTAGGTTTTTGTGGTGTTGAGAGTAAAAAGACGGGGAAGCCGGCGGCTGTCGGCAAATGTTAAGGCATCAGACGGCAGCGTACAGTCCATTGGCTGTTTTTTAGGGCATGTCCATCGGTAATGATGGTTGAAGACCGGTGTTTCAGACGGCCTTTAGATGATTGCCGCTCAGGATTTGATCAGCTTGCGCAGTGAGGAATGATTGTGTTTGATGTCGGCAATCAATTGGTCGTATTGGTGCATCCGCATGAGTGAGCGGGCGATCAGGTAAACGGCAAATACAATCAGGCTGATGTTGATCAGGCTGACTACGGCCAGCAGCAGCCAGACTTCGGCCGGGCTGTACCATTTTGATGTGGCGATTAGTGCGCTGAAAATCGACAACGGGAGTGCCAGTACGGCGATTCCGGTCCGCATGACGGCAAGCGCGGTGCGTTTTTCGGCCAACAGCAGTTGGACTTGGTTGATGCTGAGGATGTCGTCTTGTTGTTCGGAAACATTCATTTTATCCCCCGTTCTGTTTTCAGACGGCCTCACAGCAGGCCTCGTTCCGCCAGAGATACCGCCTGCCTCGCCGTAACGATGAAATGGTCGAGCAGCCGCACGTCCACCAGTTCTAAGGCTTGTTTCAGACGGCCTGTCCATTCGATGTCGGAAGGCGAAGGTTCGGCCGCGCCGCCGGGGTGGTTGTGTGCCACAATCAGCGAGTCGGCGTAATGATCGAGTGCCAGTTTCACCACTTCGCGCACATACACTGTGTTTTCCGCCACTGTGCCGCGCGACAGTTCCACGCAGTTTATCAGGCGGTTTTGGCGGTTGAGCAGCAATACCAGCGAAACTTCCACCCGTTCGTGTCCGAGGTGCAGGCGCAGGAAGTCGGCGGCCGCCTTGGGGCTGTCGAACAGTGCGCCTTCCTGCAATTCTTCGGCCAGCACCCGCCGTCCGATTTCTCGCACCACGGCAAATTGGGTGAAACTGGCCTGCCCCATGCCTTTGTGCCGTACCAGTTCGCGCTCCGGCGCGTTCATCAGCCGTCCCAGGCTGCCGAATTCGTTTAAAAGGTAACGCGCCAAATCGACCGCGCTCATGCCTTTGATGCCGGTGCGCAGCAGAATCGCCAGCAATTCGGCATCGCTCAAGGCCGCCGCGCCCAAGGCCGACAGTTTTTCGCGCGGCCGTTCGCCTTCCGGCCAGTGTTTGATGCTCATGCGTTTCCTTTTTGGTGTTTGGCGGTTTCAGACGGCCTTTTTCGTTTTAAGCCGTCAGTGATTCGAATACCGCGAAATAATCGGGGAAGGTTTTGCGGACGCATTGGGGATCGTTGATGGTAACGGGCACGCCCAGCAGTGAAACCAGTGAGAAGCACATCGCCATGCGGTGGTCGTCGTAGGTGTCGATAACGGCGTTCGGCGTGAGTCGTGCCGGCGGGGTGATGTGTATGGCTTCGGCTTCCTCCCGCACGGTTGCGCCGACTTTCCTTAATTCAGCGGCCATGGCGGCAATGCGGTCGGTTTCTTTGACGCGCCACGAGCCGATGTTGCGCAGGGTGCAGGGCGCACCCGCCGCCAGGGCGACGACGGCTAGTGTCATGGCGGCGTCTGGGATGTGGTTTGCGTCTAAATCGAAAGGCAGGACGGCTTGCCCTTCTGCGCGGGAAACTTCGATGAAGTCGTCGCCCCATGTTACCGATGCGCCGATTTTGTCCAGTTCGCGGGCAAAGGCGGCATCGCCCTGTATGGCGTTTTTCCCTAAGCCGGTAACGCGTATCGGTACGGCGGAAAGCAGTCCGGCGGCAAGGAAGTAGGACGCGCTGGACGCGTCGCCTTCGACATGGACCGTTTCGGGGGCGGTGTAGCGGGCGGCGGGCAGCCTGAAACGCCGATAGCCGTTGTTTTCCACATTGACGCCGAATCGGCGCATCAGGTTGAGCGTGATGTTGATATAGGGTTTGGAAATCAGCTCGCCCTCCACCTGTATTTCAAATGCTTCGCCGGTCAGCGGCAAGGCCATCAGCAGTGCGGTCAGAAACTGGCTGGAAACGTTGCCTTTGACGGGTACGCTGCGGATGCCGTTGTCCTGCCGTTTGCCGATGTGCAGCGGCGGGTAGTTTTCGTTGCCGGTGTAGCGGATGTCCGCGCCGATGACGCGCAGGGCGTCAACCAAATCGCCGATGGGGCGTTCGTGCATGCGCGCCACGCCGTGCAGGCGGTAATCGCCGCCCAATACGGCCAGCGCGGCGGCCAGCGGGCGGAAGGCGGTGCCGGCGTTGCCGAGGAATAAATCGGCTTCGCGCTGCGGGAAACGGCCGCCGCAGCCGTGTATCCGAATCAGGCCGTCTGAAAGCGGTTCGATGCCCACGCCCAAGGCAGTCAGGGCATCAAGCATACGGTCGGTGTCGTCCGATTGGAGCAGCGAGCGTATCGTGCAGCCGTTGTCGGACAAGGCGGCCAGCAGCAGGGTGCGGTTGCTGATGCTTTTCGAGCCGGGCAGGGCGATGGAGGAAGGTTTCAGACGGCGTGGTTCTAGGCGGATGGAGTCGGTCATGATTTTTATACTGGAAGATAGGGGAAAGAGTTGTTATAGTCGCTTGGCTCAACATTATACAAGGCGGGGCGTGGCAGTGGAATCCCGCATCAGGTAACGAGAAATCGACAATAAACCAAGGATATGCAAACAATGACGGCAAAAATAATCGCAATAGACGGGCCTAGCGCGTCGGGAAAAGGAACGGTGGCATCACGGGTGGCGGCGGCTTTGGGCTGGGACTATCTCGACTCCGGCGCGCTCTACCGCCTGACCGCGCTGTATGCGCGGCAAAAACAGACGGAATGGACGGATGAAGAAGGCGTGGCACGGCTGGCGGCGGAGCTGCCGGTCGAATTTGTCGGACAGACAGTATTGCTGGATGGTGCGGATGTTTCCCAAGAAATACGCAGCGAAGCAGTCGGCATGGGTGCGTCCGCCGTAGCGCAGCTGCCTGCCGTGCGTGCGGCCTTGCTGCAACGCCAGCGCGATTTTCAGACGGCCAAAGGATTGGTGGCTGACGGGCGGGACATGGGTTCTGTCGTCTTTCCCGATGCGGTTTTGAAGGTGTTTCTGACCGCCTCTGCGGAAATCAGGGCGCAGCGGCGTGCCAAACAGCTCGACCTGCCTTGCAGCGGCGTGGCTTTCGATAGGATTTTGGCCGATATCGAAGCCCGCGACGCAGCCGACAGCCGCCGCACGGTCGCACCGCTGCGCCGCCTTCCCGATGCCGAATTGCTGGATACCTCGGAAATGGGTATCGACGAAGCGGTAAAAAAAGTAATTGATTGGTATGAAAAAAAACAAAGCTGATATATAATGCGCACTTTCGTGTTTCACACGGTCTGACGGTATACCAGAAGGCCGTCTGAAAATATGTTTGCACCGCCTGTCCGGCTGGGGAGGGCAGGTGTTTTTCAACCTCAAACCCCGCGTGCCCCGGCAGCGCAAGAAAGATTTAGCAAATATGGAAAATTTTGCCCAGTTGTTGGAAGAATACTCAGCAGTACAGGAAATGAACCAAGGCGAGGTTATCACCGCCGAAGTGGTGGCGATTACCGACAAACACGTCATCGTCAATGCAGGTTTGAAATCCGAATCCCTGATCGATATCAACGAATTTAAAAACCTGCAAGGCGAAGTAGAAGTTAAAGTAGGCGATTTCGTTACCGTAACCATCGAATCCGTTGAAAACGGTTTCGGCGAAACCAAACTGTCGCGCGAAAAAGCCAAACGCGCCGCCGACTGGATCGCCTTGGAAGAAGCCATGGAAAACGGCGACATCCTGTCCGGCCTGATCAACGGCAAAGTAAAAGGCGGCTTGACCGTCATGATCAACAGCATCCGTGCTTTCCTGCCCGGTTCGCTGCTGGACGTTCGTCCGATCAAAGACACCTCCCACTTTGAAGGCAAAGAAATCGAATTCAAAGTCATCAAACTGGACAAAAAACGCAACAATGTCGTTGTTTCCCGCCGTGCCGTTTTGGAAGCGACTCTGGGCGAAGAACGCAAAGCCCTGCTGGAAAACCTGCAAGAAGGTACTGTAGTCAAAGGTATCGTGAAAAACATTACCGACTACGGCGCATTTGTCGACTTGGGTGGCATTGACGGCCTGCTGCACATCACCGATTTGGCATGGCGCCGTGTGAAACACCCGAGCGAAGTGCTGGAAGTGGGTCAAGAAGTTGAAGCCAAAGTTTTGAAATTCGACCAAGACAAACAACGCGTTTCTTTGGGCATCAAACAACTGGGCGAAGATCCGTGGAGCGGTTTGGCCCGCCGTTACCCGCAAGGCACCCGTCTGTTCGGCAAAGTATCCAACCTGACCGACTACGGTGCGTTTGTTGAAATCGAACAAGGTATCGAAGGTTTGGTACACGTTTCCGAAATGGACTGGACAAACAAAAACGTACATCCGAGCAAAGTGGTTCAATTGGGTGACGAAGTAGAAGTCATGATTCTGGAAATCGACGAAGACCGCCGCCGTATTTCTTTGGGCATGAAACAATGTCAAGCCAATCCGTGGGAAGATTTTGACGCCAACTACAACAAAGGCGACAAAATCAAAGGTGCGGTTAAATCGATTACCGACTTCGGCGTATTTGTCGGCCTGCCAGGCAATATCGACGGTTTGGTTCACCTGTCTGACCTGTCTTGGACCGAAACGGGCGAAGAAGCCGTCCGCAAATACAAAAAAGGAGAGGAAGTCGAAACCGTCGTTTTGGCCATCGATGTGGAGAAAGAGCGCATCTCCTTGGGTATCAAACAATTGGAAGGCGATCCGTTCGGTAACTACATCAGCGTGAACGACAAAGGTTCTTTGGTTAAAGGTACTGTAAAATCCGTTGAAGCCAAAGGTGCGGTTATTGTACTGGGCGACGAAGTTGAAGGTTACCTGCCTGCTTCCGAATTTGCCGCAGACCGCGTTGAAGACCTGACCACCAAATTGAACGAAGGCGATGCCGTTGAAGCCGTTATCGTAACGGTAGACCGCAAAAACCGCAGCATCAAACTGTCAGTTAAAGCGAAAGACGCCAAAGAAAGTCGTGATGCATTGAATTCGGTTAATGCCGCATCAACAGCCAGTGCCGGTACGACCAGCCTGGGTGATTTGTTGAAAGCCAAATTGTCTGGCGATCAAGAATAATTGCGGAACAAAATTATGACCAAATCAGAGTTGATGGTTCGTTTGGCTGAGGTTTTTGCTCAGAAAAACGGTACGCACCTGCTGGCCAAAGATGTCGAGTACAGCGTGAAAATACTGGTTGATACCATGACCAGATCGCTGGCTCGAGGCCAGAGGATAGAAATCCGAGGATTTGGCAGTTTCGACTTAAACCATCGTCCCGCCCGGCAAGGGCGCAATCCGAAAACGGGTGATAAAGTGAGTGTGCCTGAGAAATACGTGCCTCACTTCAAACCCGGCAAGGAATTGCGCGAACGAGTCGATCGGGCAATGGCTGCCGAAGCCGAGTGATTGTTGTGAAAGAGTGCCGCCAAGTGCGGCACTCTTTATTTGTGTGCTTAAAACGATAACTTTGTTTAACATTATGTGTAAATCCATTATAATGCCGATACCATGAGTAGAAGGCCGTCTGAAAGTTATGTCTGAAATAAATTCCAACCGTTTTGTTCCGCCCCCTTATCACAATCACAGTCCGCTGACTTGGTATCAGGCTGCTTCACAGCAGGCCGCCTTTATCCGTGATGCCGCCCAAGCAAGGGCGATCGAGCATTTGGATAGATTGTGGACGGAATTGATGATGTTTAAACGCAAGAGAAACCGTTTTTTGGGTCGGAGCTTGCGTTCTCCCCAGCTGCCGAAAGGATTGTATTTCTACGGTGGTGTCGGCCGGGGTAAAAGTTTTCTTATGGATGCTTTTTATGGCTGCCTTCCTTATCGGCGGAAACGGCGGGTTCACTTTCACGCTTTTATGGCTGAAATTCACCAGCGTTTGCGAGGATTGAAAAGTGAAGCCAATCCTTTGAAGGCTGTGGCTGCGGAAATTGCCAAAGAAACGCGGGTGTTGTGCTTTGATGAATTTCATGTGAGCGATATTGCGGATGCCATGATTTTGGGGAGATTGTTGGAAAACTTGTTTAACGAAGGCGTAGTACTGGTGGCGACATCCAACTACGCGCCGTCGGAGTTATACCCTCAAGGACAGAACCGCAGCAGTTTCCTGCCAACCATCGCGTTGATTGAAGAGAAATTGACCATCCTGAATGTGGATGGCGGAGAGGATTACAGGCATCGTACCCTGACGGCTGCCGAGGTATTTTATATTCCTGCAAACGACGAGAATGAACGGAAATTGGCCGATTTGTTTACTCAGGTAACGGCAGGTCAAGCAGAGAGGCCGTCTGAAATAGAAATCCACGGACGGATGCTTCGGTGTAAAAAACGGACGGATAAAGCAATTTGGTTTGATTTCCGTATGTTGTGTTTCGGGCCGCGTTCGCAGGCCGACTATCTGTATTTGTCAGAACATTACGAGATGATTTTTGTTTCCGGTATTGAAAAATTATCTCAGGCAGAGCGTGCGGAAGCTCGTCGCCTGACTTGGCTGATTGATGTCATGTATGATTATCGCGTAAAGTTTTGCGCAACCTGCGACGTACCTGTTGGTGAGATTTATGTAGAAGGGGATTTTGCGCAAGAATTTGTCCGTACGGCCAGCCGTTTAACCGAAATGCAATCTCAGGAATATTTGAACCTGCCCCATCTGACTTTAGGAAAGCCGGTTTGATGAGTATATAGTCAAACAACAAATAAGGCGGAATACGGAAAAACTTGTTACAATGCACCGGCATTGCCAATAGGTAAGGCTGTGCCGTTTGTTTGTTTTTTTTATAAGGAGAATTGAATGACTATTCAACGTACTATTTCTATTATAAAACCCGATGCAGTTGGTAAAAACGTTATCGGCAAAATTTATAGTCGTTTTGAGGACAATGGTCTAAAGATTGTGGCGGCAAAAATGAAGCATCTCAGCAGGGAGGAGGCTGAGGGATTCTACGCCGTTCATAAAGAGCGTCCGTTTTTTCAGGATCTGGTTAATTTTATGATTAGCGGTCCGGTGATGATTCAAGTGCTTGAAGGTGAGGACGCAGTAGCAAAAAATCGCGAATTGATGGGGGCGACTAATCCTAAAGAGGCTGCCGCCGGAACTATCCGCGCTGATTTTGCCGAATCGGTTGGAGAAAATGCCGTGCATGGTTCCGACAGCTTGGAAAATGCTGCTTTGGAAATTGCATATTTCTTTACCGAAGCTGAAATTTTCCCGCGTTAATATATAGTTAGTATAAAGGTTTTTACTGCCGCCAGAGTTGGCGGCAGTAAGGCTGTTAAAGTAAGGCCGTCTGAAAATTTGCATGGCGACGGCTTTAACTTTAACGGTTTAATGAAAAGCCTGCCGAAATACATGAAAAAAAATTTATTGGATTATGATTTAAATAGCCTGACTGCTTGGTTTGCCGAGATGGGAGAAAAACCGTTTCGCGCCAAACAGGTCATGCGCTGGATGCACTGGGGCGGAGCGGCTGACTTTGCAGAAATGACAGATTTGGCCAAATCGTTGCGTGCCAAATTGGAAGAATGTGCCATTGTTGGGGTTCCTGCACTAATGACTGCTCAAGAATCAAAAGATGGTACAAGAAAATGGCTGTTGGATGTCGGAACGGGTAATGGTGTAGAAACTGTATTTATCCCGGAGGCAGACCGAGGCACATTATGTATATCTTCTCAAGTAGGTTGTGCTTTGGAGTGTACGTTTTGTTCGACCGGGCGGCAAGGGTTTAACCGCAATCTGACTACTGCGGAAATTATCGGCCAATTGTGGTGGGCCAATAAAGCATTGGGAGCCACACCCAAAAACGAACGCATGATTTCGAATGTCGTTATGATGGGTATGGGTGAACCGTTAGCAAATTACGATAATGTGGTACGGGCATTGGCCGTAATGCTGGATGATCACGGATACGGTTTGAGCCGTCGCCGAGTAACGGTTTCAACTTCAGGCATGGTGCCTCAAATGGATAGGCTCAAAGAGGATATGCCGGTGGCTCTTGCCGTATCCCTGCATGCATCCAATGATGAGGTGCGGGATCAAATTGTACCGCTTAATAAAAAATATCCTTTGAAAGATTTGATGGCGGCTTGTCGACGTTATTTGGTTAAGGCTCCGCGCGATTTTGTTACGTTTGAATATGTGATGCTGGACGGTATCAATGATAAGGCTGAGCATGCGCGTGAATTATTGGATTTAGTCCGTGATGTACCTTGCAAATTTAATCTAATCCCTTTTAATCCGTTCCCTAATTCAGGCTATGAGCGTTCCTCTAGTGAAAATATACGGATTTTCCGCGATATTTTGCAGCAGGCCGGGTTGGTTGTGACTGTACGGAAAACACGAGGTGATGATATTGATGCTGCTTGTGGCCAATTAGCCGGCCAAGTACAAGATAAAACACGCCGCCAACAAAAATGGCATCAGCTATTGATTCAGCAATGAGGTGGAAGTTATGAAGAATTTATGGATTGCAGTTTTGCTTGCTTGTGCATTGAGTGCGTGTAAAAGTACTGAATTGAAAAGACCAAGTAAGAAAGAACGTACTGAAGAAGTATCCAGAATCAAGACACAATTGTCAGTTGAATATATGCGTGCGGGAGATTACAGATTAGCCGTCACTACGATAGAGGAGGCTTTGCAGGCTGACCATAAGAATGAGATTGCATGGTTGATGCGTGCGCAAATTTATCAATATTTAAAGGTAAATGACAAAGCGGAAGAAAGTTTTCGAGAAGCTTTACGGCTAAAACCGGATAGTGCGGAAATTAATAATAATTATGGATGGTTTTTGTGTAACTATTTAAATAATCCTAATGCCGCAATACCTTATTTCGATCGTGCGTTAGCAGATCCTACATATCCTGCACCACAAGTTGCTTATATGAATAAGGGTATCTGCAGTGCAAAAATGGGTCAGTACTCATTGGCACAAGCGTATTTGGAACGTGGTCTTGCTTCTGCTCCGGCATTCATGCCGATTCGTAAGGAATTGGCAAGAACGAAAATGTTGGCCGGGCAAATTAAAGAGGCTGATCAGTTGTTTAGACAATACCAGAGTCAAATGGAAGTATTGAGCGCTGATGATTTATTATTAGGATGGCAGCTTTCTCGGGCTTCAGGTAATTCACAGGCTGCATATGAATATGAAGCTCAAATTAGAGCAAATTACCCTTATTCTGAAGAATTAAAAACAATTTCAGCAGGGCACTAAAAATATGAATCAAACTACTGAGAATCAGGCTGTAGGACAAGATCCTGCCGTGGAATTTGGCCGGATATTAAGATTGGGTCGTGAAGAGAAAGGTTTGTCTATCGGAGAGGTAGCAGAACGTTTAAAGCTGTCGGCAAAGCAGATTGAGGCGTTTGAGTCCGGCAATTACGAAGGCATGCCAGAAGGAGTCTTTATTAGAGGATTTTTAAGGAGTTACGGCAGATTTTTAGATTTGGATGAGCAAGCCGTTTCAATGCATTTGGACAGAATTGTGCCTCAGTCCGGTAAGGGTAGCTATAACGTTGAACCAAATACCTCAAGTTCTTTGAATTATCAGAATCAAAAAATTGAAAGACCTTTTCCAACATGGATTTTTGGTGTTATTGCAATTGCTATAATTGCTGCTGGTGTGTATATCTGGCAGGGAAAGTCCAAAGAAGAAAATGCCAAGCAAACTTCGCGTAGCGAGGAAAGTGTAGGTTTGGGAGAAGTTGCTGCGCCAAACCTTGATAATGGCAATGTGTCGGTTGTACCGATGCCGGCAGGAGCTTCAGCTGCATCGCAGGCTTTGTCCCAAGATAATGAAGGCTCGGCTAATGCAACTGGAAATGAACTGGTTGTTAAGGTTCGTTACCGTTCTATGTTGGTCATTAAAGATAAAACCGGCAAAGAGTTGTTGAACAGTATTGTGCCGGCAAATAGCGAACACAGATTTTCAGGCCAAGAACCTTATGATGTTTGGATCGGTTATGCCAAAGGTGCTGTAGCGAGTTATGGTTCGCAAGACATTCAAGTTTCCGATCACATGATTGATAAAAAAACTGCTTCGTTTACGGCAGGAAAATAAATTCAGATGAACACACAAATACTGCGCCGTCCTACCCATCAAGTACAAATTGATCATGTTAGTGTTGGTTCGGACTCGCCCGTCATTGTCCAATCGATGACCAATACAGACACGGCAGATGCCCAAGCCACTGCTTTACAGGTAAAGGAGCTCAGTGAAGCCGGTTCGGAAATGGTGCGGATTACTGTTAATAATCCAGAATCTGCTGCTAAAGTGGCTGAAATCCGTCAGCGTTTGGACGATATGGGTTGCAACACTCCGTTAATAGGAGATTTCCATTTTAACGGCGAACGCCTGTTGGCGGAATTTCCTGATTGTGCCAAAGCCCTATCAAAATACCGTATCAATCCGGGTAACGTCGGTAAGGGCTCAAAAGGTGATGAAAAATTTGCTTTTTTAATTCGTACGGCCGCTGAATATGGCAAGGCTGTGCGTATCGGTGTGAATTGGGGCTCGTTGGATCAGAGTTTGGCCAAGAGGATGATGGATGCGAATTTAGCTTCCGCCAATCCGAAAACGCCGGAAGAAATCATGAAGGAAGCCCTGATTGTTTCTGCATTGGAATCAGCCCAGAAGGCAGTTGATTTGGGTTTGCCGGAAAATAAGATTATTTTGTCTTGCAAAGTCAGCGCAGTGCAGGATTTGATTCAGGTATACCGTGAATTGGCTGCCCGTTGCAGTTATCCGCTGCATTTGGGCCTGACTGAAGCGGGCATGGGTAGCAAAGGTATCGTGGCTTCAACTGCGGCATTGTCTGTGTTATTGCAAGAAGGCATCGGCGATACCATCCGTATTTCTTTAACGCCCGAACCCGGTGCTTCGCGTACGAAAGAAGTGGTAGTAGCGCAAGAAATCCTGCAAACCATGGGTCTGCGTTCGTTTACGCCCATGGTTACTGCGTGTCCGGGTTGCGGTCGTACGACCAGCACTGTATTTCAGGAGTTGGCGCGTGATATTCAACAATATTTGCGTGACCAAATGGCGGTTTGGCGATTACAGTATCCCGGTGTGGAAAATCTGAATGTGGCTGTGATGGGCTGCGTGGTAAACGGGCCAGGTGAAAGCAAACTCGCCGATATCGGCATCAGCCTGCCTGGGACGGGAGAAACGCCGATTGCCCCGGTGTATGTGGACGGCGAACGCAAGGTTACGTTAAAGGGCGATAATATGGCTGCCGAATTTTTGGCCATCGTGCGCGAATATGTAGAAGTTAATTATGGAGAGGGTGGTAAAAAGAGGGACTACCGCCGCGTTATTCCGATTCAGACGGCCTGATTTTTAAAAATGTTGGTAAAAATAAAATGAATCAAGATTTACGGGAACTCTTGCTGCGTTTGTATTTGCAGAATAATCCGCAATTGAAACACCAGATTTTTATCTATACCTATCAGGGCGTAAATGATGCCCTGCATAATCCGTTTCAATTTGTTGGGGCCGATTTGCCGCCGGGGGTAAAGAAAAGCATTATTTTGCAAAACCTGCCGTCCGGGGAAATGTTGCAGGCCTTCATCATACCGATTGACGGAGGTTACGGAATTGAAAATATCGTACTGTACGGCAATAAGGCTGGTTTTCTGGCAGATATCAGTTTGGATCGGGGCAAGGTCGAAGAGTCTGATAAATACCGCCAGTTTTTACAATTGTCAGGCAGTATGCTGCGCCAATTTCAAAATTGAGGCACAGCCGAACAAATCATTTCAGACGGCCTAGGTAGTTAGAAGGCCGTCTGAAAACCGTTATATAGAGAAAGAGAACAATGGGACAGAAAATCCAAGCCGTGAAAGGCATGAATGATTTGTTGCCGCTGGAACAGAAGGATTTCAAGCTGACCAGTGCTTTCTGGCAGGCGTTTGAAGATGTGGTCGGCAAATGGACACGCCGTTTCGGCTACAGCCAAATCCGTACGCCTATTTTGGAACAAACAGGATTGTTTGTGCGTTCAATCGGCGAAGAAACCGACGTGGTCGGTAAAGAAATGTATACCTTTCCCGATTCCAACGATACGCTCAGTTTAAGCCTGCGCCCCGAGGGGACGGCTTCCTGCCTGCGTGCGGTGGTCGAACACAATCTGCTGTACAACAGTCCGCAAAAGCTATGGTATATGGGGCCGATGTTCCGCCGCGAACGGCCGCAGAAAGGCCGTTACCGTCAGTTTCATCAGGTCGGCGTAGAAGCTTTGGGGTTTGACGGCCCCGATGTCGATGCCGAAATGATTGCCATGTGTGCCGATTTGTGGCGTGAACTGGGGATTTCGGACTTCCTGACTTTGGAAATCAACAATCTGGGCAACAAGGAAGAGCGTGCCGCTCACCGCAGTGCGCTGGTTGCCTACCTCCAACAGCATGAAGCCATATTGGATGAAGACAGTAAACGCCGTCTGAAAACCAATCCTTTGCGTGTTTTGGACAGCAAAAATCCCGATTTGCAGGCTGTTTGCAATCAAGCTCCGCGTTTGCTCGATTATTTGGGCGAAGAATCATTGGCGCATTACAACGGATTCAAACGGCTTTTGGATGTTTTGGGCATTGCCTATGTGGAAAATCCACGTCTGGTTCGTGGTTTGGACTATTACAATCTGACCGTGTTCGAATGGACGACCGACAAACTCGGCGCGCAGGCCACTGTTTGCGGTGGCGGCCGTTATAACGGGCTGATAGGCGAGTTGGGCGGCAAAGATGCGCCGGCAATCGGTTTTGCCATGGGTATCGAACGCCTGCTGCTTCTGGTGTACGAATACGGCCGTCTGAAAACCGATGCTGCGCCCGATATATATGTTATGCAACAGGAAGAAGGTTTGGAAGCAGCCATAAACTACGCCTCCCGACTGCGTGCCGCCGGATTCAACGTATTGCAGCACTGCGGCAGCCAGAGCTTGAAAAACCAAATGAAAAAGGCCGATGCCAGTGGAGCGCGTTTTGCCCTGATTGTAGGAGGAGAAGAAGCGGAAAACGGCATGGCCACCGTGAAAGACCTGCAAGGGCAGTTCGGTCAGCAAACAATTTCCTCGGCCGAACTGACCGCCTTATTAACACAATGGAAGAATGCATAAATGGCAGCACACTTGGATGATCAGCAAGAACTTGAGAATTTCAAATATTTTTGGCGCAGCAAGGGGCGTTGGCTGTTCGCGGTTTTATTATTGGCCTCGTTGGTTTATTTGGGCTGGGTGCTTTACCAAGGCCATATAAAGACGAAAAACGAAGAAGCCGCCACCGCCTTGGCAGGATTAGTCGAAAAAGCCAAGGCCAGCCAGGATAAACAGGCATTGCAGGCGGATTTGTCCATCCTCCAGCAAAACTATCCCGAAAGCATCTCTTCCGCGCAGGCAACCATGATGGTGGCTGCCGACCTGTTCGACCAAGGACAGTATGAAGCGGCGGAAAAGCAATTGAATTGGGTATTGCAAAACCAGCAAATCCCCTTTGTCCGTGCACTGGCTATCCAAAGGCTGGCAACCGTGCAGCTGCAGCAGAAGAAATATGATGCAGCCTTGGCCACATTGAAAATGCCGGTTGATGCAGCCTTTGAAGCCCTAATTTTGGAAACTCAGGGCGATGTGCTTTATGCGCAAGGTAAAAATAAAGAAGCGCTGGCAGTTTACGAACAAGCACTTGCTAAAACGGTACAAGACGCCCCCGGCCTCCAATTGCTGCAACTGAAGGCAGACGAATTGAGATAGGCCGACATTATTTTGAAACAACAGGAAAATTGCCCTCACAGGCAAAGGAAACCGCTTGCTTAAAGCTTTGAGGCCGTCTGAAAAAACGTCAGTCTTTTTTCAGACGGCCTGAAGTTATCCGACTGATTTCAGGCTTTATATTCCTTAGATTAAGAATTGCCGATGATGCGGATAGAACAGTCGGGCGAAGCTTGGAACAACCGTTTTTGATAAAAATCCAAACGGCAGCCTGTCCCCATCACCTCCCGCCGCCGCTTTCGACCGACGGTAAAAGGAAACAGTATTATGAAACCCACCATCGCACTGGTCGGCCGGCCGAACGTCGGCAAATCCACCTTGTTCAACCGCTTAACCCGCACCAAAGACGCATTGGTGCACGATTTGCCCGGCCTCACGCGCGACCGCCACTACGGCCACGGCCGTTTGGGCAGCAAACCCTATCTGGTTATCGATACCGGCGGTTTCGAGCCTGTCGTGGACAGCGGCATCCTGCACGAAATGGCCAAACAAACCCTGCAGGCCGTAGATGAAGCCGATGCCGTCGTCTTCCTGGTGGATGCGCGTACAGGTTTGACGCCGCAAGACAAAATCATTGCCGACCGCCTGCGCCAAAGTCCGCGTCCGGTGTATTTGGCGGTCAATAAAGGCGAAGGCGGCCGCCACGATGTCCTGGCCGCCGAGTTTTACGAACTGGCGTTGGGCGAACCGCATGTGATTTCCGGCGCGCACGGCGACGGTGTGTATCACCTGATTGAGAAAGTGTTGGAACACTTCCCCGATGCCAAAGAAGAAAGCAACGAAGTCAAACATCCCGTTTTTGCCGTTATCGGTAGGCCGAACGTCGGCAAATCCACATTGGTAAACGCCATACTGGGCGAGGAGCGCGTAATTGCTTTCGATATGGCCGGCACAACGCGCGACAGTATCCATATCGATTTTGAACGCGAAGGCAAACCTTTTACCATTATCGACACCGCAGGCGTGCGCCGGCGCGGCAAGGTAGACGAAGCGGTGGAGAAGTTTTCCGTCATCAAAGCCATGCAGGCGGTGGAAGCCGCAAACGTTGCCGTTTTGGTATTGGACGCGCAACAGGACATCGCCGACCAAGATGCGACCATTGCAGGCTTCGCATTGGAAGCAGGCCGCGCACTCGTCATCGCAGTGAACAAATGGGACGGTATTTCCGAGGAACGGCGCAACGACATTAAGCGCGACATTGCCCGTAAACTCTATTTCCTTGATTTTGCGAAGTTCCACTATATTTCCGCACTGAAAGAGCGCGGGATCGACGGATTGTTTGACAGCATTCAGGCGGCCTATGATGCGGCGTTTATCAAAATGCCGACGCCGAAAATTACCCGAGTTTTGCAATCCGCCATCGAACGCCAGCAGCCTGCGCGCGCGGGTTTGGTGCGCCCGAAAATGCGCTATGCCCACCAAGGCGGCATGAATCCGCCCGTCATCGTCATCCACGGCAATTCCTTGCAGCACATTCCTGACAGCTATACGCGCTACCTGACGCAAACCTTCCGCAAGGCTTTCAATTTGCAAGGTACGCCGCTTCGGATTCAATACAATGTCGGCGAGAATCCCTATGAGGAAGAAACCGTCAAACCGAAAAAACAGCCGCCCCGCCGAGTGGCATTAAGTAACCGTATCGCCAAAAGGGAAGAACGGAAAGAAGACAAACAGCGGGTGAAAAAACTGAAAAAACGGCCGGTCAGCGTGAAAAAACTGCAAGGCAACGATAAGAAGAAATAAATGGTAGGCCGTCTGAAAAACGTTTTTGTGTAATAAAAACAGTGTTTCAGACGGCCTTTGTTTATTTTTATAGTGGATTAAATTTAAACCAGTACGGCGTTGCCTCGCCTTGCCGTACTATCTGTACTGTCTGCGGCTTCGTCGCCTTGTCCTGATTTAAATTTAATCCACTATACAAGAAGTCTGAAAATGAAACATAACGAAAAATACCATTTATGGTTAGGCCGTTATGATTCCATGGAAAAGTATGACAAATATATCGATATTGATGGCACAACCCAAACTTCGCAATTGGCAATCGATTTAGGGTTTCCATATCGGGATAAAGAGTTGGATGAAGTGTACGGGCCAACCTGCCTTCAGCCTGACTTCAGATACAGATTCCCCCTCTCCGAGCTGTTTTTCGATATGCCCGTTTTGGAAAAAGACATGGAAAGCATAGGTGATATTTACCGCCGATATTCCGACAAACTGCCCAATACCTATATATTTCTATTTAACGGCCGGCTGCAATTCCAATTGGGCGGCGTATTCGGAAAATATTTCTACATAGGCTTATTTGATGCGGATAAATCGTTTGATGCAGGTTTGCTGTAAGCACTGGAAGTGTATTTGTGCATGGCATGTCATACAGTGATGCCATACCGCGTTTTTATCAAAAGCAAAATCGCTGAAAACCGCATGGCGGGATTTCAGCGATTTTTACATGGGATAACTTGAAAACGGGTAATGCGGTTTTTTTGTCGTGCGATTGGTGATTCGGCTTCCAATCATTTCGTGCGGCAGGCCGTCTGTAGTCCGCAACCTTGCGGGGAGGGGGATTGATACCACATGGCATCAGGCAAATTCAAAGCTTATGTTTCCGCCGGAGCCAGTGCCAATAGGGCATTGCGGCTGCGTTCGAGGAAGGCTTCTTTGGTTTCGCCTTCGCGCAGGCTCAGCGGGGTGCCGACGTGGACTTCGCACAGCAGCGGGATGGGCAGGAATTTGCCTTTGGGCAGCACGCGGTTGATGTTGTCTATCCAGAGGGGGACGAATTCCGTACCGGGGCGTGTGTTGGCGAGGTGGTAAATGCCGGATTTGAAGGGCAGCAGGACGGTGTTGTCGTCGGTGTTGCGCGTGCCTTCGGGGAAGACGATGAGGGACGCGCCTTCGTCTAAAGCCTGTTTCATTTGTTCGGTGATTTCTTGCGGGCGGTCGCTGTGGCGCGGGATGAGGAGGGCGTTGAAGACGTTTTGGATGATGAAGCGGCGGATGCGGCCGGTCAGCCAGTAGTCTGAGCCTGCTACGGGGCGGGTGTGGATGCGCCAGCGGCGCGGCAGGGAAATCCAGACGAGCAGGAAGTCGCCGTGGCTGCCGTGGTTGGCGTAATAGACTTTCTGTTGCGGGCTGAAGTCGAGCTCTATCCTGCTTTTCGGCTTGACTCCGGTAAGGAAGGATACGGAAAGGCAGAGCAGTTGGTCGGTCAGCCAGGCGAGGCTTTTTTTCAGTATGGGCATGGCGTTCGGATGATTTTCAGACGGCCTCGCGGCGTTGGAGGACGGCGGCGAAGAAGCCGTCCGTGCCGTGTGCCGCCGTGTCGAGTTTTAGGTAAGTGCCGGTGTCGGGGCTGATTTTCGGGCTGCCCGGCAGGTCGGCGCAGTTTAGTGCTTCAAAGTCGGGGTGTTCGCGCAGGAAACGTTCGATTTGGCCCTCGTTTTCCTGCGGCAGGATGCTGCAGGTGGCATAAACGAGGCGGCCTTGCGGTTTGACCAGTTCTGCGGCGGCATTGAGGATGCTGTGTTGCTGTTCGGCAAGTTTGGCCAGTGTTTCGGGCGACTGGCGGTATTTGAGGTCGGGATTGCGGCGCAGTGTGCCGAGGCCGGAGCAGGGCGCGTCCACCAAAACGCGGTCGGTTTTGCCTTTCAGACGGCCTAAACGCGGGTCGTGTTCGCTGCCGATGCGTTCGGGGTGGATGTTGGTAAGGCCTGCGCGCGTCATGCGCGGTTTGAGGTTGGCCAGGCGTTTTTCGGCTATATCGAAGGCGTAGATGCGGCCTTTGTTGGCCGTCATGGCACCGACGGCGAGGGTCTTCCCGCCCGCGCCGGCGCAGAAATCGACGATAATTTCGCCGCGCTTCGCGCCGAGCAACAGGGCGACGAGCTGGCTGCCTTCGTCTTGCACTTCGAGCGTGCCGTCGAGGAAGCGGGGGTGTTTGCCGAGGGCGGATTTGTCGTGCAGGCGGATGCCCCAAGGTGAGAACGGGGTTGCTTCGGCAGGAAGGCCTTCGGCTTGGAGTTCGGCCAGGATTTTGTCACGTTTGGCCTTCAGGGCGTTGACGCGCAAATCAAGCGGGGCGGGGCAGGCGGTGCTGCGGCCGAAATTCAGGATGTCTTGGTCGGAAAAATCAGAGCGCATGGTGTCGATCAACCATTGCGGCAGTTCGGCGGCGGTGTTGAGGCCGTCTGAAAATTCGGTTTTGCGTGCTTTGAGTGCGGTAAGGAAGGTTTTTTCTTCGTCGTCGGCCAAGCCGTCGAGTCGGCTGATGTTGAAGCCGCGTCCGAGGACGAGTGCGGCCAGTGCGGCTTTGCGCGCTTGTGCGGCAGGACGGCGCAGGACGGCGGAGATTTTTTGGTAATGACGGATGGCGGCAAAGGCAGTTTCGGCGATTTCGGCACGGTCTTGGCGGCCGAGTTTGCGCCGGTTGCGGAAGAAGGCGGAAGTAACGGCGTCGGCAGGTTGGCGGAAGGTGAGGAGTTCGGCCAAAAGGTCGGCGGTGTGGGCGAGTTGGGCTGGTGTCATGTCTGGTTGCGTCGCAGGCGGATAAAGCGGCGATTATAAGCCAATTAGTTTAGTGTAAGCGAACCGGCGTGCCGGCTGAGCGGATATGTGATGTTTTCAAATGCTTGCTGCCGCGCATTGCGGCGGAAAAGATAATGGATAGGCAGGCAGATAAGGATTTGAATGTTTTGAAAGAAGCATGGCTTCGGCTAAAGTGCGGTAAGATTGCCCGAATGTTAGGTGGCGTGTTCGGTTTGTTTGAAAACGGCGGCTTGGTGTTTGTCCTGTCGGCCCGATTTGGAACAGCCGCTCCGAACTCATGCCGGTTTCGGCCCGATTCGCGATAGAATCCCGTTATCTGCCATTTCGTATAAGGAAAATTATGCAGCTCTTCCCCGCCTTGGAGCAACGCTATTCCCAAGAACGCCAGTCCGCAGGCGAAGCGCAGCGTTTGGCGCAGGAAATCGCCTTTGCGCCGATTGTGTTCCAAGTATCCCGCCTGATGGTGAAATTCGGCATTTTGGATTTGCTGAACGACCATTCAGACGGCCTTACTCAAGCCGAAATCGCCGAGAAAGCCCAAATCAGCGGTTACGCCGCGCAAGTGCTGCTGGAAGCCTCGCTCTCTATCGGCACGGTACATACCCGCGACAACCGCTATTTCATCAGCAAAGCAGGCTGGTTCTTACTGAAAGACAAAATGGCGCGCGTGAACATGGATTTCACGCAGGAAATCTGTTACCAAGGCATGTTTGACTTGGAAAAAACCCTGCAAACGGGCAAACCCGAAGGACTGAAAGTGTTCGGCGGCTGGTCGACGATTTACGAAGGCCTGTCCTCGCTGCCGAGCGTCGCGCAGGAAAAATGGTTTGCCTTCGACCACTATTATTCCGACAATTCCTTTGCAGAAGCCTTGAAAACCGTGTTCGCCAAACCGGTTAAAAAACTGCTCGACGTCGGCGGCAACACCGGCCGCTGGGCGGAACAATGCGTCGGCTACAACGCCGAAGTCGAAGTCACCATCATGGATTTGCCGCAACAAATCGCCCTGATGCGCGAAGCGACCAAAGGCAAAACCGGCGCGGAACGCATCCATGCCTACCCCGCCAACCTGCTCGATCCAGAAGCTCCCTTCCCGACAGGTTTCGACGTGATTTGGATGAGCCAGTTTTTAGACTGTTTTACCGAAGAACAAGCCACCGGCATCCTGCGCCGCGCCGCCGCCTCCATGAGCGAACACGCCAGCCTGTACATCATGGAACCCTTCTGGGACAGGCAACGCTACGAAACCGCCTCCTACTGCCTGACCATGATCAGCCTGTATTTCACCGCCATGGCCAACGGCAACAGCAAAATCTTCCATTCCGAAGACCTGATACGCTGCGTTGAAAACGCCGGACTGAAAGTGGCGGAAATTTCGGACCGCATCGGACTCGGGCACAGCATTTTGCGCTGTGTAAAGGCCGTCTGAAAAAACGGTTGGGCCGGTTTCGGTTCGGCGATAAACCGTCCGTCCGGCATTTTAAATTCTGCCGTCATCTTATGTTCAAAACGGTGTGCCAAGAAAAAAGGCCGTCTGAAAAGCCCAAACGGGTTTCAGACGGCCTTTTCGGCGGCGGGATTAGCGGTTCATTTCGCGTATGTCGCGCCAGCCCTTGTTGGTTTGAACCAGGGTGGCGTTTTCGTTGTAAGGCTCTTTGAGCCGTTTCCATTTGCCTTCGCTGGCCTTAATCAGTTTGTCGGCCCATTTTTCGGGTTTCAGCTCGACTTGGTAAGACACTTCGGATACGGTCAGGCCGTTGTCGGGAGTGGGGGTGGTGAACCAGTTGATTTTGCCGATTTTCTGTTTGCCGACGCAGAACAACGGGCCGCGCTGGGTGCCGCGCACCAGTTCCACGCCTTTGTCGGTCAGCTCGTAAGTGGCGGTTTTGATGCTGCGCTCTTCCGACAGCGGCTGGGTGTCGGTTTTGAGTTTGCGGTACAGGCCTTCTTTTTCGAGGACTTCCAGTTGTTTTTCCGCTATTTGGTTGATGCGTTTGCCGTCGGCGGAGTGGTCGGAGATGAGGAGTACGGGTTCGCCGAGCATGACGTTTTGCGCCGGAATGCCGTTCGGCGTTTCGATGTCCAGCATCAGCGGCAGGCAGACATTGCGGTTGTTGCCGCTTTCTTCGATGACTTTTTTAAAGTGGCTTTCGCTTGCTTCGTTGCTGCTGCCGCAGGCGGCCAGTACGAATGCGGCCGCGCCGAGTAAAACGGTTTTTTTCATGTTTTTTCCTTCGAAGGATGATGGGAAAGGGTGGAAAACAGGGGTAGCATAGTTTTTTTATCAGTATTCGGCAAGAGCCTTTGCTACAATCGTTTTTTTAACGGCAAAGGACGATGAAAATGACGGTGTTATACGGCATCCCGAATTGCGATACGGTGAAAAAGGCGCGCGTCTGGCTGCAGGAGCACGGCGTGGAGTACGAGTTTTCCGATTTTAAAAAGCAGCCGCCGACGGAAGGCGACATCCGTGCATGGTTGGCCGATGTGCCGCTCGATACGCTGCTCAACCGGCGCGGCACGACTTGGCGGAAGTTGTCGGAAGCGGAACGCGCCGCTGCCGATAACGAAGACGGCGCGGTGCGGCTGATGTGCGCGCAGCCGAGTTTGATCAAACGCCCCGTGCTGGCGCATGGCGGGCGGTTTTACTGCGGTTTTCAGACGGCCTTATATGAAGGGTTGTTCGGCTGAACCGGTGTAAGCGCATCCGCCGGATGGGTTCATATAACCAATCCCTCTTTGCTTACAAACAAGCATTCTTTTCTTTTTTCAGACGGCCTCAGTATAGTGGGGCACAACCGAAAAGTAGGCCGTCTGAAAACAACAAACCTTTCCTTCGCGACGGCCGGACAGCAATCAAAGGAACACCGAAATGATCCCGATTTCTCCCGAACTGGCCGACCAACTCAAGCTCCTCAATCCGCAGCAGCTGGCTTTTTTGGCCGGATATGCCTGGGCAAAAAGCACGGGTGCCGATGTGGCCGCCGTATCTTTCCAATCGCAGGAGGATGCCGCCCAGCCCGCGCCTGCCCGCAGCGTCCGCATCCTTTCCGCCTCGCAAACCGGCAATGCCCGCAAGGTGGCCGAACAGTTGCTGGCCAAACTGGAAAGTGCGGGCGTAGACGCCGTCCTGACCGCCGCCGCCGACTACAAAACCAAACAGTTGGCGGAAGAAGACATTTTATTGTTGGTAACGTCCACCCAGGGCGAGGGCGAGCCGCCGGAAGAGGCCTTGCCGCTGCATAAATTCCTCAACGGCAAAAAAGCCCCCGATTTGAGCGCGGTCAGCTTTGCCGTTTTGGGTTTGGGCGATTCGAGTTATCCGAAATTCTGCCAGGCCGGACGCGATTTCGATTTGTTGTTGGACAAACTCGGCGGCAAGCGGCTGCACGAGGTCGGCCTTTGCGATTTGGAATATCAGGCAGAGGCCGACAAGTGGACGGCCGATATTGCCGAAACCGTAGCGCGTCTGGTCGCCGCACCGGTCGCTGTGCCTTCAGGCAACGGCACGGCCAAAGCGGAAACGGAAGGGGGCGGAACGGTATACACGAAAGAGAAGCCCTTTGCCGCCAGTCTCGCCGTGCGGCAGAAGATTACTTCCGGCCATGCCGACAAAGATGTCGAACACATCGAAATCGATCTGACAGGCTCCGGCATCCGCTACCACGCAGGCGACGCTTTGGGCGTATGGCCGATAAACGACGAAGCCTTGGTGGCGGAAATCCTGCAATACGCCGGTTTGGACGGAAGCGAAAACATCCGCCGCGCCGACGGCGGCGAGCGTGACATCCGGACCGCTTTGCGCGAGGATTTGGACATTACCCAAATCACGCCGCAGTTTGTCCGCGACTATGCCGCGTTGTGCGGGGCGGAGGAGTTGCAAGGCACGGCGGCAGACGCAGAGGCCTTGGCAGCCTATTTGGCCGCCACGCCGCCGGTGGGCGTGCTGGCGCAGTTTCCGCACAAGATGACGGCGCAGGAGCTGTACGGATTGTTTAGGCCGCAAACTCCGCGCCTGTATTCGATTGCCTCGTCGCAGGACGAAGTGGGCGAGGAAGTGCATCTGACGGTCGGCGTGGTGGCGTTCGAGCATCACGGCCAAGCCTACACCGGCGCGGCTTCGGGCTGGCTGGGCGGCGGGCTGGAAGAGGACGGCGAAGTGCGCGTGTTTGTCGAACCGAACAAGCTGTTCCGCCTGCCGGAAAACGGCGACACGCCGATTATCATGATAGGCGCGGGCACAGGTGTCGCCCCGTTCCGCGCCTTTATGCAGCAGCGCGCGGCCAACGGCGACGGCGGGAAAAACTGGCTGGTGTTCGGCAACCGTAAGTTTACCGACGATTTCCTCTATCAGCTCGAATGGCAGCAGTTCCGCAAAGACGGCTTGCTGACCCGCGCCGATTTGGCTTGGAGCCGGCAGGGGGCGGAAAAAGTGTACGTTCAGGACAAACTGCGCCAGGCGGCCGCCGATGTTTGGGCATGGTTGCAGGACGGGGCGCACATTTATGTTTGCGGCGACGCGGCGCGGATGGCGCGCGACGTGGAAAACGCCCTGTTGGACATCATTGCGGAACAGGGCAGCATGGATCGCGACGACGCGGAAGAATATTTGAACGGCTTGCGCGAAGACAAACGTTATCAGCGCGATGTTTATTGAGCGGCGATTTGAATTGTTCAGGCCGTCTGAAAAGGCAGATATGCTTTTCAGACGGCCTGTTTGTCATGGCGGACGGTTCAGCGGCAGGACAGGGTTTCATTTTCTTGCAAACTCAAGGCCTTGCGTTTTTTGGCTTTTTCGTAGCGGCAGCGTTGGCGTTCGGTGGTGATTTCCAACGGCGGGACGGGAACGGGTTTGCCGTCTTCAACCGCGACCATGGTGAAGTAGCAGCTGTTGGTATGGCGCACTTCGCCGGTGCGGATGTTTTGCGCTTCGACGCGGATGCCGATTTCCATCGAGGTTCTGCCTGTGTAGTTGACGCTGGCGTAGAAGGTTACCAAGTCGCCGACGTGTATCGGCTCTTTAAACAAGACCTTATCGACAGACAGGGTAACGCAGTAGTTGCCGCTGTAACGGCTGGCGCAGGAATAAGCGACTTGGTCGAGCAGGCGCAAAAGTTCGCCGCCGTGGACGTTGCCGCTGAAATTGGCGGTGTCGGGCATCATCAGTTCGGACATGATGAGTTCGTGTGCAGGGAGTTGGCGTGTTTGTTCCATGATGTTCCTCTTTTTGAAATAAATGTTTGTGTTAAAACGAGCGGTCTGTGAGTGGTTTGAATGGTTTCAGACGACCTTAATAACGAGTTTATTTAATATATGAATATACGGCAATTGGAATTTTTTATGGGTTTATAACCATTTCCTGCGCGAGAAGAAAATCAGCAAGCCGACGATGATACACAACATCAAACCCAAGACCATAAAATAGCCGTAGTGCCAGTGCAGCTCGGGCATGTTATCGAAGTTCATGCCGTAAATGCCGGTAATGACGGTCAGCGGCATGAAGATGATGGTGATGACGGTCAGGACGCGCATTTGCTGGTTCATGCGGTTGGACTGGAAGGAAAGGTAGATATCCATCATGCTCAACACCATATCGCGCGAGGCGTCGAGCGATTCGATAAGCTGCATGATATGGTCGTACACGTCGCGCAGATAGACGGTGGACTCGCCTTTGAAAATGGCAAAATCGCCGCGTACGGCAAGCTGATAGAACACATCGCGCAAGGGCAAGAGCGTGCGGCGCAGGCGGACGGCGTCGCGCTTGAGGCGGTGGATTTTGCTGAGGATGTCGCTGTTTTCATCTTTAAACAGCGATTTGTCTATGGCTTCGACGCGGTTGTTGTATTCTTCCAAGACGATGAAATAGTCGTCCACGATGCGGTCGAGCAGGCAATAGGCGAGGAAGGCGGTGTTTTTGCCGAGGATGCCGCGCGGATTTTCGCTCATTTGGCGGCGCAACTGGCTGAACAGGCCCAGTGGTTTTTGCTGGAACGTCAACACGAAATCCTTGCCGATAATCAGATACACCTGGTCGGAATTCAGTTTGCCGGCGGCGGTGTAGTGGTAAACCTGAGCGGCGATAAACAGATAATTGCCGTAGTCTTCGATTTTGGGGCGTTGTTTGCGGCTGAGGATGTCTTCGACAACCAGCTCGTGGATGCCGTAAGGCTCCAGCGCGTGTTTGAGCAGCGCGGCGTTGTTGATGCCTACAAAGTGCAGCCAGTTGGTCTGCCCCGCTTGCGGACGGGCGATGTCGGGCAGTTTTTTGCCCGCGAGATAATCGTGCCGGGCAAACGTATCGGCGGAATAAAGCGTTTGATGGATGGCGGAACGCGGCGCGTTGTCGGTATTGCTGCGTGGGACGGTTTGGTCTTGCGGGATTTCGGCCTGTTTGGCGGTGTTCGGCTGTTGGCTCATAGGTTTAAGGGATGATGGTTTGAACGGGGAGGCCGTCTGAAATTTGGGAAAGAGCGGTTTACGTTGTTCTCAGAAAGGTTTAAAGATTATCTTTATTCTCAACTTTTCCCGGTTTCCAGCCTGCGCAGGAAAGCGTAACGGGCCGGCATAAGCTGATGATGGCAGCTGTATATTTTTTATTTCAATTCAATATGGTATGCCTTAGCGGAAAACGCAGTTTCTGCGAAGCTAAAACGGGGTTTCTGTGAAGCTGAAATAAGTTTATCCACTATAACGGTTAAAAGGCCGTCTGAAAATCAATATTTCGGAATTGTTTTCCGTTTTTATCGTTTTCAGACGGCCTTTTTATGTGCTTAATCCGTATTTGTTTGGATTAATCCAGCTTTTTAAAATGGCGGCGTCGTTCCAGTTCGCTCAGGTAACGCTTGCGCAGACGGATGGACTGCGGCGTGATTTCAACGAGCTCGTCATCGTCGATAAACTCGACCGCGCCTTCCAGCGTCAGCTTGATCGGGGTAGTCAGGCGCACGGCTTCGTCAGTGCCGCTGGCGCGAATGTTGGTGAGTTTTTTACCTTTGAGCGGGTTGACCACCAAATCGTTGTCGCGGCTGTGGATGCCGATAATCATGCCTTCGTAGATTTTGTCGTTGGGCGACACGAACATACGGCCGCGGTCTTCCAGATTCCACAAGGCATAGGCGACGGCTTCGCCTTGCTCTTGGGAAATCAGTACGCCGTTGTGGCGGCCGGGCATATCGGGCTTCACGGGCGCGTAGTCGTCGAATACATGGCTCATCAGGCCGACACCGCGCGTCAGGGTCATGAATTCACCTTGGAAACCAATTAAGCCGCGCGCGGGAATATGGTATTCGAGACGGGTACGGCCGTTGCCGTCGCTTTCCATATTGGTCAGTTCGCCACGGCGGCGGCCGAGTTCTTCCATTACCGCGCCTTGGTTGTCGTCGGGCACGTCCACAGTCAGGTTTTCATAAGGTTCGCATTTTTGACCGTCGATGTCGCGGTACACGACGCGCGGCTTGCCGACTGCCAGTTCAAAACCTTCGCGGCGCATGTTTTCCAACAAAATGGTTAAGTGCAATTCGCCGCGGCCGGAAACGCGGAAGACGTCGGCATCGGCAGTGTCTTCAACACGCAGGGCAACGTTGGTCAGCAATTCTTTTTGCAGGCGGTCGCGGATTTGGCGGGAAGTTACGAATTTGCCTTCAGTACCGGCCAGAGGGGAAGTGTTGACCATAAAGTCCATCGTCAGCGTCGGTTCGTCTACGCTCAACATCGGCAAGCCTTTGGGATTGTCTTTGTCGGTAATGGTTACACCGATACCGATGTCTTCAATGCCGGAAATAATCACGATGTCGCCGGCTTCGGCTTCTTCAAGCGGTACGCGTTCCAAACCTTTGAAACCTAAAAGTTGATTGATGCGGCCTTGGGCGATTTGCTGATCGTGGTTCATCACGGCAACAACTTGACCGGGTTTGATACGTCCGTTCAGGATACGACCAATGCCGAGACGGCCGGTGTAGTTGTCGTAGTCGAGTTGGGAAATTTGCAGTTGCAGCGTTTCGTCCGCGCTGCCGCTCGGTGCGGGCGTGTGTTTTAAGATGGTGTCGAACAGCGGACGCATGTCGTTACTCTCGTCGGTTTCTTCCAGTTTGGCGAAACCGGACAGGCCGGAAGCGTAGACAATCGGGAAGTCCAACTGTTCGTCAGTTGCACCCAAGTTGTCGAAGAGTTCGAAAGTTTGGTCGATGACCCAGCTCGGACGGGCGGACGGTTTGTCGATTTTATTGATGACGACGATCGGTTTCAGCCCCAAAGCCAAGGCTTTTTTGGTAACGAAACGGGTTTGCGGCATCGGGCCTTCCTGCGCATCTACCAACAATACGACGCAGTCCACCATACCCAAAACGCGCTCCACCTCGCCGCCGAAGTCGGCGTGTCCCGGAGTGTCGACGATGTTGATGTGGTAGCCTTCGTAATCGATGGCGGTGTTTTTGGCGAGGATGGTAATGCCGCGTTCTTTTTCAAGGTCGTTGCTGTCCATCACGCGCTCGTCGACGTGCTGGTTGGCGCGGAATGTGCCGGATTGGCGCAGCAGTTGGTCTACTAATGTGGTTTTGCCGTGGTCGACGTGGGCGATGATGGCGATATTTCGGATTTGTTTCATGATGTTAAGTTATTTGATATTAAATGCGGAAAACTGCGCATTATAGCACTTTGAGATTGTTGGGGCGGCATTTTTCCCTGAATGGGTGTAAAGATAAAGGCCGCAATAATGGCTAATGGTTAAACTATGTAAATGACAAAATCGATTGAGAGCGTTTATTACTATTAGAAAAAATAAAATATTATTTAAAACATATTGTTGTGCGAAATGCAGGTTTGATGTGTTGAATTTTGCTTTCTGATAATTGTTTGTATTTTAAAAGGAAAGTTGATTTTTGTGGCGGCGGTGCTAGAATTCTCCCCAATTCGAAAGAGCGCGTTGTCTGTAAAAAAACAACGGATGCGCACACTCCATTATTATTTGATATAACCCTATTATTTATTTTAGAAAAGGAAAGAAAATGAAAGGCGATAAAGCTGTCATTGATTATATGAACGAACTGTTGGCCGGTGAATTGGCTGCACGCGATCAGTATTTTATCCATTCACGCATGTATGCCGAATGGGGTTTCAACAAACTGTTTGAGCGTTTGAACCACGAAATGGCAGAGGAAACCGAACATGCGGAACAATTCATCCGCCGCATCCTGATGCTGGAAGGTACGCCGACTATGGTTCCCACCGGCCTGAATATCGGCAGCGACTTGGTTTCCATGCTGAAAGCCGACTTGAATACCGAACTTGAGGTTCGTGACGCATTGAAAAAAGGTATCAGACTGTGTGAGGAAAAACAGGATTATGTTACCCGCGACATTATGGTGAAACAGTTGTCCGATACCGAAGAAGATCATGCCCACTGGTTGGAACAGCAGTTGCGCCTGATTGAAATGATGGGATTGGAAAATTATAAGCAAAGCCAACTGTAATAACGGCGGAAAGGAAATTCTATGCAAGGCGACCGTACCGTTATCCGCGAGCTGAATAAAAACCTCGGCCTGCTTTTGGTAACCATCAATCAATATTTTCTCCATGCCCGCATTCTGAAAAACTGGGGGGTGGAAGAACTTTCGGAACACTTTTACAAACAGTCGATTCGCGAAATGAAATCGGCCGATGCCCTGATTGAGCGCATCCTGATGTTGGAAGGCCTGCCCAATCTGCAGGAACTGGGCAAGCTGCTGATCGGTGAAAATACCGAAGAAATCATCAAATGCGATTTAGCCAAAGAAGAAGAAAAACACGCCGCACTGGCTGCCGCCATCGCAGCGTGCGAAGCACAGCAGGATTATGTCAGCCGTGCTTTGTTGGAAAAACAAAAAGACATCAACGAAGAGCATATCGACTGGCTGGAAACCCAGCAGGAACTGATTGCCAAAATGGGTTTGGAAAACTATATCCAACTCGGGGCGCAAGAGGACTAAAACACAAATCACTGCCAAATACAGCAGTTCTCTGTTGCCGTAACGGCATACCGCAAAACGGTATGCCGTTTTTTTTGGCGTATATGGCGGTATCCGTTATCATCTGCGACTTCAAAATAGTCAGGAACATTTTATGAGTCATATATTCCTTAACGGCCAAGCGATACGGGCAAACAATATTTTCTGTATCGGACGCAACTATGTCGATCACATTGCCGAACTCGGCAACGAAACGCCGAGCGAACCGCTGGTTTTCCTCAAGCCGAATAGTGCCATCCTCAACAGCGGGGGCGAAATCCGCCTTCCCTCATTCAGCGGCAACGTACATTATGAGGCCGAGCTGGTTTTGCTGATCGGCGGCGATGCGGAAGGCCTTGCAGAAGGGCGTGAGCTGGACATCGTAGCCGGTTATGCCGTCGGGCTGGATTTGACTGCCCGCGATATTCAGGACGAACTCAAAAGCAAGGGATGGCCGTGGACGAAAGCCAAAGGTTTCAAGGGGGCGGCCTGCCTGTCGGCGTTTGTTCCTGCCGCTCATTTACCCGACCCGATGCACTGCACATTCGATTTTTATATCAACGGCGAGTTACGCCAGCACGGCGACACCGCATTGATGATTTACAACCTGCCCGTCATTTTGCGCGGCTTGGCAGAAACGTACGGTCTGCGGCAGGGAGATTTAATCTTTACCGGTACGCCCTGCGGTGTAGGCAGATTGAACCCGGGCGACCAACTGACCTTGGATTTGGCCGGTTCGGTAAAGGCGGAATTTACCGTTGCAGCCTGACCACTCGTGTCATTGACTTTAATAAAGGCCGTCTGAAAACAAGCGATACGGGTTTTCAGACGGCCTCAAATTTCTGTTTTGACAAATCTTCACGCTTGCCCTAATATCCGCCGCTTAACATTTCTTAGCTTTAAATAACGATAGGAGAATTTATGCAAGCTACAGAATTGGCAATCAACAGTTACTACACCTTGATTGCCGCCACCATCGTTTTGCTGTTCGGCAAATTTTTGGTGCAGAAAATTAAATTTTTGCAAGATTTCAATATTCCCGAGCCTGTGGCCGGAGGCTTGGTGGCCGCGGTATTGATTACCGTGCTGCATTCGTTTACCGGGTTCAGCTTAAAATTTGAGAAGCCGCTGCAAGATGCCTTTATGCTGATTTTCTTCTCATCCATCGGCTTGAGCGCGGACTTTTCCCGCCTGAAGGCAGGCGGTCTGCCGCTGGTTATTTTTACCGCTATCGTAGGTGCGTTTATTTTCGTGCAGAACGTAGTCGGCGTCGGTTTGGCTAAAGTATTGGACATTCATCCTGCCATCGGCTTGATTACCGGTTCGATTACCCTGACCGGCGGACACGGTACGGCAGGTGCGTGGGGTCCGACTTTGGAAAAAGAATTCGGTATAGGCGGTGCGACAGGTTTGGGTATTGCCGCCGCAACGTTCGGCTTGGTATTCGGCGGTTTAATTGGCGGCCCGGTTGCACGCCGCCTGATTAATAAGCAGGGACGTGCCAAAGTTTCAAACAACGGGGATCAGGCAGATAACTACCAGTCAGACGACGTGTTCGAGAGCCATGGCAAAACCCGCCTGATTACTGCGGATTCGGCTGTTGAAACCTTGGCTCTGTTTGCCGCCTGTTTGGCGTTTGCGGAAATCATCAAGGCGTATCAGCTTGACGAGCAATACTTCTACAAACTGCCGAAATTCGTTTTGTGTCTGTTTGCCGGTGTAATATTGCGTAACATATTGACCTTGGTCTTCAAACGCGACATGTTCGACCGTGCGGTAGACGTATTCGGCAACGCTTCATTATCCCTGTTTTTGGCCATTGCCCTGTTAGACTTGAAACTGTGGCAATTGACCGGCATGGCCGGATCGGTAACCGTTATTTTGGCGGTGCAGACAGTGGTTATGATTTTGTATGCAACTTTTGTAACCTATGTTTTGATGGGTCGCGATTACGATGCCGCCGTCTTGTCCGCCGGACACTGCGGTTTCGGCTTGGGTGCAACGCCGACGGCCGTAGCCAATATGCAGTCCATTACCCAGAGTTTCGGCCCGTCGCACAAAGCCTTCCTGATTGTGCCTATGGTGGGCGCATTCTTCGTGGATATTATTAACGCCTTGATTTTGTCGGGCTTTGTCGAATTCCTGAAGAAATAATCTGTAAAGCAATGCTAAAAGCACCTGTTCCGGCTTACCCCCGGCAGGTGCTTTTGTTATGATGGCACGTCGTTGCCGAGACGTTTTCAGACGGCCTCCCCCGCACAGGAGGCCGTCTGAAAGGATAATGACGCACAGGCATTTGCAGGCTTTGCCGCATCGGCACAGTCATGCACCTATTCGGAAAGGAAACATCATGACCGTTAAACGCTACACCGCCTTATCGGCCGCCGCCGTGATTTTGCTGTTGGCCGCCTGCGGTAAAAAAGAGCAGCCGCAGCCGGAAGATTTGGCTTGCGGCGATCCCGCCGTGATTCAAAACATCCAAAACAGTTTGCAGCAGGCCGTCAAAGAGCAGGCGCGGACGTTCGCCAAAAACGATACGCGCGGATTTGTCGATGCGGATAAAGTTATTGCCGCCGCTGCAGAGCTGACAATCACCCTGAATAACCCGCAACAGGACAACAGCGGCACCAAGCCTTATTGCCAGGCCGATTTGTCTATTACAATCTCTCCGGATACTTTAAAGACCGCCCAAACCAACGCCCCCTTGCTTTACGGCGATAAAACGCTGGCCAAAGTAATCGGCGAGCGCACCGGCATCGGTTCGCTGACATACAAAGAAAACGGCATACTGGGCCAAACCCTCAAATACACGCCCGCCAAAGATGAAAAAGGCAGTTTTTCCATCACCTATGCAGACAACGGATTGGATAACGCCGCCAACGCATTGTCTGCCGCCTTGCTGCCTTACGGCATCAAAAGCCTGCTGCTGATAGACGGCAAGGCCGTCCGTTTGGAAGACGCGCTCAAGCAAGTGAAAGAGGGCGGGAAGATTGAGGTAGTCGAAGAAACGGCATCCGAACCTGAAGCCGCCTCTTCGGCAACGGCCGACCCAATGCCCGAAGTGCTGACGCCTCCGGCCAAAAACGAAGAACCGCCCCCTCCGGGCGTGTCGGATGAAGAGTTGGAGCAGGCACACAGCGATTACCGTGCGGCAGACCGTGAAATCAACAATGTCTGGAGGGATTTGGACAGCGTGATCCAGCAAGGGCTGCGCGACGAGCAGCGCGAGTGGATCAACCGTAAAAACGCGGCCTGCCGCCGGGCGGCCGCCCAAGCCGACAGTCCGGAGCGTGCCGAATATCTGCGGCTGCAATGCGACAGCCGCCAGACCCGCGAACGCATCCAATACCTGCGCGACTACAGCGTGCAGTAAGCCTGCATAACACAGGCCGTCTGAAAATGTTTCGCTGCATCAGCGGATATTTTCAGACGGCCTTTTCATGTTTGCTGCTGCTGACGGAGGCGGGTTCCGCAAGGCTTGCAGGTTTACGCTTATCTTCCTTCGTTCAGCCGTTCGGGCAATTTGCCGTCTTTGCCGAATTCGGCCAGTGTGCCGCCTATATCGAACCAAACCCGTTGGTTTGGTTCTTCGCCGTCGTGGTTGAGATGCCATGCCGCCCAAGTGTAGACGCCGTGCAGTTCGTGGATTTGGCCGCCCCCCGATACATGGAGGCAAAATTCAAAGGCCGTAGCGGTGCGGTTCAGGATGATGGCATCCGGGTTGTCGGGCGAGCGTGTGCCGACGGTAAGCCAATCGGGGTCGGAAGTAACGGCAAAATCAATCAGGCGGCTGTCGGCCACTTGTTCGCGCAGGATGCTTTCGATGCTGCTGCGGATTGCTTCATAGGGTTCGTCGGCCAGCCATTGCAGCATATGGCGGGTATCGTCGAGTGCTTGGAAGTTGTCGGTCATGGTCGTTGTTTTCAATGATTTGGCCGAAGCGGCGGCGGTGCGTTTGGGGGAGGCCGTCTGCGGTTGGAGAGATTTTACCGGCGGGGTAGGTTTGGGTGCGTAATTCCTTGCTGTAGTTTCCTGCAACTTTTATTTTCAGACGGCCGCCCCGTTTTGGTTTCGCAGAAGCTCGGCTTCCTGACGGAAGTCTCGTTTTAGCTTCGCAGAAACTCGGCTTCCTGACGGAAGTCTCGTTTTAGCTTCGCAGAAGCTCGGCTTCCTGACGGAAGTCTCGTTTTAGCTCCGCAGAAACTCGGCTTCCTGACGGAAGCCTCGTTTTCAGACGGCCTTAGGATGAAGAAGAGCAGTCGGCAAATTGCGCCCAAACGGGAGCGTGGTCGCTGGGTCGTTCCAAGGCACGGGTGTCGTAATCCACCTGCACGTCTTGCAAGGCGGATGCCATCGCGCGGCTGGTCAGGATGTGGTCGATACGCAGCCCTTGTTTGCGTTGGAACATCGCGCCGCGATAGTCAAACCAGGTATAAAACGCGCCTTCGGGATGGATTTGGCGCAGGCTGTCGGTCAAGCCCAAATCCAACAAATTTTGGAACCACTGTCTTTCAATGGACGAGCAGAGGATTTTTTCATGCCATTTTTCGGGCGCGTAGCAGTCGGTATCGGCGGGCGCGATGTTGAAATCGCCCAGCAGGACCAGTTTTTCATGTCGGGACAATTCGTTGCGGAGAAATTCGGTCAGGGCGGCAAACCATTGTTCTTTATATTGGAATTTCGGGCTGTCCAGGGCTTCGCCGTTGACGCAATAGACATTGACGATGCGCACGCCGTTGACGGTGGCAGCGATGACGCGGCGTTGCGGGTCGTCGGGCAGGGCGGGCAGGCCGGTGTGTACGTCCTGCGGTTCGCTGCGGCTGATGATGGCGACGCCGTTGTAAGTTTTTTGGCCGCTCCAAACGCTGTGCCAGCCCATCATTTGCAGGGCGGCGGCGGGGAATTTGTCTTGGTCGAGTTTGAGTTCCTGCAAAACGAGGACATCGGGCTGATGGTCGGCCAGCCAGTTTTGCACCTGCGGCAGGCGCACGTTGAGGGAATTGACGTTCCAAGTCGCGATTTTCATGTTGTGTTCCGAATGGGATGAAATGGGAAAGGCCGTCTGAAAAATCCTCCGACGGCCGGAATGGGGAATCAGCGGTCGAGGCAGAAGCCGCTCAATACTTCGAGTATGGTGCGGGCTTCTTCCGATTTCAGGCGGTATTGCAATACGCGGTGGTAACGGGTGTAGTCGATGAGGCCGGCACTGCGCAGTTTCGATAAATGGTTGGACAGCGCGGTTTGGTTGATGTCGAGTGCTTCCACCAGTTCGCCTACGTTGTGTTCGCTTTCGACCAACAGGCAGAGAATCATCAGCCTGTGGGGGTGCGCCATCAGTTTGAGCATTTCGGCCACATGCTCGGCATTGCGCATGGGGGTGTTTTGATTGTCGGCATTTGTCGGATTCAGACGCCGCAGGTTTGTATTTATGGATTTCATGTGTGGGATTTTAATTGGGATTGGCTCTCGAAACAATCAGATTGTGCGATGAATAATTGATGTTATTGAGAAAATTTAAACATCATCGCCTGATGCGGATTGATTTTTCCGCCGCATTGCCGCTTTTCGATGCGGGAGGGTGATTTTGCAGGTGTCCGAAACAGTGCGGGAGGCTGCGGTGCAGGGTTTGCGGTGGATTTGGACGGGTGTTAATCCGCTATACGGAAGGTTTTCAGCGTACCTGTTCCGCCGCTTCTTTTTTCAGACGGCCTTTGGGCCAAATGTGTTTACAGTGCGCCCAAAGCCAGTCCTTGCGTGAAGCCGCGCAGGGCGAAGGAGCGGAGGTTGTCCGGTTCGAGCAGGGTCAGGCAGACCAGTTCGTCGCCTTGCGTGTGGCCGGGGTTGCGGCTGCGGAAGAAGCGCGATTCGGGGTTGTCGGCGGTTTTCTCGTTCAGCCATTCGTTTTTCAGGTGGCCTTGCGATTCGGGATAGCGGATGAGGCCGCTTTCCGGCAGGTAGTGCCGGCCGAAACGGGCGGCGGCGAGGTGGTCGATCAGGCTTTGCGTTTCGGGCGGGGTGGGATAGCGGCGGTTGGGGTAGTAGGTTTTGCTGAAGACGTTGAGGTAGCGGTAGGTACGGTCGCCTTTGACGATGAGCAGCCAGTACAGGGGGAGGTCGGGTTGTTGGGCTTTGATGCGTCCGGCCAGGCAGCACCAGGCCAGCGGCAGGGTTTGTTCGCCCCAAAAACGGTGGTCGATGATGGTGTCGCCGGAAAAGAGGGCGCGGCCGCTGCGGCCGAGGTGGGTGAAGGGGATGACTTTGAGGGTGGTGAAACCGCGGGTTTCGCCGTTTTCGTCTTCCAGCAGCAGGATGTGGTCTTTTTCCAGCAGGTCGCGGCGGAAGAGTTCGGACGAGGTGCCGCCATAGTAGCGGGCATAGAGGCCGTAGAGGCTGCCGACGGCTGCTTCGGTCAGTTCGGACGGGGAGGCGGTTCGGGTAGTCAGTTTGTTCATGGCAGTTTCCGGGTCAGGCAGATGAGCCAGATGGCAAGGAGGGAGACCAGTAATGCGGTGGCGGCCTGGTTGGCGAAGTGGGGGGCTTCCCAGCCGATAAACCATAGTCTGGCGTGGGGATGGTTTTGGTTGAAGGCGGAAATGTAGTTGGCAAACCAGGCTTCGGCGGCAAACATGGCGGCCATGATGCCGAGGTTGGCGGCGAGCAGGCGGGGTTGTTCGCGGCGGCACCACAGGCCGAGCGGCAGCAGCAGGGCGAGGCTGAACAGGTCGTGGATGATGCCGTAACCGTATTTCCAAGTGTTGGTGCCGTACATGAGCAGGATTTCAATCAGTCCGCGCGCCAGCATGGGCAGCCAAAAGAGCAGGTAGGCGGTTTTCAGACGGCCTGATACGGCGGACGAGCTGAAAACCAGCGGCGGCAAGATCAGCCAGTATAAGACGGTCATGCCCAGCCACAAGGCTTTCGGCAGGGCGATGCTGCCGCCGTTTGCGGCAAAACCGTTCTGCCACAGGTAAAAACCGAGGGCGGCGGCCAGGGCGGAGAGGGAGGCCGTCTGAAAGGCGCGTTTCACAGGTGCAGTTCCTGTTCGCGCACCACGCCTTCGGGTTGCGGTTCGCCGCCTTCGGCCAGCGTTTTGCGCCAGCCGGTGATTTCGGGCATCAGCAGGTCTGCCGCGCTGTTGCAGAAGCGCGCCCGTCCACCGAAGCGGTCGATATTGTCGCGCTGCTTCTGCATCATATTGACGTCCTGCCTGATAATCAGGTGCGACAGCGGTTCGAACAGCAGGCGTATCAGGCCGTTCAAACGGCCGAATTTGTAGCTGATGACGGTGTGGACTTCGGTGGTGTTTTCATCAAGCGGTGTGCAGGACGAGGTAACGATGTAGTGTTTGCCGTCTGAAAAACGGTAGTCCACCTGCGATGTGGACGGGGCGATGAAGCGGTCGGTGTGGCTCATCCGCGTTTCGCTGTTTTGCAGCAGCCGCCACACCAGGCTTTTTTCGCGCGGCTCGTCCGCATATTCGATTTGCGCGCCGTCGGCATTGCGCCGCAACAGGGCGCGGACGGGTTTCCCGGTGGGGGCGCGGAACCACGAATCGTGTACATAAACCGCGTGCGGGCAGTCTAAAAAGTTTTCCAAACACCAATCCACGGGCGCAGCAAAACGGGTTTTCATCCGAAAGGTGGTGTAACCCGCTTCGCCGAGGCAGGAAAACCGCAACGGGGCGGGCATCGCCGGCTCGCCTATGCACAGCCAGACATAGCCGTCCTGCGCCATACAGTGCACTGCGGGCACACGCACGTCGGGCGTTTCGCCGCAGCACAGCGCGGGAATCGAATCCAGTCTGCCGCCGCCGTCAAACGACCAGCCGTGATAGGCGCATTGCAAACAGCCTTTTTCGTTTACCTTGCCGATGGAAAGCGGCACGTTTCGGTGCGGGCAGCAGTCGAGCAGGGCGGCATAACGTCCTCCACCCTGATGGAAAACGGCATAGTGGCGGCCGAACAGCCTGACTGCCTGCGGCTTTTTCCGTACCGCGCGTTCTGTGGCGGCGATATACCAGTAATTGTGCAGGCCGTCGGCGGCCGGAGGCGTGGTCATGCGGTTTTCCTTATTGATGATTTTCAGATAGCTTCAGGCCGTCATTATCCTATTTTCAGGCCGTCTGAAAAAGGGATAAGCGGCGTTTTCGGAAAAGGGGCCGTCTGAAAGTGAAAGTATATTTGTCAAATGGTTTTGGAGCGGTTTTTCATTTTGTCCGTACTGTTAAATTTTTGGCCGGGCATTATTTTAAAATTTGCTTTGTTTGATTTATGATTCGTTTCCCCTTGTTCAAACAACAAAAAGGACGTATGCCGATGGATACTCATGAATCGGATTGTGTAATCGTTTATGAGGAAACAGCTGATTTGTTTGACCAACGTCGTGCGAGCCGTGTCCAATTTGCCGCAGCCAACCTCCCGATTTTATTGGGTGTGTGGATTTTGGCTTGGATATTATTTTGGTTGTACAACCAAGCATCCATCAGCGGCAAGACGGCCAGCGGCTTGCAAATTGGCAGTGCGATGACAGTATTTGTGTTAGCGATTTACCGTTTGCTGCATTACCAAAACCTTTGGTTGGAGCGCCGTTGCAATGATGCGGGTAAAGCATGGGATACGGCGGAGTATGTAAAAAAGATAAGCTTCTGTTTGGCAATCGTTGGCATGGTGCTGCCCGCATTCGCTTTACCGATTGTTTTCGGCGGCCTGTTTCAATTCATTTTCGGTATGCTTCTGCCAGGCAATCGCAAGCCCAATATCAGTGGTGTGCCACAACCGGATACACCCGCTTTATGTTTTGCTGCAGTGCTTTCCTTCGTAGTCGCGTTTGCCATGCTGATATGGATTTTTCTTTAAATAAAAAACTTTACTGCAGGATGGCGGCTTCATCCTTAATACCGTTTTAAATTGATGTCGTACATAGCATAACAAAGCAAGCATGAGAGGCCGTCTGAAAATCTCGTTTTGGCAGAACGTATTTTCAGACGGCCTCTTCTGATTCAAGCATCGGCAGGCGGCAGCAGAAGCGGCGTTTTCCGCAGGGCGAGGCGTTGGTCGGCACGGAACAGGGCGGCAGCGTATTGCTGCAGGTCGGCGGTGCGGACGCATTGCGGCGGTGCGAGTTGGCCGATGCGTCGGGCGTAGGCGTATTGCGGGTTTTCGCCCAATGCGTTGTCGAGTGCGGCGGCAAGCCCGGTATCGGAAGCAGGGTGGCCGTCTGAAAGAATCAGGCGGTAGTAGGGCGGGGCAGCGTTCACGCCTTGCAGCAAGGCATGGTCGGGCAGGCCCGGGGCGGTGCGTAGCATGGCGCGGCGGACGAAGGCTTCGGTCAGCTTTTCACCGCATAAGTCGCTTGTCAGGCTGTCGCGTCCGACGAATTCCAAACGGGGAATATCGTTTTCCATACTGCGGATGCAGACGCGGTCGCCCGTATCATAGCGGTACAGCCCGCCTTGGGTGGTAACGATCAGGCGGTAGTCGCGGCCGTTTTGTAATGCCCAGGCGGGATAGATGTCCCGTTCGTCGGCAAATTCGTAAAAATGGCTGTCCACGGCCAATATCGGATGGAGGCCGTCTGAAAAAGGGATGCTGGAAACGGCTTCGGTAGACAGCAAGCCTTTACCTTGAATCCATACATGCGGCAGCTTCTGCCGCAGCAAGGCGGCGGGTGCGGCGGCGGTATGGCTGTCCCAGCAGCTGACGGTGTCGAGTTGCGGCCAAATCAGGCGGGTATCGGGCTGTGCGGCAGAGAGTGCGCGCGACAGTACGGCGCGGCGGCGCGGTTCGTGTATTTCGGCCAATAGTCCGTCCTGCCGCTCCTGCATGGTTTGCAGAATCGGCAGCAGGATGGACGGGTTCCAAACGGATATAAAGCTCAGGTTTTCCGCTGAAAGCAGCAGGCGGGCGCAGTGGAACTGCCATTCTTCCGCAGTTTGCGCGGCCAGCAATTCGGGCAGGAATAGGGTTTTTTCCGCCAGTACCGCGCCGGTTTCGCAGCCGAAATAGTCCAAATCGTTGCCGCTGCCGATCGGTATGCCGCCTTCGGTTTTGTCGCGGCTGCGAGTCAGCGGGCTGATGACGAAAAACAGCCGTCCGGCCAATGCCTGCGGCCGTTGCCGTTGCAAGTCGGCCAGCCACGGCAGTACGGCGCGGCAGAAGGCGGCATACAGGTCGTCGGTGTAGGGAATCAGCTTCGCCCCGCCGGAAGAGCCGCCGGTTTCTTCGAAATTCGATATGGCTTCCGCCGTTAAGATGCCCGAACGGCCTGCGGCGATTTGTCCGATGGACGGGCTGAAGTCTTCATAGCGGCGGACGGGCAGGGCGCGGGCGAAGTCGCCGTAGTTCTTTAGTTCGGCAAAACGGTGTTCCCTGCCGAAGGCGCAATCGCGGTTGCGGTGCAGAATATCGGCCAAAACGGCCTGCTGCGTCCGCTTCGGCTGCGCTAAGGCCGTCTGAAAACGGGTGAGGGCTGCGGTAAGTCCGGTGAAAGGCGGCATGCGGAAGTCCTCCGTTGCAAGATAAAGCGCAAGCCTACCGTATTTGAAGGCCGTCTGAAAAGGGATGATGAGTTGTGTACCTGTGCGTGTAAAATTAAAAGTTTTTAAATTCAGTTTATTATAATTTTCCGGCCATTCATGGCTTGCGGAATCGGCGTAAATTTGATTTAATGCGCGCTTTGCTGAACGGCAAAAGGGTGATTAGCTCAGTTGGTAGAGCGTCTGCCTTACAAGCAGAATGTCGGCGGTT
>ERZ772979.129-NODE-129-length-60466-cov-5.209134_pt1 | contig 60466 bp, 61 predicted proteins | sample MGYA00511130_ERZ772979 | MGnify/ENA primary metagenome ERZ772979 (study PRJEB29015, sample SAMEA2738103) | human oral metagenome | biome: human oral; feature: human-associated habitat; material: saliva | place: China | collected 2186 ...
TTTTCTATTTTATCTTTTACATCTGCAAGTTTCATAATATTTTTCCTGTTTTTACTACTTTCTTTGATTTAATATTTTTTTCTGGATTATAAACAGTACAAATTGTACAATTATTAGTTCTAAAATTTATATCCTTTATTCTTTCCTCTTTAAATTTAATATAAAAGTTCCCTTTAACAACTTCTAAATGAAGTACTCCATCTTCTCTTGCCAAATTTATAAGCTCTCCATCATAAGGTTGTCTTAAATTTTTATTTTTTCTTCTCCGCCTATTTTCTATTGTTTTTAGAAATTTTTCTTTCAAAAAAGACAGCACTTCAACACCATCTGCTGTTGTTAAATCTAAAAATCTACCCTCCTCTACTGCAATTTCTGATTCTATAACTGCAAAACTGGTATACTTATAGTTCTTATTATCATTGTCCCAAGACTGTGCTTCTGCCCACTTTTCTGCTAATTCTATGGTTTTTCTAGCAATACCCTCTACAAAAAAATAAACCCCATCGCCTAACCAATGCTGATCACCTCTCGATTTTTTATAGTTAGCATTAAGTATTTCTTCACAACTGTCAATATCTGTGCCGTGATGTCCTTTTATAGTAATGATACCCATAAATTATAATTGTATTATAACTCTCTACAAGTATTTATAAACATATATGGGACAAAGATATATCATTTTTTTGAATTAAGAAAATTTTTCTTCTCCCCTTACTTTAGATACACTTACACTATACGATCAGCGAAGGATGAGCGAAGGATGAGCGAAGGATAAGCGAAAGATGAGCGAAGGAAAGTCGGCGAGATAGCGCAGCCGAGTAGGTAACGAAGGATTACCGAATAATAGCAATCACTACAGCAGTATTGCTACCGCCAAAGCCTGAAGCAGTTTTAAGGAAATATGTTAGCTGTTGGTGTTGGTGTTCTTTTAGAAGATGCAAAGGGTGTGGCACACCGTTGTCTGAAGAATTGAGGCTCTTTAGTAGCACTCCTCTGCGAGCCGCCTCAATGGTGACGATAGTTTCCAAAAGTCCCGCGGTGCCTAAGGTATGCCCAAAATAACCTTTGTAGCTATTCAGCGGTACCTCAAGCAGTTGCGCACGACTAAATGCGTGACTCTCCATCTCGTCATTATAGCGCGTGCCGGTACCGTGGGCGTTGATAAGCTGTATTTGCTCAGGGCGCAATTGGGCTTCGTGCAGCGCGCGCTGTATGCTTTGGTAGAGTCCTTCGCCGGTACGCGAGGGGGCAGATATATGGGCGGCATCATTGATAGAGGCACTACCTAACAGCTGCGCCTTAGCCCCTTGTGGGTCACGCGTTACATAGGCTACTGCTGTAGCTTCGCCCAAAGTGATGCCGTCTCTATCAGGACTGTAAGGCTTACAAGGGTTGGCACTAATAGCCTGAAACGACTGAAACCCCGAAAGTACAAAGTCGCTTATCTCATCGCCTGCTAATACTATTGCACTGTCGTACACCCCTGCCTTTAGCAATCGGTCAGCTACCGATAGCGCCATTGCTCCTGATACACAGGCATTAGAAAGGACTATTGGCTGAGAGGTAACCCCCAGTTGAGTTGCTATTTTATGTGCTAAAGTAGAGAGATAAGGCAAAGGGGCATCTGCCGATAAATGGTTGATATTGCCTTTAGTGGTAGAAAGGATAAAAGCAGTACGCGAGGTGATAGTAATGCGTGGTAGCAGGGGCTGCACTGCCAAAAGCAGCAATTGCTCTAAGCGCGAAAACTGCCCTTTGAAAGGGGTATTAACAAACTGAGCAGCTATTCCCCCATCGTCTATCTTCGATAAGGGAATAGCTGCCCATCTGCCCATAGTGGGGTGTTTTGCAATACCCGATTGCCCTTGTAGTACGGCGTCTATAGTACTAACGAGGTCAAAGCCCAAAGGGGTCACTATGTTATACTCTGTAAAAAACAATCTTTTTCTAATTATGTGCTTGCGGCTCGCCTCTTACTAACCCTACGTAACTTATAACGGCCACTACTATACAAATCGCCATAGCAAAGACCATTGGGCGTTCAGTATCAATGGTGAAGAGGGCAAGAAGCATACCCACTACCGAGCCGATGCCAAAACGCAACATACCCGTAAGTGAGTTAGCAGTACCGGCTACTTCGGGATACATATCTAATATAGCAGCATTGGCACTACTCGACACTACCGACACAAGCCCCACATAAGTGGCTACCCCTACTACTGTAGCCCATAATCCCAAGTGAAAAATACCGCATACTAACAGCCATACACCGGCTATTAGCTGTATGGTGAGCCCCAATCGCAATGATTTTTCTACGCCTATTTTAGTAACAAATTTACCATTGAGCGAGGTAGCTGTCATCATCACGAGGATATTCAGCAAAAAGAAATAACCGAAATGCTTAGGTGCTACCCCAAAAAGCCCTGTATAGACAATAGAACCTGCTGAAAGAAAACAAAACATACCTGAGTATGAAAGCGAATTGCAGAAAATATAGCCTAATACCTTTTTATTGCTCAACAGCCTGCCAAAAACCTTTAGAATACTACCTATCTTTAAAGGCGTTCGTCTGACAAGCGGAAGAGTTTCGGGTATTTTAAAGAAGACTAATAGGGCACATATCAACCCCAATGCCATTAGCACATAAAAGATAATATGCCAATGAAACCAATCGGTTAGGTACCCGCCCAATACCGGAGCCAACAAAGGGGCTATCATCGTAACAATCATTATCATAGACATCTGCCGCGCAAACTCATTCTTAGCAAAAAGATCGCGTAGTAATGCCCCTGTAACTACGGCTGGCGAAGCTCCAAAAAAGCCCTGCACAAAGCGCAACGCATAGAAATGCTCTATATGCTTCACTTGGGTAATGCCTAAAGACACCAATGCCGACACTACTATACCAATAAGAATAATTGGTTTGCGCCCATAACTATCGGATAAAGGCCCCCAGAAGAGCTGCCCAAAGGCAAATCCGAAAGTAAAAAGGGCTAAAGTAGTTTGTATTTTCTCCTGCGATACGCTAAAGTCATTCGCTATATTGAGGAACGCAGGCAGGTACATATCTATCGCTAAAGGCGTGAGCATTGACAAGATGCCCAAGATAAGTACAAACAAAAAGTCGGCACGTGGTTCTTGCACTATTTTTTAGGGTCTTTAATGTTATTAATATCCTTCAAAAGTTGTTGGTAGTGCAGTTGGTTGATACTATTAGCGGCTTCGCCTTGTAGAGCTTGTTGTAGGTATTTTTCTACTTTGTTGAGATTTTGCAAAGCGAAAATACGCACATCAGACACTTGGTTAAGCGCTATTTTATCAGTTTTATTCTCTGGATTGATGAGTTTACCTAATTGCTCTATATAAGCGCGTTGTGACCCGCGTCTGTAAGTATTTTGACGTGCCTCAGAAGCGTTGAGAGGCTTCCACACCGCAGCAAATACATCGTTTAGGTACTCGTCGGCAGTATAAGGGTTTTGCGACACCAACGCCTGATTGGCAATACGATAAACTACCCCTTCGGCTAACAGATAGGCTAAAGTAGTATTTTGCTGTCCTAATATGCTGGCATCAACATCTACCCCTATTTTATCGGTTATCTCTTGTGGGTACAACCAAAGCGGCGTAGTAAACAAATGCTGATCTATATAAGCAACGGCCTCTTTTACTTTCTCTTTAGGTACTTCTTTATATACCTCTTTATCGCCTACAAAGCCTACATATCTATTGCCAATGTATTTGAGTACGTGGTTTAAATAACGGCGGTACTGCTGGGTAGCGGCTTGGTGCATTCCTAATAAATAGTCATACTTATCATTAGGCTGCTTTGTCCACTGAGGTAGGTTTTGTACTACGTATTTTAGGTTTTTAAGTCCGTAGGTATTGGCTTTCATCACGTTGTCGGACAGGTCTTCGCGTTGAGCACGAGGGTCTTCGTTATTGCCTTCGCCACCAAACCACAAACGAGGATTCGCTTTTACGCGCTGGGTAGTAATATCGGCAAGGGCTTCTTGCTCGGCATACTCATCTTTATACTTATCAGCATAGTAGCGGTAACCCCACTCTATCGCCCATTTATCGTAATCGCCTACACGGGGATAAATTCCTTTAGAAGAGATATTGTCTTCGGGCTGTGCTACATAGTTGAATCGGGCATAGTCCATAATAGAAGCGGTGTGACCGTGCGCTTCTACCCACGCCTTGTCGCGGAGTTTTTCTACCGGAGTGGCATAGCTTGCCCCCATATTATGGCGCAAGCCCAAGCAGTGCCCTATTTCGTGTGAAGAAACAAAACGGATAAGGTCACCCATAAGTTCGTCATTTAAAGGCAAAGTGCGAGCGCGCTTATCTACTGCCCCTACTTGTATCATATACCATTCTTGTAGGAGTTTCATCACATTGTGATACCAACCTACGTGGCACTCTATAATCTCACCACTGCGAGGGTCGGCTATGTTAGGGCCATAGGCATTGCTTATTTCAGAAGGCAAATATCTGATAACGCAGAAGCGCGCATCTTCCATACTCATAGAAGGGTCGTTAGGCCAAGGTTTGGCTACTATAGCATTCTTAAAGCCTGCTTGCTCAAAAGCTACATTCCAATCGTTTACCCCTAAGATAAGGTATTTTTGCCATTGCTTAGGTGTGGCAGGGTCTATGTAGAAAACAATTTGCTTTTTAGGTTCTACCAATTGCCCTTTTAGGTATTTCTTCATATCTTCTTTGCGAGGCTCTAAACGGAAACGGTGTATGTAGGCTTCGGCCTCGGTGCGCTGCTGGTCATCGCCAAACTTCACAAATCTGCTAGCAAAAAAGCCTACACGAGGGTCAAAAAGACGCTTAGCCATTGGCTCTTTGGGCAGTAATACTATCGAAACGTTTAGCCCCACGCTTACTGCTCCTACACGATTGGCAGCGGGGATATTGCTAGGCGATGCCGAAAAGGTTCGCATCGCATTGATTTCTACGTTGATAGGATAAGGACGCATATCTTCTACATACGAGCGGTCGAGGGCGACATTGCCTAACTTCTGAGCCGTCTTGAAGCTAGATGAAAAACTAATAATACTATTGTCTTGCTTGAAGAAATCGGTAACATCAATCAGCTGACTTTTCGTCTTAGGATTGCGACCTATAACATTGAAAGACGCAATGATAGGGTTAGCACTCGAGTTGGCTACCGCTGTATAGATGTTGTGCGTGCTATCAGCCTGTTGTACATTTACAAAAGCACGCAGCGAAAGGGTTTTGTCGGTGCGTTGTTCGAAGTAAATGGTCTGCTCGTTTACCTTTTCGCCGGCATACATTCCGAAGTTATCAGGAGCAGTTTTCAGACGGGTAACACACAGCAAATAGCGATTTAGGAGGGTATCGGGTATTTCGAAATACCATTTTTCCTCTATTTTTCGTACAGTGAAGAGTCCGGTGCGCTCTACACCACCTTTTTTAATGAGTTTGGCATACTCTTCAGCGCGTTTTTGTTCGGGTGTCTTTTCAGTCACCTTTGTTTTGGTCGTGTCCTTAGCAATAGTGTCTCTTACGGCTGTAGTTTTCTGTGCAAAAGACAGGGTTGTAGCTACTAAAAGGAGCAAAAAAATGTTCTTTTTCATTTTTCAAATAATAATTTATAGGTTCTACAGAATAGTATTTTCATTTGCCATTAGTTCGGCTATATCATATATTTTTACTTGTGTTTCTTTCTCTTTTGTCTTTACCCCATCGGTCATCATCGTATTGCAAAACGGACAAGCGGTGGCGATAATATCGGGGCGCACTTCGAGGGCTTGCTCGGTGCGGAGTACATTTATCTCCTTATCACCTTTTTCGGCTTCCTTGAACATCTGTGCCCCCCCTGCACCGCAGCACATAGCACGAGATTTGCACTTTTTCATCTCTACCAAATCGACTTCTAACCGGCTGAGGAGTTCGCGCGGTGCATTATAGACCTTGTTGGCTCTGCCTAAGTAGCAGGGGTCGTGAAAAGTGATGCGTTTGCCTTTGAAAGTGCCGGTTTCAACCGTTAGCCGTCCCTCATCGATAAGGGTTTTGAGCAGCTGGGTGTGGTGCATTACTTCGTAATTGCCCCCTAAGGCTGGATATTCGTTCTTGAGAGTATTAAAACAATGCGGACAAGTAGTGACTATCTTGGTGACCTGATAACTATTGAGCACCTCTATATTCATCATTGCCTGCATCTGAAAAAGGAACTCATTGCCGGCACGCTTAGCAGGGTCGCCCGTGCAACTCTCTTCGGTGCCGAGCACAGCAAAGCGCACCCCTGCTTTCTGCAAGAGGTGAGCAAAGGCTTTGATAATACGTTTCGCTCTGTCGTCAAAACTACCGGCACAGCCTACCCAAAAGAGTACTTCGGGGGTTTCGCCTTGTGCTGCGAGTTCTGCCATTGTTGGAATCATAATAATTTGTCGATTTGCCAATTTGTCGATTTGTCGATTTGCCAATTGCTAATTTGCTAATTGACTCATTGACTAATCGTTAAACACTTCTACGGTTTCTTCTTTGAGGATAAAATCGGTGAATTTGCCTTTGTAGCGGGTGGCTTTTACGATGTGATTGTCTATCCAATGATAATTACCGCCGCGGGGTTTGCCAAAGATGATGCCGTGGTACTTGAAGCCGTGCTTTTTGAGCCACTGCTCGGTAACCTCGCGATGCTCTTCGGTACGTGAGGTGAAAAAGTAAATCACGTGACCTTCGTCATACCATTTGTTTACTTGTGCCAGCGCATCGGGGAATACTTCGGCAGTAGCCATACGTTCAGGCTCTTCATTAGGAATATCATCGCCTACTGTGCCATCAATATCAATGAGGTAGTTCTTCACTCCCTCTGGCAATATAGGGTTCTTGTTGCCTTGAGCATCTTCTTTTAGGGTAAATTTTACGGTATCCATTTTTTTTCGAAATTAGGTTTGCGTTTTTGGAGGAAGGCATCGCGCCCTTCTTTTGCCTCATCGGTCATATAAGCAAGGCGGGTGGCTTCGCCTGCGAATACCTGTTGCCCTACCATACCGTCATCGGTGAGGTTCATCGCGAACTTCAGCATTTTGATAGAGGTAGGCGATTTGGCCATTATCTCTTGCGCCCACTGAAAAGCAGTCGCTTCGAGCTCGTCGTGGGGTATAACCGCATTTACCATACCCATCTCGAAAGCCTCTTGAGCGGAATAGTTGCGCCCTAAGAAGAAGATTTCGCGGGCTTTCTTCTGACCCACCATTTTAGCAAGGTAGGCAGATCCATAACCGGCATCGAAACTGGTTACATCGGCATCGGTTTGCTTAAAGATAGCGTGCTCTTTGCTAGCGAGGGTAAGGTCGCAGACTACGTGCAATGAATGTCCGCCCCCCACAGCCCAACCAGGGACTACGGCAATTACCACCTTGGGCATAAAGCGAATAAGGCGTTGCACCTCGAGGATGTTGAGGCGATGATAGCCATCGTCGCCTACATAGCCTTGGTGACCACGCACTTTTTGGTCGCCCCCACTGCAAAAACTCCACACGCCATCTTTAGGCGAAGGGCCTTCAGCAGAGAGTAATACAGCACCTATATTGATATCCTCATACGCATCTTTGAAGGCATCGAGGAGTTCGGAGGTGGTTTTAGGGCGAAAAGCATTGCGCACCTCAGGACGGTTGAAGGCGATACGCGCCACCCCGTCGCATTTTTTATACGTAATATCTTCGTATTCTTTTACGGTTATCCAATTCATATAAGTGAAAAGTGAAAAATGAAAAGTTATTTAGGAGGCAAAGGTAGTAATAATTTGTCAATTAGCCAATTTGTAGATTGTCAATTATTTTGTAGGTACTATGGTTTTCAAACAAGTCCAATGGGGCAGACTTATTAGACAAATCTAACGGGGCGGACGATTCTGATAAATTACAACTATTAGCTCATTATGATAGCTTTATACGCCAAGCATTTGTCTACTACTTCCTCGACGGTGGGGTCGTAGGAGGAAATATCCATAGTGCGGGCGTTGTAGTTTTCCGGATAGAAGAATAATGAACTGCCCTCGGGGTGAGGTACATTGCGATCGAAGCGTTCCATTAGTTCCTCTTGGCGATCGTCATCGTCTTCTTCTATGATTTGGTTCCCCAATTGTATGAGTTCTTCTCGGGTCATAATTCTAATTCGATAACTTTACTAATTCTTATGGTGTGATTGTAACGATTTTTCCTTCTTTCCAAACTACTATTTTCTGTTGTTTCTTGCGCTTTTCAACAATCATTCGCTCATAAGCAAGATCTAACCCTTTTAAAAGTTTATCTTTTAGACCCTCTTTCTTAGTTATTTTATCTTTCATCATTATTTTTCATTAAGTTAAACTTGTTGTTGTTATAAATTATGATACCTTTATGCCTTTCCTTTTGAGCTATAAGTTCCTTTCTTCCCTCTGAATTATCAAATATATAACAAATATCTACCATATCTATATAGATAGCAAAGAGATTGGCAATCCCATTATGATACCTTCTTTCAATGGTTTCTAAGGGAATGCTATGCCCTCCTTCAGCAACGCGCTGAGCGACACGTTCTTTTGCCATTGCTACATTGCGCAACCAAAAGAACAATAGGGTAACCTCATAGCCATTTGCTTGTGCCCATTCTATTTTTTGCTTATAGCTTTTAGTAGCCAAAGTAGTTTCGAAGGCAAAAGTTTCTCCTTTTTGCAATAGTTCGTCCATACGAGCGAGCATTATTCGCCCTGCTTGTACGGCAACACTCTCAGGCTGGAAAGGTGATAGCCCCTTAGCGATTTCGTCGGCATTGATAAACTCTTTGCAATTGAGTACTTCGGGCAAAATGGTAAAGGAAGCGGTGGTTTTTCCCGCGCCATTACAACCTGCTATGATATAGAGTTGTTTGCTCATTCTGTTGTGTTTATATATTGGCTATATATATTCTTCAAATTTTCCTGACCGCAAAGCTATTGTGCTACATTTACTCATCTCTATCCACAGGCTCTTCAGTAAGAAGATTTTGGAAGTCGGAAAAGTTTTCAGCTATCTTCTCACAAAACATATCGTGATACCAAATCCAAAGCGAACCGTCGTGCAGGTTGATAAACACAAATCCTTCGTTTACAGAACCTATAGCAAAGGCTGATTGGAGTTCTTCAGGAGTTAAAGTGTCTTCATCACGGGTTTGTAGTATCGAAAAATCAAGATCATCACGAGTAAAGAAAGCGTAATTGCAGAAAGATTCACTAAAAGTATGCCCAAAGAGAAATTCTTTGCTCCATACTTCAATATCGGTACTGTGTTCATATTCTGTATGAGGGAACATTGTGAGCCATTCGGGGAAGGTCTCTCCCTTTTCAATACTGTTTATATACTCTTTTGGGAGCTCTCTCCCTAAGTATATTGTAGGTAATACTTCGTTGTTCATAGGTTTGTTATATTTAGTTATATATATTCTTCAAATTTTCCTGATCGCAAAGCTTGCGTTTGCTCCGCTATAAGGTTTTGCATCTGCTCTTGTAGGGCTACATCTTTACCATTATTGACAATAATTACTCTTGTAGCGTAGAGTATCAAGCCATAACGCATTGAAAACTCAAGCAGTAAATCATTCTCTTTTACAGCTTTTTTTAGTACTTGTTCGCGTTCTTTTATTGCTTCCAACGAAAGAATATTAGCAAAAAAGTTAGTAAAAAGATCTTGCGCCCCTTCAAAAGAGGAAGTATATAGAGTAACCTCTTTATAGCGGGCAAAAATAGTCTCTTTTTGCGCCTCTGTACACAGCGGATTGTTATAGAAAACGGATAAAATATCCCAAAAAGTATCCCATAGCGGAAACTCTTCATCTAATGGTAACTTGATAATCTCCTCATAATAATACATTATGGGTTCGTATTTCTCTTCTATATGAAAGCTTTCCAACAACGATTCCAACAGAAAACTATCACTATGGCGCTTGATACGGAACTTCTGTATCTTTTTAAGCCGTAGCCACAATACTTTTTCTGCATCGGTGGTACAAAAAGGAGCTATTTCTGATAGATAAATGTTCATTTTCTTTTTATGATTATTCTGTCATTTCAAAAAACCACTTCAAAAAAGGGTCTGTAATAGGTTCATCGCACATACTATGAGGGGTTGCTACTTCTAATTCCTAATCATAATAGCCGTTATCCTCTATCCACTGATAGAATTTGCGGAGTTCCTCGGGGATTTGCATTCCCTTTAGGAGGGCATTTTCTAATTGTTGTAATAAGATGTTTGACATTTTCCTAATTTAAGAGATTATTGTTTATGAAAAAGAGCAAAGAAATCTTCAATAGTATTGGCAATCACCCGCCAAGTAAGCTCCGCATCATCCCAGAAGATAATACGAGGTTCCTCTCCTACACTAAAATCCATACAAAACTGACAGTCTGCACCATCTACGCCAAATATGAATATCTTAGAAAAATCGGTAATATACCCTAAATCGTATTCATTAATACGCTCTGTGTCGGCATATTCTTCAGCCTCTTCAGCGGGGAAGTCTTCCACAAGTTCTTTACTGTGTTTTATTATTTGTTTTTCAGTTTTGTAGAATATGTTTAGTTCAGTTTCTATTGGATTTCCAAACTGATCTTTGTCAGCTACCCAACTATCATCGGAGTTGCTATACTTTTTAACTAATGCAAAATACTTTTCTGGAATTTTCATTTTTTCTTATATTATTTTATTAAACGTGTTTAAATTGAAACTATTTCTTAGTTCCTTTTTTAGGTTTTTCAGCCATACTATGAGGAGTTGCTACTTCTAATTCCTAATCATAATAGCCGTTATCCTCTATTCACTGATAGAATTTGCAGAGTTCCTCGGGGATTTGCATTCCCTTTGGGAGGGCATTTTCTAATTGTTGTAATAGAATGTTGGGCTTCATTAAAACTATTTCTTAGTTCCTTTTTTAGGTTTTTCAAGTGTTTTTATTTCATTACCTAAAACGGTAATTACTTGATTGTTGGAAATAGGTCTTAGATCTATTTTCTGTGAGTATTCGTTTACTACTTTTTGAGAAGATTCCTTAAAAGGAAAGTTCAAATAATGAGGTAATAAATAAAAATCTACCAAATGCAACCCCGAATATTCTGTTAGTTCAGGGGCTTTTTTGGGTTCGTCCATATCGCTAACAAATTCAATATTAGGTGAAGCAATAACAGAACCTGCCGAAGTGCCTATGTACAATTTTCCGTTATTAATTTGTTCTATAAGTAGCTTGTCTGCTCCTTTCTTTTTTAGTTCCTGCATTAGGTAGAATGTATTCCCTCCAGAAATAAAAATATAATCATTCCGCTCTAATGCTTGGGCTACCTCTTCGGTAGTAGCGGTAGAAACTTCTAATTCTTCTATGATAAGACCTAATTTTTCAAAGGCTTTTCTATCGTCATCGACATAAAAACGCACTTCTTCTACCAAACTTGCTGTTGGAATAAATGCTAGTTTCTTTCCTTTTACGGGTTCACCTGCAAAATCTTCAAATAATTTTGCTACTGAACTGAATGATGAGGTTAAAAATAATTTTTTCATTTGTGTTAATTATCCTAATTTTTTCATTTGTGTTAATTATCCTAATTTTTTGGCATCAGCTAAAAACTGTGCTAAGCCGCTATCGGTAAGAGGGTGTTTGAGGAGTCCGGTGATTGCCGAAAGAGGAGCAGTAATGACATCGGCTCCTATTTTAGCGCATTCGAGAATGTGCATCGTATGACGCACTGAAGCTGCCAATATCTGCGTTTCGAAATTATAGTTGTCGTAAATTAGGCGTATCTCTTCAATAAGTGAGAGTCCGTCGGCTGAAATGTCATCGAGTCTGCCAATAAAAGGCGATACATAGGTAGCTCCCGCTTTGGCTGCCAAAAGCGCCTGACCTGCAGAAAATACCAATGTGCAGTTGGTGCGGATGCCTTTATCAGTAAAATATTTAATGGCTTTGACACCGTCTTTTATCATCGGTACTTTTACGACAATCTGTGGGTGAAGGGCTGCCAGCTCCTCGCCCTCGCGCACGATGCCCTCGAAGTCGGTGGCAATTACTTCAGCAGAAACATCGCCCTCTACAATCGTGCAGATGTTAGTATAATGCTTGAGTATCGCCTCTTTGCCGGTGATACCTTCTTTTGCCATTAATGACGGATTGGTGGTAACTCCGTCTAACACGCCCAAATCTTGGGCTTCTTGAATTTGTGCTAAATTTGCTGTATCAATAAAGAATTTCATATTACTTGTTTTTTTATAGTCCTTTAATTTTAAGAAAACAATTCAGAATGACGAACTAACCGAAAAGCTGTCTAACGTCTTTGTACTTTTTTAATAAATGTCCTTTTTCCTTTACCTCTTTTAGAGCTTCATAAGTTTCCTGATTAGGAATAGAATAATCAATAGGATAGGCTTTCTTTTTTTCCTTACTTGATATGGTGTGGAGATCATCGTATAAGGTTCTGCTTATACGTAGTGGAATCGTTTTTTGGGTTACTGGAACTGTTGTTGTCATTGTTTTTTATTTTTATAGTTTTGACAAATTTGCTAATTGACAAATTTGCTAATCTGTTAATTGATAATGTTTCATCAGCATTTGCTCGTAGCGTTTGCTGGGCAAAAGTCGTTTGAGGACTATTGAAAATTTCTGTAAGAAACTGCCTTGTTTATAATGCACTTTGGGGTGCTTGGTGTTGATTACTTTGAGTATCTTTTCGGCCATTTCTTTAGGGTCGCCACCGCTATCGACGTGCTCGTTCATCAGGCTGAGTTGTTTTGCATACACCTCAGCATAAGGAGAGTTTTCGTTTACGGGAGCGTGATAACGGCGAGAGGCTATGTCGGTAGCATAATCGCCGGGGGAAATGGTGCAGACCTCTATACCAAAGGCTTTTACCTCCATACGCAAGGCTTCGGTCATCAGCAGTAAAGCCCCTTTGCTGGCTGAATAGGCTCCGCGAAAAGGCAAGCCCATATAGCCCGCTATAGAACTAATGTTGATAATACGTCCGCTCTTTTGCGCACGCATAGTAGGCAGAACCTCTTGCACTACAGACATAGCGCCGTAGAGGTTGGTGGCAAAAACATTATGCAGTTGGTCGGCTGGCAGCTCTTCTACCGCCCCTGTGATGCCTACCCCTGCATTGTTGATAAGGACGTCAATACGCCCTACCTCGCTGAGGATTTGCTGCACTGCCTGCTTGATAGTGGCTGGCTCTCGCACGTCCATAGGGAGCAATCTGAAGGGGAGGTTCTTGCCCTCGACATTGCGTGCCGTGCCGTACACCAAAAAGCCCTTAGAGGCGAGCAGCAAAGCGGTTTGTTTGCCTATACCGGAAGTCGCCCCCGTAATAAGAACTATTTTAGGGGCTGACTGATTGCTATTGGTTGTTGTCATACATTTGTTTAAAGAGAATGCTGTATCTTACTAAAATCGAGCGCTTGAAAATCGTCTTTTTCGATAAGAAAATTTACAGCCTCATTACCCTTGCAACGGATACCGGCTTTCTCATCGGTATCTATGCGCAGTAGTAGTATTTTGGGTAAGCCGTCGCTACCTACCGCCTGAGCGTTGTCGTCGACCTCGCTATAGCCCCCTATATGATGCCCTCGAGAGGCAGGCAATAACTCTTTGAGCTTTTCGGCTATCTTTTCAGGCAAAAGAAGGAAGTTATCTCGCTGCTCCCCAAAGTAGGTTTTCCACAGTGGCAGCAACGAATGATTAAAACGCAGCTGCTCATAAGAGAAAGTATCAATATCTTTGGTGAAAATTAGTCGGTAGGCCTTTGTAGGAGCAAAAGGCAAAGGCTTGCCTTCGAACTGATACAGCTGCTTAAAATCGTCATAGTCTGTAGCCTCTTCGAAGGTAGGATAATATATAACGCGCTGTGTATGGGGCGAATAAGAATTGTATTGGTTACCAGCATACTTGCCATTGGCAGCTACCCATATTTGCAACAGACCTCTTCTAGGGTATATATTATTTTCGGGCAACTGCGAGCAGTTGATTTGTGCTAACATAAACAGCGGCTTGCCATTGCGCGCTGTAGGCAGTGTAGCGCCTTTAGGCAAGTAAGGAATACCGCCAAACTTACTATCGGTAATTGCCAGATTAGCAGATGGTAGTGCTTGTATATGTATTACCTGACGAGCTGTTGCTGTTTTTACCGCTTGGGCAAAGTTCTCGAGCCTTGTGAGTTGTTTGTCTGTTAGTCTATCTCCCCCCTCACTGAATATTGTTTGTAACCATTGCCATACTCCCATAGCTTTATATTTTAAAACTGAAAATTGTAATATACCTCTGTAAAATCGGCTTCTGCAAGCTCTTCTTCCTTAATAAGGAAAAGCCCTACCCCATCTATCCAATCTATGCCCAAATCATCATCGCAATCTATTTGCAATAATGGGAAAGAGCGGTAATTATCGGGATAATAATTGCCATACTCAGCTTCCTCGCCATAGCCCCCTAATTTGTTACCTTGCCCATCGGGTAGCCAATCGTTGAAAATCTCATCTATTTCGTCGGGGATTTGAGTAGGTGAGTCGTACAGGTAATGTGCATAATTGGTACCAAACTTTTCATTCCACTTTTGTACCAAAATAGGGTGAAAAAACGAAAGGGCATAACTGACCTCTTCGCGCTCTTTAGTGAAGTGCATTGCAAATTCCTTAGACTCTTTCAGAGGCATACACTCATCATAAAAATGGTATTCTGCTTGAAACTCTTCAAAAGGAGTTGCCTCGGTGAGGGTAGGGTAATACAACACTCTGCGGTTATCATCGCTAAAAGGGTCATTTCTTTCATTATGATTGCAAACCCCTTGGTTGTATTCGTCTATAAATTTTTCATCGACAACTCTTATCCAAAACTGCAAGAGTCCTTTTTTAGGATAGAAGCTGTTTGGGGGCAACTGCTCGCAATTGATTTGCGCTATCATAAATAGCGGGTAGCCGTCAGAAGTTCTGGGCAAAGTGCCTCCTTTGGGAATATAAGGTACCCCTCCGACTTTGCTATCAGTGATAGGCAAGCCCTCAGCTGGCGAAAGTTCATAGCTAATGACCTCGCGCTCTGTAAGCGGAAGTACCTCTTCTATAAAATCCTCAACTTGTTCTTTAGTAATATCCATAAGAATTTGTCGATTTGTCAATTTGTCAATTTGCCGATTGGCTAATTGGCTAATTGGTCATTAATATATTTTCCTTCTTCGCAAAAGTGCGCTAATTCGTTTTTGATAAATGTTTGTACTTCGTCTTTTACGCTTTTGGGGTACAGCAGATGCACATTGGCACCGGCATCGAGGGTGAAGCAAAGCGGCACTTTGGTGTCTTTGCGGTACTGCCATACGCGCTGAATGACTTCCAACGTATTGGGACGCATCAGTATGAAATACGGAATGCTGGTCTGCATCATTGCGTGGAGGGTGAGGGCTTCGCTCTCGACTACCTCTATAAACGTATCGATATCGCCTGTGGCAAACGCCCCTATAAGGCGATCGATATTGCTATTGGCTTGCAAAAAACGTGCCTCGGCAAAAGGGTGTCCGTGCATTAAGTTGTGCCCCACGGTGCTGCTGACTTGCTTCTGCCCACGGTCAATGAGCAGGATAGTATCTTGAAAATCAGCAAACACCGGTGCTACTTGCAGCGGGTAGGGTATGCCATAATCGTCTGAACTGCCCACAATAGAAGGATGTTGCCCCCATACCACTATACTGCCTTTGACACTACGGCAGGCACTACCCGACCCTAAACGCGCTAAAAAAGAGGCTTTTTGCCAAAACTCTTCTTCGGAGTATGTATAGCCTAACTCTCTGGCTACCTGCATCAGGCATACTGAAAGCGCTGCCATAGCACTAGCAGACGAGGCTATACCGCTGCTGTGCGGGAAGGAGTTATGCGAGTGGATGCTGAAATGATAGTCCGTTAAAAAAGGTAAGTAAGGAGCAATACGCGCAAAAAAGGCTTCGATTTTGGGGTGAAAAGACGGCTTTGGCTGTCCGTCGAAGCTAAAATCGAAAGAAAAAGGGGCATTGGCAGCTATACTTGAAGCACTTCTACGCTGGTAAGCAATAGAAGTTTCGGTATAGCAATGGCTTAGCGTAAAGCTAATAGAGGGGTTAGCAGGTAACTGCTCCCCTTTCTTGCCCCAGTACTTTACAAGGGCTATATTACTCGGTGCTTTGAATGTGATCATTTAGTCGTTAGTCGTTAGTCGTTAGACGCTAGCTATTAGTCGTTAGGTGTTAGAGGGCTAACGGCTAAAATTCAGGGTTACCTCTTATTGTATAAACATCCCCCCATCCCCCTTCAAAGGGGGAGATGTGATGGTCAGCATACACGAAGGTCATACTACCTGATTTTTCTATTCATCACTAAATCTATGTATAGATTGACGGTGTCTTTTAGCTGTTTGCGGTTTACGATGAAGTCTAAAAAGCCGTGCTCGAGAACGAATTCTGCCGTTTGAAAGCCCTCTGGGAGGTCTTGCCCTGTGGTGTCTTTTACTACTCGTGGGCCTGCAAAACCTATAAGTGCCCCTGGTTCGGCTATATTGATGTCGCCAAGCATCGCAAAGGAAGCACTAATACCCCCCGTAGTAGGATCGGTGCAAAGCGATATGTAAGGCAACTTTGCCTCATCGAGCTGGGCTAACTTAATAGAGGTTTTGGCCATCTGCATTAGCGAAAGAGCCGCCTCCATCATACGAGCTCCGCCTGATTTTGAAATCATAAGGAATGGCAGTTTATGCTTGATAGCATAGTCGATAGCACGACATATTTTCTCGCCCACTACACTACCCATAGAGCCACCAATGAAAGCGAAATCCATACAGCCAATGACAATAGGCGCCCCCTTAGAGTTGCCCACCGCTGTACGAACGGCATCTTTGAGCCCCGTTTTGTTAGTGGCTTCTTCTAAACGTTTGTCGTAAGATTTGGTATCTACGAACGAAAGTGGGTCTTTAGAGACCATATTGGCGTCTAATTCTTTGAACTCATTATTGTCAAACAGTATTTGAAAATACTCCTTACTGCCAATGCGCACGTGGTAATCGTCATCAGGACTTACGTAGAAGTTGGTAACCAACTCATCTTGCTCTACTATATTGCCGCTGGGCGATTTAAACCATAATCCTTTAGGGATATCTTTCTTCTCCTCTGTAGAGGTTTGTATTCCTTTTGCTGTTCTTTTAAACCAAGACATAGTTAATTAATCTTTTTATTGAACTGCAAAGATAGAAATTTTTTTTTAATTGGCAATTACGCTGTATATTTGCAACGTTTTTTTTAGAATAACTGAAAAGTAAAACATACTACTTTGGGAACTTTTATTAGATGTTTATACTTCGCTGATTTTTCGCTTTTTGTTCGCTCTTCCTGTATCGTTTGTATATGGTAAGTATAGTGTAAGAGTAAAGAGAAAAATTTTTGGGGAAGTGGGATTGGGACAGGCAGAAATGAGAAGAATGGGAGGAATGGGAAGGCTGAGAGGGCTGTGATAGGTGAGAGTGCGAGCCGCACGGGCAAAGATATGAGACTGGTGGGACGAGTGAGACAAGTGAGACAAGTGGGACTGGTGGGAGGGGTGAAAATGTAAACATTGTGGGGAGGGCGTGGTAATCCAAAATAAATTTGTACTTTTGCCACTTGTAAAAGCTAAACTATCCGTAACTAAAAAAGCTAAACTATCCATAACTAAAAAAAACTGAGCTATCCGTAACTAAAAAAGCTGAACTATCCGTAATTGAAAAAAAATGACTCAACATTTCTTAAAACGCTTTCTTATCTGGCGTGTGAAGCATATTAGCGAACGTCAATTTATTCTGCTACTGAGCGGAGTAATTGGTATCATCACTGGGCTGGCTGCTCTTGCGATGCGGTCGTTTACTCACTTTATCCAGTGGCTATTAGACGGGCAACTAGCCCAAACGGTAACTTATGGCTTTTACTTTGTGCTGCCTACTATCGGCTTTGCGGTGGTGTATTGGGTGAAAAAATATGTGATACGACACGATGTGAATCACGGGATACCCTCGATACTCTATGCCGTAGCTCACCAAAAAGGGGTGATGAAGCGCTTTCAGGCGTATGGGAGTCTGCTGGTAGCCCCTATTACTATTGGCTTTGGGGGTTCGGTGGGATTGGAAGGTCCGATGGTGGTAACAGGGGCTGGGATAAGCTCTAATATATGTCGGTTTTTTCATATCAACCAGTCGAACCGTATGTTGCTTTTGGCTTGTGCTTGTGCGGCGGCCTTGGCAGCTATCTTTAAAGTGCCTATCGCGGCTATTCTATTTGCTATAGAAGTGTTTGGGCTTGACCTGACGCTATCGTCGCTTATTCCTCTGTTTATCGCTTCGCTCTGCGGGGTGTTTACTTCTTATTTCTTCTTTGGCAGTGAGGTACTTATACCGATGACTATCACTCGCGCCTTTTCGCTGCAAGGAATTCCGTTTTACATTCTTTTGGGTATAGTGGGGGGACTGATGTCGGCTTATTTTACTTTTGTATATGAGAAAATCAATGCTTTTTTTAAGAAAATAACTGCTCCGTACCTTAAAATAGTGATAGGTGGGGCTCTTTTGGGGTTGCTTATCTATATAATGCCTCCGCTATACGGGGAAGGGCACGAGATTATCAATCACCTAAAGGAGGGACACCCTGAGTTATCGCTTAGCAAAAATATTTTTGGTTGGGATTTGTCGAACACGTGGATTATCATTCTGCTATTGGCGGGGCTTACCTTTGCCAAAGTAGTGGCTACCTCGCTGACCTTTGGCGGTGGTGGTGTGGGGGGTATTTTCTCGCCTATGCTCTTTATGGGGGGCGTGATGGGGAATTGCTTTGCGCGTATTATCAATGAATTTCCGATACTGGGCTACAAGGCGGCGCTGCCTAACTTTACTCTTGTGGGTATGACTGCCCTAATGACGGGGGTGCTACACGCTCCGCTGACGGCTGTTTTCCTCATCGCTGAAGTAACAGGGGGTTACTCGCTATTAGTACCGGCGATGCTGACGGCTGCGGTATCGTTTTCGGTGGCTAAGTATTTTAACAAATACTCTATCTACACTATGGAACTGGGCAGGAAAGGGGAGCTTATTTCGCAAAACAAAGACCAATCGATATTGACCTTAATGGACTTTGAGCAGGTGGTAGAGCACAACTTCGTGCCTGTTTATACTGATATGAAGCTGCGCGAGGTGGTGATGGATGTGGTGCGGGTATCGAATAGGAATATTTATCCTGTATTAGAGCGCGAAACGGGTGTTTTAAAAGGGGTAATTCTGCTTGACAATATACGTCACCTTATTTTTGAGGCGGATTATTACGATAAGATAGCGGCTATTGAGCTTATGCAGCCTGCCCCTGCGACAATAGTATCGGGGAAGGATAAGATGAGCACGGTAATGGATAAGTTTCAGCATACAGGTGCGTGGAACCTGCCGGTGGTGCATTCTGATGGGAGGTATTACGGTTTTATCTCTAAATCGAAGTTGTTGAGTATTTATAGGAGGAAGTTGATATACTTTACGCAGTGATAGGGCTCTACTAATAAAATACAAATTTAACTTTTATTTAACAGCAAGTGTAGAAAACAAACGTTACCTTTGCCCCGTTTAATGATAATACTTACATATTATGAAGAAATTTTTATTAGTAGCAGTAGCTGCCCTTGCTGTGGTAGCCTGCAAAAAAGACAAAGATGAGCCTGTAAATCCTAATGGGGGCAACGGAAATGGCAACGGTAGTGCCCAAACTGAACAACCTACCCCTGTACCTGCTGGGTTTGTGAAAACTATTCAAAAAGCAGGGAACAATGGCTCTTACACTTATACAGAAACTACTACTTATAACGTAGTTAATAATGTATTGAAAGGTTGGGTAATTGATTATCAAGCCACTGGAGGTTCACAGCCTTCTGGCATTACTACTCATACGCTTCAGTATGACGGCAACAAGTTGAAAACCTATGTTCAATATTCAGGCATTTATAGCACTACGTTTGAGTTTTCTTATACGAATAACAAACTTACAAAAATTGTAAGAAAGGAATACGAACCTTATAACACATATACAGTTACCACTGATACTCAAGGTCGTGTTACTAAATTAGAAAACAAAGTAGCAGACGGTTCAGATAGAGAAGTTTGGGAAGCCAATATAGCTTACAATGGCACTACAATTTCTCTTTCTTTAAATTCACAAAGTTATGGAGTAAGTACAGCGACTTATACCTTTGAAGGTGATAATGTAAAGAAACTACAAAAAGGAAGTGAAACTATTGATTATCAATTTGATGGTACTGTTGTGAACGTGTTAAATAATGAGTACTTATTCTTAACACATCTTGCTCAAGAGTTTTATAGAGGAAGTTTTCAAACAGTAGGTGGAGTAAAAGATTTATTTGTAAATTATAAATCTAAAAATGTAGTAAAAAAGGATGTTTTCTATAGCTATGAAGTAACTGAAAAAGAAGGTACTAACAAGCCTAAAACAGTAGTAAAAAAACTAACTGGTGCTTCTACTCCTGAAGGGACTATAAAATACACCTATTATTAATAATTTATTAAACTTTGTCAGAGTCTCAGGACTTTGACAAAGTTTTTTTAAGCCTTAAAAACATACTACAATGAAGAAATTTTTATTAGTGGCAGTAGCAGCCCTTGCTGTGGTAGCCTGCAAAAAAGACGACAACAATGGTGGGGAACAACCTACACCGCCTACCCCACAAGTAGAAACGAACCCTTATATAGTAAATTTTGAGTATCCTAAAACTATCGTTACTCAAGAAGGTGCTGGGGTTTCAACTCTTACTCATACTGTAACAGACCGTTTGCTTAGAGAGTCTGTTTACACAAGTGCTTATGGTAGTGTAGAGACTTGTACCTTTACTTATAACTCTGAAAACTATCTTACTAAGGCTGTACAAAAATCATCAGGACAAAACACTCCTACTACTGTAGAGCTTTTTTATAACAACAAAAAGCAGGTAGAACGCGTAGTAGAAAAAGGTGCTTGGGGTGATGTAACAAGCTATGCTTTTACTTATAATGAGCAAGGTGAAGTAAGTAAAGAAATAAGAGTTGGTGGAGGCGCTACCTCTACTACACAATTTGCTTATCAGGGTACCTCTGTAGTGGCTACAAGAGTAGAAGTTCGCGATAATGGAGGGGGTAGTTTTTCTACTACTACCAACTATACATTAGACAGCAAAGGAAATGTAACTAAGAATGAGTACAACGGATATGTACAGAATTTTACTTACACTAATGGTGCCAACTACAATGGGCGTGGAGCTTTTGCGTTTATAGCTCCTGAAGTAACTTCTGTAGCGTTTAGACAAATAAACTTCCACTACTACAAAAGATTTGTGAATGTAGCACAAAAGAACTTCCCTAAAACAAGTTCTACTGTGCGCGAATACGTTTATAACAATGAAAACAAACCTACTCAGATAGTTATTAAATCAACAGACGGACGTACGGCTACCCAAACGCTTACGTATTAATACTAAAATATAAGCATAAAAAAAGCTGTTCTTTTGTAGAACAGCTTTTTTTATGCTTATAAGGGTTCGTTATTTAACAGCTTCTTCGTATTTTTGGGCTACTTTAGTCCAATCGATTACGTTGAAGAAGTTGGTGATATAGTCAGCGCGTTTGTTTTGGTATTTTAGGTAGTAGGCGTGTTCCCAAACGTCCATAGCAAGAATGGGAGTGCCTGAAACCTCTAAGTTTGGCATTAATGGGGTGTCTTGATTGGCGGTGCTCACTACTTGTAGCTTGCCGTTATTGACTACTAACCACGCCCAGCCTGAACCAAAACGTTTGGCTCCTGCCTCGCTAAAGGCTTTTTTGAAGTTCTCGAAACTGCCAAAATCGCGGTCGATAGCTGCTGCTAAGGCTCCGGTAGGAGTTCCTCCTCCTTTTGGTGAGATGAGTTCGAAATATAAATTGTGGTTATAGTAACCCCCTGCGTTGTTTCTTAGGGTTGCATTGCTCATATCGAGCGTACTGAGGAGCTGCTCTATAGTCTTTTGCGCCTCAGGCTTCCCTTCGACTGCCTTATTGAGGTTGTTTAAATACCCTACATAGTGTTTTGAGAAGTGAATGTACATCGTTTCTGCATCGATGTAGCTGCTCACAGCATCATAATCGTATGCTAAAGGCTTTATTTTAAAAGCTCCGTCGTTAGCTTTTACCTCAGAGGGTTTGCCATAATTAGTTTTTTGACAGCTTTGCTCTGTCTTTTTGCATTTTTTACCTTTCTTCTGTTGTGCGTAAAGGTCTGTGGTGCCAAGCATTGTAGCCAATGCTATGGCAGAAAGTGTGATTGCGTTTTTGAGTTTCATATGAAATAATTTGAGTTTTATTCGTCAAAATCTTTGCGCTTTACTACTGAGCCTTGCTGGTACTCTTCTTCGTATGCTAAACGCCCTGTGCGGTCGTAATGCTTCCAGACACCTTGCTTGTAGTTGTCCTTCATCATTCCTTCCTCTTTTACTTTTTTGCTAGGATAATATATCTTCATCGCGCCGTTGAGAATGCCTCCTACATAGGTACGCTCACGGTAAATTACATTATTCTCTTGGTACTCGCGCCATACTCCCTCTTTGAAGTCGTTTTTATATTCGCCTTCTTCATTGAGGGTACCATTTTCGTTATAGAGGGTGTACTTACCGTTTTTCTCATCGTTTTTGTAGTTAGTTTCCTCTTTTAGTCTGCCATTAGAGTGGTAGATTTTGCGGGCGATGAGCTTATCAGCGTCGAACACTTGTTCGTCTTGCAAAACACCTGCCCCATTGAAGTTCTTGCGAGCTCCGTGCAGCTTATCGTCTTTGTACGACACTTCGCTTTTAGGGTTGCCGTTTAGGTGATAATTGCGTTGGGTATAGGTCTTTTCGTCCTTATAGTCGCGCTCTTCGCGTAGCAAGCCATTTTCCCACTGTTCTACCCATTTGCCTGAAGGTTTGCCATTGGTATAGTACTTGGTAGTGGTATAATTGCCGTGGTTGCTGACCATTTTGCGCCACCACTTGCCATTTTTCTCGTCGTTTTTGTAGGTTTCGATGCGCTCAACCTTGCCTTCGTCATCGTAGTACTTCCACTCACCCTCTTTCTTGCCGTCTTTATAGAAAGTTTCGTAATCAGGCTGTCCTTTATCGGTATAGCGGGCGCTTTTGCCGTCTAACTTTCCGTCTTTATAGGTAGTGAGGCGTATTACCTTGCCCTCGTGATATTGGGTAAAAGCCCCTTCGGGCAAACCATTTTTGTAGTGTTCTTCCACAATAAGTTCGCCCTTGTCGTTATACGTTTTTTTGGCACCGTCTATTCTACCTTTTTTGAAAGTAGCTTCGTAGTAATCGCCACCCCCAATAGCTACCTTATAGGCACCCTCTAAGGGTTCGTCGGTAGCGCTTAGGGTGAAGATGCGTTCGTTGCCAAAGCGCTCTTCGTCTATATCGTATTGCGATAAGTATTTCTGAGCTAAGCCGTTAGAGGCTATGAGCAGCGCGGTAATAAGTAAAAGTTTTTTCATTTTTTATTGACTGTTTGTTTGACAAGGTTGTATCATCACGCAACAAGTATTTGCTCAGTTTGCCAAAAGGTGAGAACTTTGCGCCGTAAAAGTTTTAAGACTTTCAGTTCGTTCTTTGACATACTGGGAAAATTAGCCAATTAGTCAATTAGCCGATTAGCAAATTTGGGAATTAGCTAATTAACTTATGCTAAGCTAATACTTTTTGTCCAACCCCTAAGAGAATTAACTCTTTGCCTTTGGCTTTGAAGCTGCGTACAGCTAAGTCTTTATCATCAATTTTGATAAGCGGATTGGTGTCGTAGTGATAGCCTAATACTTTGTTGCACTTTACAAAATCAGAAGCCATAATGGCATCTTCAACGTCCATTGTAAAATTGCCACCTATAGGCAATACGGCTAAATCTACTTTATAACGCACAGGAATAAGCTGCATATCAAAATGCAAAGCTGTTGCTCCTGCTACATAAACGGTTTTGTCTAAGGTTTTGATGATAAAACCACAAGCGCAACCACCGGCACTACCATCATCGAAAGTAGAAGAGTGCAAAGCAGGTACCATCTTAATTGAACCAAAAGGGAAATTATAAGCTCCCCCTAAGTCCATAGGGTGTGAATTTTCGATACCTAAATTGAAATAATGGTTAGAAATCTCGTAATTAGAGATAATTTTGGCATTAGTACGCTTAGCGATGCTCTCTACATCATAAGTATGGTCTTGCTGAGCCGTAGTGATGAGGATGTAGTCGGCAGGTACATCATTTACATTGATGTGACTCGCTGAAGGGTTTTCAGAGATAAAAGGGTCGATAAGAAGGTGGGTATCGCCTATTCGGATACCCACACAAGCGTGTCCGTAGTAAATTACTTCCATAGTTATTATTGAATTATACGTTAGTTTATTAGTTGTTAGTCTTTAGTCGCTAGCAGCTAGTCGTTAGACGTTAGTATAGATACCGATAAAGAATAAGACCGAGAGCAAGAAAGTGCTCATTGCTACGATTTTGAGTTCTTTATCTAAGAGTCGTAGTTCTGTATTGCGTTTTACTGACAATAGATGCACTACCAAAGGCAAGTAGGCTATAAGGTATAAGAGCTGCCAACGCATTTGTAAGCGCCATACTGAATAGCCGAGCATTGCTACCATAGCTATTACAACCAAATAATAATGATAGTATTTGGCTAATGGAATGCCCATCTTGACTACCAGAGTATGCTTGCCTGAACGGCGGTCGTTTTCGTAATCGCGCATATTATTGAGGTTGAGTACCGCTACGCTCAATAGTCCGATAGCTATAGCGGGTAGCCATACTGCCTTATCAATCTGCTGGGTGTACAAAAACTGACTGCCTACCACACTGACCAAGCCGAAAAAGACGAATACAAACACATCGCCCAATCCGCGATAGCCATAGGCTGAACGCCCTACGGTATACTTGATAGCTGCTGCTACACAAAGCAATCCTAACACAAAAAACACCAGCGTGTAAAGTAGGTTTTCGCTACCAAAAGCCGCTATTATCAGAACAATTGCTGAGAGTATAGAAAGAGCCGCAGTGATAAGCACTACTCGCTTCATCTGCTCACGTGTGATAGCCCCACTCTGTAAGGCACGGGCAGGACCTATACGGTGCTCGTTATCGGTACCTTTTACCCCATCGCCATAATCATTAGCGAAGTTAGAGAGTATCTGAAAAAGTACCGTAGTGAGGAGCGCTAATAGAAATATATCCCAACGGAAAGCCTCAGGTTTTTCTCGTAGGGCTACAGCACTACCTGTGATAATACCCGATACTGATAGCGGCAAGGTGCGTAAGCGAGCCGCTTTGACAAGAGTTATTGCATTCATCAAGGCACAAAAGTACGAAATAATTATATATTAGCAAATTAGCTAATGTGAAAAATTATCAAAATCACTAAAACAGGTATCTAACCCCGCCGTATATTTGTAGCCCTTGTGAAGGGTAATACGCCCAAAGGGTATGGCGCTGGGTGCTTAGGTTATTAGCCTTTAGGAATACTTGCCAGTGCTTGCTAAAAGTATAATCGGCGTGGAGATTTACATCTAAATACCCATTAAGAGTGATTTTCTCTGGGGTAACAGTAGTAGGCAGCACATAGTCTAAATCATAGCGATTGCCGATATAGAAAATGTCCATACCCGCGTATAGGGTAGGCAATATTCTGAAATCAGTATAAAGCGATACCTTTACGCTAGGTAGATTCCACGCTGTATTATCCATCTGTGTACGCGCCTTGTAGTGGTTGTATTGTCCTTCGAAAGTGAAGTTTACAATATCCTTTAGCTTACCGCTGAGGGTTGCTAATAACTCTACATCATTCACCTCATCATAGACTACCTTGAAGGCGTTATAATACTGATAAGGCAGTATCTCGCTAGCGATAGTAGGCGTTTCGGTGAAAGTAGTAAAAAGCGGCTTTTCTTTGCTCTGGCGGTAGCTTGCCTGCAAGCGGTACTGCAAATCGGTAGTTACCTTGCCATTGATACCTACGAAAGCATCGGCTTGTACGTTAGTAGGTTTGAGCTCAAGCATCGGTGCTACAAAAGGATTCTCTTTGCTGAGCTTTGATAAAGTGTTTTGCTGCATAGTGCCTTTTATACCACCAATCAAAATAGCGTCATCGCTTAGGGTGTAGGTAGCCTCTACTGCAGGATAAGCCTTGAACTTATCTTGGTCGGAGCGGTTAGCATCTACATACAGCAAACTCACCCCGAGCCTTAGGCTTAAGTTATCAATCATCAGCTGATATGAAGGGGTTAGCCCAAAGAGCATCCAACGGTTAGTGAGCTCATTAAGCGTATTATGCTGGCGTGAAAAACTACCTTCGTAATAATCTAAGAGCAATTGGGCGCGCACTAACTGTTCTTCGGTTAGCGGCACTTCGAAAGTAGGTTGTGCTTTTAGATTGACTTCTTTGCTGTTGAAATGGTCGTTTAGGGCATCTACACTAAAATCTAAGCCTTTGAAGTAAGGATTTTGCCACTGTAGGTAGCCGCCCACACCATAACGGAGGTAAATCTGTTGCATATCATCTACCTTGCCGCGCAAATCGTTGCGAGTAAAGACATTAGGGCGTATGCCATACCAATTATGCAAACTTCTGCCAAAATAACCTTTTAGCCCCCATAACATCTCTTGACTTTGATAGTCGTAATGCAGAGAGGCATCGGTAAGTGAGTAGTTCATCTCTGGGATAATATCCTCATTATCATCACTAGCCGAAATATGATCTACCAACAAAGAGAGTCTGCCATTATCGGTCAGCGGGTAAGTGATATTAGCATCGGCATAGAGGGTATTGAGTAATCCGACGCCCCCACCCACGTATGAGGTGGTGTAATCTTCGCGGATAACCTTAGGTTTTACCACCGCAGGTTTCCCTTTTTCGGGTACGAAAGTAGAAGCTACTGGCACAGAGTTGATGCTGTAGGCTATCTTTTTTTTCTTGACTGTAAGGGAGTCTTTCAGCTTAGCATCTTCGCGTTTTTTGTTGGCATCGGCTATGGTAGGGGCATACGATTTAACCACATCTACCACTTTGGTAGAGAGGCTATCCTTGCGACTTTGCCCTATCGCAGGGAGTACAGTTGCTATACATAAACCTATAAGTGTAATATATCTGTTCATTTTTTATCTCATTTTACTGATGAATTGCTTTTTGCGGCTTCAGCTTTTACGCTGGCGAGCTCTTTTTTAGCTTCGGCTACCACTTCGGGATATTCTTTGAAGTTCTTAGCCACACTCTCTAAAATATAGGAAGCCTGATAAGCATCTTTTAGTCCGTTGAAGTTTTTAGCCATTACTATCAAGCTCTTAGCAGCCCACTCTTTATGTCCGCCATAGTCTTTAGCTATGCGTTGTACTATATCATTAGAGCCTTTGTAGTCTTTGTCTTTGTTTTTGTAGAAGGCTTCGTAATACATCGCCTCGGCAGCAAGGCTACCCGTAGCCGTTTTTTGTACCTCTTGGTAGTACTTGCGCGCTTGAGCCTCATTGCCCCCTTGGGTGTAAGCACGAGCCAAAACTATATAAGCATCATTTTTGATACGGGTATCTATTGATTTCTCGCTAAGCACTTTGTTAGCGTACTCTATAGCCTTATCGTACAACTTCTCATTGTAGCACACGCGCATTAGGTTGCTCTGTGCATAAGTTTTATTTTGCGCTATAGTAGCGGTTTTTTCGAGCTCTTCGAGGTAAGGTTTAGCTTTCAAATAGCTACCTGCATCGAGTAATATCTGACACACACGAGTAAGCGAAGGTTCGCCAAACTCACTTGAGCCTGCTTTAGTAACATTCTCATAATGTGTAAGGGCTTCGGCTTTTTTGCCTGTATTGTAAAGAGCTTGTGCTAAGTAGAACTCGGCATTGGTGCGGCGCATTCCGTTAGGGAATTGTTGGAGGTATTTTTCAAAAGCCACAATTGCTTCTTTGTTGTTATTTTGCAGCAACTGGCGTTCGGCAGCCTCGTAGGTAGCACTTTCTAACTCGAGGTCAGTAACCTCGACATAGCCCAAACTCTTTGCCCAAGCGGCGTAGTCGTTCACCTGACCCATATCTACATATATCAGTTTGGCTGAAGAAACCGCCTGTGATGCCTCAGTAGTTTTAGGATAATCTTTAGCGATGGCCTTGAAGAGACTCAGTGCCTTTTGGTCTTCGCCTCGGTTATAATACACCAAGCCTTCGCGCAACATAGCACGAGGCACTAATGCATTGCCTTTGTAGTCTTTAGCAAGCTGTTGGTAGTACTGTAATCCTTTGTCGGTATCCCCTTGGGTTACGTAGGTATTGCCTAGTTCGTAAAGAGCATTAGGACGTAAGTTAGAAGTTGGATAGTTTTTGATGAAGCGCTCTAAATCTTCTATCTTATTATTAGGGCGATCTACAAACCCATAGCTGATAGCCTTTTGGTAAGCAGCATAATCTTGGTCTGCCGATTTGCTTTCTATCAGCTTGTTATAGCCCTCCATAGCAGGCCAATACTTACCTGTTACGAAATAAGAATCGGCAAGGCGCAACATAGCATCGTGCTTGAAGTCCTCATCTTTAGGGTTTTGCTTTAGGTATTTTTCGAAATTAACAATCGCTTCAGCATAATGGCGTTGATTAAAGTTTGCGTACGCCAATCCGTAGAAGGCTTTGGGGTATTCATCGGTTTTAGAGGCTGAAGAATTGGCAAAAAACTGCTGAAAATAGGTTGCCGCTTTGGGGTAATTCTTCAGCTGGTATGCTGCCTCGGCCGCCCAATAGGCCGCACGTGCTGCTATAGCACTGTTGTCGGCAATGGCTTTATCTAAATACGTAAGCGCATCAGCGTATTGCAGTTCGTTGAAGAGCTCTACCCCTCTGTAGAAAGCTACTTTCTTGTAGAGTTCGCGGTCTTTTGGATCAGACGATTTTTCTAAGAGACTAATAGCCGCCTGATAGTTACCTGATGAGATATACGAATCGACTAAGAGCCCTTGGATTTCGTCTTTGTGGTCATTAGGATAAGCCGTAGCGTAGGCTTGCAGCACACTTGGCACACTCTCATAAGGGTTGCCTATTTCATACCCTAAGCGAGCGTAGTTTAGGTGTGCATCTTTCTTTATCTGCGCATCAAAATCCATTTGCGAAGCATTTCTGAAAGCGTTGAGTGCCTGCTGCTTCTGCCCTGTCTTTAGGTAGCATTCTGCCAAGTGGTAATAAGCGTTTTGCGCTACTTGGTCATTGCCGTCGATTATCTTATTGAACTGAGCAATAGCTCCGTTATAATCGTTGTTTTTGTAGAGGGCATAGCCTATGTAGTAATAATCGGTATTAGAGAATTTGCCTTTCTTGCCTTTATAGTTTTGCAAATAAGGAATTGCCTCTTTGTATTTTTTTAGGTTGAAGTAACTCTCGCCTATTATCTTGTTCAGCTCTGATACCTCTTGAGCGTTTTTTGTCTTTTTGAGTTGCTTTTCGCCCTCTTCTATTGCCTCTTCGTACAATGCCTGACTGAAATACATATTGGCTTGAAAATACGACACGTTATTATTAACGCTGTCTTCAGTATCTACTTGCCTAAAGTAGCTCTCAGCCTTAGCATAGTCGTTAGTGTCATAGGCGATGTAGCCCAAGTAATACTTAGCATCTGCTCCGTATTCTTTGTGCTGCTGTATTGCCTCGAAGTAAGGTTTAGACTCGTTTTGTTTGCCAGTGTTGAAGAGCGCATACCCCTTCTCAAAATAATAACGGTCTTTCTCCTCTCCTTTTAACGAAAGTGGGTCGATAGCGTTATACCACTCAAGCGATTCGGCATAGTTGCCCTGCTGGAAGTAAAGATGCGCCATTTGTACATAGGCAGCCGAACTAAGCGGTGATTCGGGGTGATTTAGTATGAAGTTATTCACCAAAGCATCTGCTCCCTCTTGGTTTAAAAGAGCTGCAATAGTAGCGATGTAATATTCGCTTTGGGCTTTGACAGCCTTATCGGGGTGCTCAGCTTGTGTTTTGCGAAAAAGGTTCTGAGCGGGCTGGTACATCTTGCGATTGTAGAGAGCGATAGCTTTCTGAAACTCACTCATAGGCTCACGCACCTCGCTGCTTTCTTGCGACCATAGCAGCTGACTGTATGCCATCAGAACTACTGCTGAAAGAACTATTTTTTTCATAAATGTTGCTTATAATCGGCAAAGATAGGAAATTATTGTCAATTAACTAAATAATTATATATATTTGCAGAAAAATTTAGTCAAAAAAAGTGATTTATACTATCAGAAATAACTCCATTACTCTTGATGATATGGTGCTCTTCGAAGCCCCCGAGAGCTCATTTGCCGACTTTGCCAAGAAAGCACTCAAAGCCCTAAAGGTTGAATATCCTAAGTTTTTCAAAATGGATAATCTCTCTAAGTTAGCTTTCTTGGCTGCTGAAGCCGTTTTGAGTCCGCTTTCTGCTGAAGCAAAGAGCTACACAACACTTCTGTTTGCTAATCGTGCTGCCAGCCTCGATACCGACCTTAAGCATCAGGCTACAATAGCCAATCCGCAGGAGTACTACCCCAGTCCGGCAGTATTTGTCTATACTCTGCCTAATATTTGCTTAGGCGAAATCAGCATACGCCACCAACTGCATACTGAGGGTAGTTTCTTTGTATTCGACAGCTATCAGCAGGCGGCTCCGTTCTTGCAGACCTATAGCCAAGCTCTTTTGGCTCAAGGCGTAGCTGAGCACGTACTAACTGGTTGGGTAGATTATTTAAGCGAAGAATACGAAGCTATTTGCCAATGGATTACGCTAACTTAATTTGTTAATTTGCAAATAGTTCGCTACCTTTGCCGCAAAATAATAATTTTTATTTAGATGGAAGCACTTATTTTAGAATTGAAAAACCGTATTATTGAAGCCTTAAATCTCGAAGATATCACTCCTGAAGAGATAGATGAAAACGCACCTCTTTTTGGCACTGGCTTAGGCTTAGACTCTATTGATGCCCTTGAGCTCATCGTGTTGCTCGACAAATATTACGGCATACGCTTAGACGACCCCAAAAAAGGAAAAGAAATCTTTCAATCAGTAACTTCTATAGCCCAATATATCACAGCTCATCGCACTAAATAATGACAAACAAAAAGGTGGTGATTACCGGTGTAGGCATTCTCTCTTCAATAGGCGACTCTGTTGAGGCGCACCTCTACGCACTTACTCACCGCCGCCCCTGCCTAACACGCGTACATAATTTTGAAACTACTCATAAATATCACATCAAAGTAGGTGAAATAAAGCACACTAATAATGAACTGTCTCGAGCTCTACACCTGCCGGCTGTCAATGCCTACTCTCGCACTGCTCTTTTGGGCATCATTGCCGCCCAACAAGCGATTGCTAATGCACGGTTAAGTCCGCTACACTTAGCAAGTACAGGCTTAGTGATGGCATCGAGTGTAGGGGGAATGGATATGACAGAGCGCTATCTGTATAGCTATGAAGACAATGAGCACTCCAGACGTTATATTAACACGCATTATATCGGTAGTATTTCTCACCAAATAGCTGACTATTTTAGACTGAAAGGTGTCGTTACAAGCCTTAGTACCGCCTGCTCATCATCAGCTAATGCGCTTATCACAGCCTCTCACCTAATACGCACAGGTAGAGCTGATTGCCTTATCGTAGGAGGCGCCGATGCCTTGTGCAAGTTTACTATCAATGGTTTTCACAGCCTGATGATACTCTCTGATACTGATTGTACTCCTTTTGACGAACACCGCAAAGGGCTCAACTTAGGCGAAGCCGCTGCTTTTTTGGTATTAGAGTCTGAAGAAAACGCTAAGAGGCGTGGAGCGCGCATCAAAGCTGAACTCACTGGCTGGGGCAATGCTAATGATGCTTTTCATCAAACAGCCTCATCTGCTGAAGGACAAGGGGCTTACTTAGCTATGCAACAGGCACTACAGCAATCAGGATTGCAACCTACAGAAATAGATTATATCAACGCCCACGGCACCGCTACTCCTAATAACGACCTTTCTGAAAGTCGTGCTTTAGAGCGCATTTTTGGAACCCAAGTGCCTGATTTTAGTTCTACCAAACCTTTTACTGGACATACGTTAGCCGCTGCTTCTGCAGTCGAAGCGGTCTTCAGTCTGCTGGCACTGCGCAATAGTGTGGTATTCCCTAATTTGAATTACGAAACGCCAATGAGCGAAGTATCTATACGCCCCCAAACAAAATCGGTGCACAAGCCTATCAAGCACGTGCTTTCTAATTCATTTGGCTTTGGAGGCAATTGTTCAACCCTAATATTCAGTCGATTTACTAACAACTAAACAGCTAACTCGTTAATATTATGCTACAATTATTTTATCATTCTTCTTCTGAAGCAGGTACTGACGAGGCTGGAAGAGGTTGTTTAGCAGGGCCCGTTACAGCAGCAGCAGTAATACTGCCTCCCGACTTTCATAACGAACTTCTTACTGACTCTAAACAACTAACAGAAAAACAGCGCGACCAATTACGCCCTATTATCGAGCGCGAGGCAGTAGCCTATGCGGTGTGCCACGTACTACCCGCCGAGATTGATGAGTTAAATATTCTCCGTGCCTCTATTACAGCTATGCACCGTGCGATAGCGCAACTTTCTGTTGTTCCTACTTTTATAGCAGTAGACGGCAATAAGTTCGTACGTTACGCTCAGATACCCTATGCTTGCGTAGTAAAAGGTGATGGTAAAATACAAACCATAGCAGCAGCTTCTATTCTTGCTAAAACCTACCGCGATGCTTATATGAGCGACCTTGCGCTACAGTTCCCAGAATATCATTGGCAACAAAACAAGGGCTATCCTACCCCTGAGCATCGTAGGGCTATTGCTGAATATGGCGCTACTCCTCATCATCGCAAAACCTTTCAGCTATTACCTGTAGAGCAGCTTAGCCTTTTTTAGCCAAAAGCCTTATAATCTACATTTTGTGTATCCAAAACTCTGGATTCAGACGGGTGGTATTTTTGTATAAGAAGAACTTCATTTCGGTCTTGCCGTTTGCATTGGTGAAGATTTTGCCAAGCGGGTCTTTAGCCTTTACCTTATCTCCTTTTCGCACATATACATCTATCAAGTTGTAATAAATAGTAATGTAGTTGCCGTGGCGCACTTGCACTACTTTATTACTACCTGGTATCGACTGTATAGCCGACACTTCTCCTTCAAACACACAGCGCGCTTCAGCTCCCTTTTCAGTGGCTATTGTCACACCATTGTTATAGTGTTGCAACTCAGGATACACAGGGTCGTAATACACCCCAAAGCCTTGCGCTTTATACCCTTTTGCCACAGGCCATATTAGGTTACCCTTATTAGCCTCAAAACTATCGGCTACCTTCCTCGATTCGGGAGTAAGCACAAAAGTTACTTCAGCAGTATTATCAGCCGACGGAGGGGTAGTAGTAACCATACCGCTACCTGTAGCATTTACGCCACTAGCATTATTTTTCTGTTCGCGTTTGTTAGCCTCGATAATAGCCAACCGTATAAGTCGCTGTATTTCTCGGTCTATAGCATTAGCTTGCTTTTGTTTTTCGCGTATCTGACTTTCATAGCTGCGCTCTACCTCGCGTATGCTTGCTGCTAATTGCTCTAACTCTCTCTTCTCTTGCTGTAGGGTTGCTTGCTCTCGTCGCTGCTCGTCAAGTACTTGGTTCTTCTCATTGCGTTGTGCTACTAATGTATCATTCAGACTCTTTATCTTGTCGGTTTTAGCTTGTATAAAGCCCACCTGCTCCTTGCGGTAATTAGCGTACTGCTTCATATACGACAGTCGCTTGTAAGCCTGCGAAAAACTCTCTGACGACAATAAAAAAAGTAATCGGTTTTGTGCCGACTTGCTCCTGTATGACTGTACAATAATTTTAGCGTATTCGTCTTTATGATAAATAAGCTCTTTCTTCAGATTGCGCAATTGGTCTTCATTATCTGCTATTTCTTTTGATAGAAGATTTGCTTGCTGCTGATTGATTTGTATCAGGCGTGTGCGGATAAGAATCTTCTCATTCGCTTCTTCTATCTGCTGAATTGTACTCTTCCGTTGCTGACTTTGTTGTTGTCGCAATGCCGACATCTGCTTGATTTGCTCAAGTAGTGCCTTCTTGCGCTGTTCTAAGTCCTTTTGCTTTGTTTGCCCTATACCCAACAAAGGCACGAACAAAAATAGTAATATGAGTTTAAAAATAAACTTCATCACTTGTCAACTGTTATCTCTTTAAATCCTTCTGGTATTTTAAACGGAAAGTTAATGCTTTTATCGAGTTCTATCCCCTTAAATTCTATGCTTATCTCTGTCTGATTAGCCCCCTCTGTAGCTACGATTTTCAGTGTATGAGGCAACAAAACCTCCCCTACCTGCTGATACTCGTAAGTAACCACTGCCTTTTGCTGCTTAACAGGTTCTACTACCTCTGTACTCCCTACCCTATACGTATCAGGCAGAAAACGATAGATTACCTCTACAGGCGACTCATCAATGATTTGCAAATTATAGCGGTTATTCTCTTCTGGCAATAGTTTTACTACTTTTTCTTTCTCAAAATAAGAGGCGTATAAAGCATTGCCTAATAGCAAATTCTGCAAGGCATCAAAATCTACTGTTACTCCTAACAAACTGCTGATATAGCTAAAATCACCGTTGAAGTAAGTACTATCTAAACGATTGAAAAACGCTGCTTTCTCTGGAGTAATAAACACTTTAGCTATACCCAACGGAGCTGACAACCATATAGCCTTGTCTTTTTCCATACGAAATGACAATGGTAACGACTGACTATTTTTCCCATCATTGTAAGATACCTGCACACTCCCCACAAGGGTTTTAAACGCAGGAAACGATGCCAAGTGATGTTGCCACACCTCTTGCACTTGCTTTTCAGTAGTGACCTTACCAGTAGTAGCGACTACCGCCCGCTTTGTCTTACAACCTACGGTCAAAAATAAAAGCGTAAATATTATAACTAGTTTCTTCATTTATTTGCTAATTTAGTCATTCCAAAAAGAATCTTCTATATAAAAAACAGTATCTATAAAAAATAGAGACCCATCGCGAGTAAGTACATTTTCATCGTGAAGATCTTCTAAGATAATGCCTAACTGAGGATTTCGGTAATCATTATTCCTAATGCACTCAAAACCATTCATCTCCATAAACGCTCTTACATTCTCTAATGAAGTAGGAGCGTCAGCCTTAATATAGTCTTGTCTGACTACTGCATATAGTGTGCCACTATCTCTGTAAAAACCTTTTAACTGATAAGCTGTATCTGGAAAAAAGTAATTGTGCAGCAACAAATTGTAAAAGTAGTCTAACCAAGAAGCGTAATAAATACTATCACTAAGCTTTAGCACTTCTTTTTCTCCATTGAGATACACTTTCTGCTCTGCTCCTTCCGATACAAATAAAGATAAGTCAATCTTAGGATACCAAAGTTTTTCAGTCTCTATCCATTTACAGAGGCTCTCTGTTTCTTCTCTTTTGTGCGGCTTGTCCTTTTGAGCCATTCGGCTTGCGCTTTGGCTTCCTCTAAGGTAACAGGCGGCTGCTTTGATAGTATCTCCATAGCTAACTTTGCCCGTTCCGCAAATGATATCTTGCAATTCATACTTCATCAATTTAGTAATTTTCTCATCAACAAATTGGCAAATCGACTAATTGCCAGTGCTACCAAAACCTCCTGCTCCTCTCTCAGTTTCGCTCAGTACGCTTACTTCTTCAAAAGTAGCTTGTTCATATCGGGCAAAGACCATTTGTGCTATCCTATCGCCGTGCGCTATCTCAAAAGTTTCGTTAGAGAGATTGACGATAGGCACCTTTACCTCGCCCCTGTAATCGCAGTCTATAGTACCTGGTGCATTGATGACCGTGATACCGTGCTTGATAGACAAACCACTGCGCGGACGCACCTGTGCCTCATAGCCATCAGGTATTTCTAAATACAAGCCCGTAGGCACTAACGTACGCTCCAAAGGAGCCAATCGGATAACCCCCTCAGGCAGATTTGCCCTTAGGTCTACCCCTGCAGCCCCTGCCGTCTGATAGGCCGGTAGCTCGTTAGCTGATGTGTTCTTTATTTTTACTTTCATCTTTTTACTACATTTTATTAGTTGTGAATTGTTTAAACTCTTCTGTAGTCATTACCTTGCCGTCTGGCAATACCACATACATTTCCTCGTCTAATATGCCAAAAGCAATTTTTCCTTCTTCAAAATCAGTAACCTCATCAAAACGAGGTGCTAAGATTTGATTCCCTTTGGTATCAATAAAGCCCCATAATCCATCGAGACATACAGCAGCACGCCCGTGACAGAAACTCCTCACTTCATCATAAACAGGTGTTGCGATTTCTTTGGCTTCTGTGTTGATAAACGTCCATTTGCCGTTCTTGTTCACTGCTGCAAAACCTTCGGTAAAGTCCATAGCTTCATCGTATTGCAACTCACAAATCAACTGATTGTCAGTATTTACATACCCCCATAGCTCATCGCGCATCACAGCAGCATAGCCTTCGCTAAAACGTGCTAAATCTTCGTACTCGGGACAAATAAGCCATTCGTTTTTCTCATTTATAAGTCCCCAGCAGTCTTTGGTCATTGCCTTAGCTGTTCCTTGCAAAAAGCTCTCCACCTCATCGTACATAGGCTGTATAGCCCACTCGTTTTTGGTAGTGATAAAGCCCCATTTGCCGTCTTTTTTTACCGCTCCAAGCGTTTCAAAGAAAGGCATAGACTCTTCGTATTCAAAAGGAATTACCTCCTTGCCTCGTATGTTTATATAACCTGCTTTGCCGTCTCTCTTAGCTGAAGTAATCGTCTTCATAAAAGGGTGCGCATCGTCATAAATAAGCGGAATTACCACTTCTCCTTTTTTATTTACAAATCCTGATTTGCCGTTTTTTACCACTTTAGCCAAGTGATTCGAGAAGTAAAACACCTGATCATAGTACGTAGGCACTAATTCCTTTCCATCAACATCTATCACTCCCCAATAGTTACCTACCTTCACAAGCGCCGACCCCAGCAAAAAAGGAAGCACTTTGTCGTACTTAAACGGACAAATCTCTTTCCCATTACGGTTTACAAAACCCCATTTGCCATTACGTTTGGCTGCTGCCAAATCGTCAGAGGTAAACATAGCTGACTCTTCGTAGTTATTTCGCCACATTTCTTGTGCGGTATCCATAGTAAATTCTTTTTTATTATTGGGCGCAAAAGTACAAAATAATTAGCAATTAGCAAATTTGTCGATGAGCCAATTTGCCAATTCACTAATTTGCTTATTGACAAATCGACTCATCGACTCATTTTAATTCTAAAGGGTTACCTCTTTAGTGGTTACGTTGCCAGGGCGGTCGGTAGCGGTTATGAGCACCTTACTGCCACTAAGCGCTGCATTGATAGCGGTAGTGGTATACACCCATTTGCCTTCGCTAAGGGTAGCGCTACCCTCTTCTACAGCCGAGCTGTTAGCAGCGACTATCTTCACCTTTACCGTCATCACTTTCGAAGCATCGGCTACCTCTATACTTATTTTCTCACCACTACTAACCCCAGTGTAAGCCGAGGTATCGATATGGTCGATTATAGGGGCTTTCAAATAGTCGGCGACAGCCATTGCATAAGCACTCACCCCTGGGCGTTTAGCCGCTTGGTCAGCGTACACTTTTTTAAGGGCTGCGTTTTGCAAAGCGTTTTTAGCATATACAGTCGCTTTAGCAAACTTATTATTAAGAGCGATTTGTTTAGGTGTGCTACTTCCCTTGCGATTAGGATATTTAGCCACTATGGTTTCACCATTTACTTGTTTGAATACTAATTGATTGCCAATTCCTCCGCTCAAACCTGCGGTTACGATGTTGTTTCTACTTTTTGCCATTTTTTTATAAATTTTTAGGTTAGACTTGAGGGCTTCTCCTTGAAACACTATACCGCACAGAACGTGCACTTTTTCTGGTGATAAGTATCTTTGAGGAGCTCCCCTCGTTTGTTTTACGCTGCAAAGGTGCGGCAAAAAACAAAGCTCCGCAAAAAGTTGTCGCATCGTGTTACAACCTTGTATCAGTGTACTACAGAACTGTCAGGAAAAAGAGGCTATTTATTGTTCTTTATCTCAAAAAAAGTAGTACCTTTGCTATTAAATAAAAACCTTTAAATTATTCAACCAATGAAAGCAGAAGAAATAAAAGAGCTCTTCAAGAAATTTGAAGAAGCTGCGCAAGAAGTAGAGGGCATTGAATGCTGGAGTGCCAGAGATTTACAAACACTTTTAGGCTATGCTCAATGGCGTAACTTTGAACTTATCATTCAAAAAGCAAAAGTATCGTGCAGCAGTGTAGGTGAGAATATAGCCTATCATTTTGCTGACGTCAGCAAAATGATAAATATAGCAAAAGGAGCTGAAAGACAGGTAGATGACCTCCTGTTAACTCGTTATGCATGCTATTTAATTGCACAAAATGGTGATAATAGAAAAGAGGAAATCTCTTTTGCCCAAACTTATTTTGCAGTACAAACACGCAAAGCTGAAATAGTGGAACAACGCCTTTTAGAATATGAGCGCGTAAGAGCAAGAGAAAAGCTCTCTCAAACTGAAAAACAACTTTCAGGAATACTCTACGAGCGTGGAGTAGACGACAAAGGGTTCGCAATTATTCGCAGCAAAGGCGACCAAGCCCTTTTTAACCTTACCACTGCACAACTCAAACGCAAAATAGGAGCGCCTGACAACCGTCCTGTAGCCGATTTTCTACCTACTATAAGCATAAAAGCCAAAGATTTAGCTGCTGAAATGACAAGTGTAAATGTTGTAGGAAAAGATTTAAAAGGAATGTCGCCTATACAAAAAGAACATATAGACAACAATACTGCTGTAAGAAATATGCTTATTGATAGAGGCATAGCCCCAGAACAACTACCTCCTGCAGAGGATATTAAGAAAGTACAGCGCAAACTCAATAAAGAAGAAAAGAAACTACTAAAAAATATTTAATTCACTCCCTTTCTAACAACTAACGACTAATATGACTATCATTCTCAAAAGGGTATACGACCCACAAACTGACACTGACGGCTTTCGCGTATTAGCAGACCGTCTTTGGCCTCGTGGCATCAAAAAAGAGGCTTTAGCATTAGACCTATGGGCTAAAGAGGTAGCCCCTAGCACTGCCTTGCGACAACGCTATCACCAAGACGGCAATTTCGAGGCTTTCAAAAAAGATTACACCGAAGAATTAGCCCATAACGAGGCTTTTACTTCTTTCTGCAGCGAACTCAAAAAGCACAAAAAAATCACCCTGCTTACTGCTAGCAAGGTGATTGATAAAAGTGCACTGCCTATTTTATTAGAGGCAGTAAAGAACTGTTAAAGGCTTTATATTAAGCATACTCCAATATTTCACTCTCTTTTTCACAGGAGAGTGAAGTTTGTGATGCTTTAAAAGAAGAGTCATATTGAAAAACAAACTCTAAATCAGGAAATACCCTCCCCTGCTCTTCATAGTAAGCCTTCATTTCATCGCGACATACAAAGAAATCTTCTTTTGCTTCAGCAAGAGTATTACCTTCTCCTATGATAAGGATATTAGCGTCATTATCATCTAAATAGATACCATAAGAACCATCACTACCTTGCTCTATAAATGCTTTTATTTTCATACTATTTTTTGTATAGTTCTGAATATTTCATTTTTATCGTTGGTGGCAATTCTTCGCAAAAGTAATTCTTTTTAGGCTTTCTTCCAAATGTTTTAATAAAAAAGGTTGCCTGCACTGCAAGCAACCTTAATTTTTACTGTTAAAGTTTTGCTAAAATCATTAGCATAACCTACCTTTGCAACACCCTTGAAAATCAAAGGTGCCAATGCAAGACGGGCAGGTGTTTTGCGATAAATAAAGAGGAAAGTATGAATTTAAAGGTACTATTTAGATTCAAACCCGTTGCTATCTTAATAAAAATTTCTAAAAAGAAATTTATCTTTAAAATCAGATATTAGCGGGCAGGCAGCAGGAGTAGCAGCTCCTTGCTGCCTTTCTCTTTTTATATCGCCGCAAAAGTACAACTATTTTTTAGAGTATGCAACTTTTAATTAGTAATTTTGTCGTACACTTGCCTATTAAAAATTACTGTTTTACAATAGTATAAGTACCTGCTTTTACATTTACAGTAATTTTGTATTGGCTACTACCATCTCCATTGAATTTAATATTACTATTATCTTTAGGAGCTAAGTAACGGGTATCACCAGCAACATCTTTAGTAAAGTTACCCCATTGTTTACCTGACCAAGATTTCTGACCAAAGAACTTAAATTCAGCTCCTGGTTGTAACACAACCGTTGTTTCAAAAACACCTTCGGCTGTTTTAGTCATTTCTACCGGATTTTCTATTTTCCACTTAGGAGTACCTGAAACTCCGTCTCCTACTAAATAGATATGATCAGGTTTATAATCGGCTGTAGTTTCTTCTATAGTAAGCGATTGGTCGGTAATATTGATATTGATCTTGTAAATACCAGTTTCTCCATAGAATTTTATATTCTCTATAGTACCATCATTGCCTGCGCCTCCTTTTTGTAAGTATTTATTAGTATACTTCTTGAAGTATTTATAATTATCTCTTACACCAAGCTCTTGTAAACTATAGTTAGCAGGATTCCAATCTTGTTGCCCCAAAAAGCGAAACTCTTGCTCTTTTTCTAAATATGTATAGATAGCATAATTTACACCATCTTCTTGCTGATAAAGTTGTTGTGCTTTGTTAGCATTCCAACCTACATAACTCGCTGCTCCTACAATGTAGAAATCCTGATTATAACGTGTTATAGTAAGCGTTTTAGGAGCTGAAGAAGCTACAATTTTCTTATCGCCCAATACCACATTAGCTTTTAGTTCTACAGAGGCTGCAGCATCAGCTGCAGTACCCAATTTCATACAAAGCGTATTAAGGGCTGCTACAGTGAGGGTGGTACTCGTTTGGGTAGTAAGTTCGGTACTTTGCGAATTGCCATTATAGCTAAGGGTGACATTATACCTCACTGGAGTAGCTACATTTAGAGCTGTTTTGTTCCACGATACAGTAAGGGCATTATCTCCTGCTTTAGTTTTATCTAAAGTAAAAGTAGTAGCCGATACTTCAGCTGTAATATTAGCCGATTCGGTACTTACGGTAGCTTTTTCGTCTTTCTCACAACTTACGAAGCCTACCGCTGCTAAAGTTAAAAATATTATCTTTTTCATTGTTTATTCAGTTTTTAGTATCCTGTATTTTGTCTAATCACACCTCCTGATGCCAACACTACGTTAGCAGGAATAGGATAGAGTTTGCGGAAATCGGCTACAGCAGTACCTGCTGCTACCCCTCCTTTGAAAGGCCATAAATAAGTACCTTCTACAAAACGATTGTAACGAATTAGGTCAGTACGACGGAAGCCTTCCCAATAAAGTTCGCGCGCACGTTCATTTAATACTTCATCAACAGTAAGTCTTGCCGCAGTAAGGGCTGCTTCTCCTGCACGAGAGCGCAAATTGTTTACGTAGGTAAGGGCATCGCCTGTATTAATATTCTTGCGTAGAGCCGCTTCAGCATAATTTAAATAAACCTCTCCTAAGCGAATAAGTGGTATATCAGTATCTACAAAATCGCCTGCTGGGTCTTTACCTTTTTGCCCTGTAGAAGTGATATTCTTATACTTAGTAACCGCATAGCCATCAGTAAAAGAAGCTATAGAGCTAATACTATATGATTGACGGTTAATATAGAACATTGCGCGTGCATCTGTCCAAGCTGTAGGAGGATTGCCTGTGCCATCAAATTTATCTACTAAAGCACTAGTGGTACGGATACCTGCCCAACCACTACCTACACCATAATCAGTGGCAGTCATAGTCCCTCCGATAGCTGCGTGTACTAAGAAAGTAGTACCTGCCCAAGTCTTAGAATTTACTCCATCAAAATTAGCGGTAAAGATATTTTCATTTTGAGCACCATTGGTGTCATTATCAGCTAAAAACAAATATTTGTAGTTAGAAGCCAAAGCATAGCCACTCTCGCGAATTACTTTTTCAGCATATGTCATACAGTCAGCATAACGCTCCTCGCCTGTATATACTTCGGCATTGAGGTATAAGCGAGATAATAATGCCCAAGCGGCTGCTCTATCTACACGCCCATACACATTGGCTTTAGGAGCTTTAAGGTCATTCTCTATAGCTTTTAGCTCACTTTCTATAAAAGCAAACACTTCTTTGCGCGATTTGCGGTCACTCTCAGTTAGTTTGTCCTTCACTTCTGTTACGATAGGGGTATCGCCAAACAAGTCCATTAGGTAATAGTAAGCATAAGCACGAATAAAACGCGCTTCAGCTACCCCATACTTTTTCATTTCTTCGAACTGGCTATTTTGGTTTACTGATATAAACGAGTTAGCAAATGAAACTGTTTGTGCTAAACGGTAATACATAGCTTCTATAATACCGTTGCTTTTTGTCCAGTTCATATTATGAAAATCAGGCACCCCTGGGTCGCTCCACGCTACTACGGCTTCGTCAGTAGGTAACTCTTGTAGATAGAAGAGCAGACGGGTAAACTGAGTAGTACCTTCATCTAACCCTTGTATATCAGGAGAATCAGTAGGCCCTTTTTGACCTGTAAGCGCTAAAGAAGCGTATACTTTAGCCAAAGATTGTTCTGCATATTCTTTATTTGTTTTCACCGAACTTGCATTGATGCTATCGGGGTCTATTGAGGGGTCTTGGTCTAAGTCTTTCAAACAGCTACTAAGCGATAAAGCGGCTGCCAATCCCCATATTTTGATATAGTTACTTTTCATACGTTTAGAAATTTAAGTTAACACCAAATAGGTAAGTTTTTGGACGTGGATATACATTGTTATCAATACCTGAAGTTGCCCTATTATTACTATCTATTGATAATACTTCGGGGTCTAACCCTTTGTAGTTGGTAAGAGTAAGCACATTTTGCATCGTAGCGTAAAGGCGTACTTTTAGCTTATCAGCCGAAGGGAAGTTATAGCCCAAAGTGATATTGTCTATCTTAAAAAAAGAAGCATCGTGCAAATACATATCGCTAAGCATTGTAGCGGTTTTGCGTTCGCTTAGCAAAGTGTCATAGTAAGAGCGAGGAGTATTACGCAAAATATTATCAGAATAAACACGGTCAAGCGAAGCATTTGCAGATGATATATTGTCGTACACATAGTTGCCTAAGCTCGCACGGGTTGCGATATTCAAATCCCACTGTTTGTAGGTAAGGTTAGTAGTAAGCCCCATCGTTACATCGGCATAAGGTGATTTGCCCATTACACGGTCATTCTCATCTATCTTACCATCGCCGTTTTTATCTACATAAGCCCCCTCAATAGGGTTACCTTGTGCATCATACACTTGTTCGTACAAATAGAAGGTATAAGGTGCATAGCCCTCTTGGTGGCGTTGTACGGTATTACCAGTACCTCCATTAATACCGCCTACATTTTGCAGGTTGGTAAGTTTGGTAATTTCGTTTTTGTTATACGCTACGTTATAAGTAAGTGTCCAATTGATATTTTTCTCATCATTTCTTACAGGCACTACACTAGCTATAAACTCAACGCCTTTGTTTTCCATATCGCCAATATTGCTCGCTATACGACTACCATAGTTAGTAAATGGGGCTGTATTAGCCTCAGCAATAAGGTTTTTAGTTACTTTGCGATACACATCGAGGCTACCGAAGAAGCGGTTGCTAAAGAAGCCGTAATCGATACCTGCATTTAGGGTATTACCAATTTCCCATTTAAGGTGTTTATTTACACTCTCAGGACGCGCCGTAGCAATAAATCGGTTCCCCAACTGATAGTACGCACCATCATTAATACTACCTACATAACGAGTAAGGAAAAGGTAATCACCCAAACCGTTCACGTTGCCCACTTCACCATAACCCAAACGCAATTTAAGGTCGTTTACAGTCTCTTTTTCTTTGAGGAAAGATTCGTTTTTAGCATTCCAAGCCAAAGCTACTGAAGGGAAGTAGCCCCAACGGTCGTCTGGGTTCAGTTTAGAAGACGCATCAGCACGAAGAGTAGCAGTTAGCATATAGCGGTCGTTAAAACTATAGTTAGCACGCCCAAAGAAAGAAACAAGCACGTTGCGGCTCTTATCGTCTACTGGCGTAACCTTATCGCGTTCGCCCACAAAATACTCTGTAAGATTAGATACTTTGCTAAAGTAGAAACGTTGGTAAGAGTGCCCCACCATAAATGATAGGTTGTGTTTGCCTATTTCTTTCATATAATTAGCATAAGCATCAAACAAGGCGTTAGAGGCAATGTTAGTATAATGGGTATTAGTACCATTGAAAGTGCCTGATGACGAAGGTCGACGTTTATCTACTATATCATCGCCATTACTCTTAGTATAATCAATACCAGCGTTGATAGTAGCGGTAACATCTTTGAAGAAAGGCAAAGTATAATCTACTTTCACGTTAGAAATCAAACGATTTACAGTAGAAGTATTATCGCGCAAGTAAAGCAATGCCAATGGGTTAGAAGGAGCATTGTTATTCTTATTGCCATTTTGCAACCAAGTGTGATAGCCATCGTATTTAGCAGGGCCTCCGTATACTGATTGGGTAGGGTCGTACTCTATAGCTGACCTAATAGCCTCTCTATCAGCAAAGCGGTTTTTGATAAAAGAACCTGATACGTTAAACTCTGTGCGCAAACTCTTGTCTAAGAACGCAGGTGTAAGCGAGAGTTTAGCAGTACCCCGTTGGAATTTATCAGTTTTCAATACGCCATCAGCATAAGTATGCCCTACTGATAAACGATAAGGCACTGATTTTAGGTTACCTGAAATACCTACTGTGGTATTAACAGTAGGAGCTGTTTGGTAGATTTCTTTTTGCCAATCGGTATTAGCGTTGCCCAATAAGGCTTTTTGGGTAGCATTGCCTGTTTGGTTTACCAATGCACGGATTTCATCAGCTGACAACAAATCTACATAGTCAGACACCTGACTTACTGAAAGGCTTGAGTTAACTGAAACTTGCATTTCTTGGTTCATCTTACCTTTTTTGGTAGTAATCATAATTACCCCATTGGCAGCACGCGAACCGTAGATAGCAGTTGAAGAAGCATCTTTAAGCACGGTCATACTCTCGATATCTTCTGGGTTGATAGAGTTTAAGATACTGCGTGACCCTCCGATGGCGACATCGTTCATAGGGATACCATCTATTACTACTAATGGATTAGAGTTTAGGGTAAGCGAACCGGTACCACGTACACGGATATTCTGACCATCACCAGGGGCACCACCTCCAGAGGTAATTTGTACCCCTGCTACCTTACCCTGAATAAGTTGGTCAGCAGAAAGGTTTTGCCCTTTGCTAAAGTCCTTAGTAGTAACAAGGTTTACAGAACCTGTTACATCTTTTTTCTTAGCTACCCCATAACCGATAACTACCACATCGCCCAATTGTTGTACATCTTCTTGAAGTACTACATTGAGGGTAGCGCCTTTTACGGTTACTTCTTGCGATTTATACCCCACTGTCGAGATAACAAGCACAGCACCTTTATTGGCAGTAAGTTCAAAATTACCGTCAAAATCGGCAGCTGCCCCGTGCGAGGTACCTTTCACAAGCACACTAGCCCCTGGTATAGGTAAGCCTGTGTTGTCTTTCACTGTTCCTTTCACAGTGATTTGCTGTGCGTAGCCAAAGCTTACGCACAAGAAAAATACTACTGCATAAAGTAGTTTGTTCATTTTTACTTTCATACTTATTTTCAATTTGTCAATTTGTCAATTTGCCGATTTGCCAATTGACTCATTGGCAAATCGACTTATTGACTCATTATTTAATTTCTTTAATGCTAATAGCGTAGCCACCACCTTTAGCTGCTGTTAGTTTCAGCTTGGTTTTAGCATTTACTTTTTGTTTGGTAATGGTATAAGCTTTAGGGTTAGTTTGCCAATCAGCGTTCTTAGCATCAGCATAGATGGTCGCTTCATACTTCTTGTTCTTGTCTAAGAAGTTAAGCAAGAGTTCTGAGGTATGTCCGTTCTCGTTAGAAGTATTGCCTATATACCAATTATCGCTGTGTTTGTCTTTGCGCGCTACGGTGATATAACGACCTGGTTCTGCCTCAAGATATACGCTTTCTTGCCAATCTACGGGTACGTCTTTAATAAATTGGAAAGCATCGGCAAATCTTTCATAATTCTCTGGTAGGTCGGCTGCCATTTGTAGCGGACTGTACATAGTAACATACAACGCTAATTGTTTAGCCAACGTACTGCGCACCTGACTGGTGTTGTTAGGATTTACATTCTTCACCTCTGTTTCGAGGATACCAGGGGTGTAGTCCATAGGCCCTCCTTGTAGGCGGGTGAAAGGCAATATGGTAGTGTGGAAAGGTTTGTTGCCACCAAAAGCCTCGTACTCAGTTCCGCGCGCTGACTCGTTGCCTATAAGGTTAGGATAAGTACGGCACAGACCGGTAGGGCGTACTGCTTCGTGCGCATTAAGCATTATTTTGTGCTTAGCAGCTTCTTTTATAGCGTACAGATAGTGGTTGATAGTAGATTGGCTGTAGTGGTGCTCGCCTATAGGAAGTATGTCGCCCACATAACCACTTTTAACTGAGTTGTAGCCGTATTTGTTCATCAACTCGTAAGCGGCTTTCATATGGCGCTCGTAGTTGCGTGTAGAACCTGAAGTTTCGTGGTGCATCATCAGTTTTACACCTTTAGCGTGTGCGTAATCGTTAAGCGCTTTAATATCGAAGTCAGGATAAGGGGTTACGAAGTCGAACACATAATCCTTGCGATGACCGAACCAGTCTTCCCAACCTACGTTCCAGCCTTCTACAAGTACTTGGTCAAAGCCGTGTTTAGCAGCAAAGTCTATATAGTGGCGCACCTTATCGTTATTGGCAGCGTGAGTGCCGTTAGGTTTCACCTTAGTATAATCTACCTCATCGAGTTTGATAGTAGGCAGGTCGTCAGTATATGCCCAAGAGCTTTTGCCGGTAATCATCTCCCACCAAACGCCTATGTATTTCACAGGTTTAATCCACGAAGTATCAGCAAGAGCGCAAGGGTCATTGAGGTTGAGGATAAGGCGTGAAGCCAATATATTGCGCGCATCATCGCTCACCATTACGGTACGCCAAGGGGTTTTAGTAGGGGTATAGAGGTAACCCTTATCGCCTTTAGCATCGGGAGTTAGCCACGATTGGAAGATGAAGTTTTTGTCGTCTAAATTGAGGTTCATCAGCGCATAATCTACCAAAGCAGCTTCGTGAAGATTGATGTACAAGCCGTCTTTGGTTTTCATCATTAGGGCAGTCTGTACGCCAGTAGGTGAAAAAACGAATTGCGACACATTATCGGTCATCGACTGCTTCATAAGTCCGCGAATTTCAGAGAGTTTGCTCTCGTTATAGTCGTACTCTTGGGTGTCGTAGTCGCCAGGTATCCACCAAGCGGTATGGTCGCCCGTCATTGCAAATTGCGTATTCTCTTCAGCTATCACAAAATAAGTGAGTTCTTTCTGAGTAGGGAACTCATAGCGGAAGCCCACCCCCTCATTATACACGCGGAAGCGGATATTCATCAGGCGGTTAGTCTTATCTTGTTTTAGCTGTACGAGCAACTCATTGTAATGGTTGAGGATTTCTTTTTCTTCGCCCCATACAGGTTTCCAAGTTTCTTTGAAAGTAGATTTGCTATCGCTTACTACTTTGAAGTGGTTCGTTAGCGGTTCATCTTTTTTAAGAGTAAACCCTAAGGTACTTTCATTAATCACTGGGTTGCCTTTGTACGTCATTTTATAGGTAGGCGTACCGTCAGCTTTCAATGAAAATGAGAGTACAACATTGCCATCGGGAGAGGTTTGCTGTTGAGCTACCGCCCAATGCATAGCCAAAACGCTCATTAACAAAATTATCTTTCTCATTTCTTTTAATTATTTATTCGTTTCAAAAAAGGCTTTAAATCATTCCAAAAAGGGCTCAAAGTTACTAATCTTTCTGTAAATAGCAAATATTTTTAAGTTTTTTTTAAGAAAAAGTTATTAACAATTCAGAGTATCAAGGATTTAGACATTAGGCGCTAGGTGAAAAGTAAATCAGCTAATGAGAGAGGACTCATTAGCTGATTTTATTTTTAAAGGTATACAAAGCACAAGTGTTGAGGGTTGTCGTCGCAGATTCCTAAGGCAAAGCTAATAATCTCACAATTATTATTCACCACTACAGGTGCCAACCAAATTATTTCATTCTTAGTTACATTATAAATGTGATATGTATTACCTACATCCGAAGGAGTTACATCATAGTCTGTCTTTTTCACAAATCTTTTTGCTTGTCGGTAGTTCATAATTTTATAATTATTCCCTTGTAGGTAGTGTTTTATTTCAAGAAGAGCATTCGAAAAAATTGCTAAGTCTTCCTTTGTATATTTGTTTGAAATTTTAAACAACGAGAGTACCTGTGCTATATTCTCATCTTCAGTACTCAATAGCGTTGTTAGGTAGTTTTCAACTACTTTGCGCTGCTCCTTCTCTCTACAAGGCTTCATCGAGAGTAAAGGAAAAACAAAAACTATTAAAATAATTATCTTTCTCATAAGCGACCTCCTTTACTTGTAAGTAATATTAGTTAAAATTTATACGCCAAAGGTAAGATTTTCTTTTGAAACTTACAAATTTTTTATGGGTGATTTGGATTTATTAATACTTCAGATTAGACATTATTGGTTAGTGGTTAGCAGGGGTGAAAACAGAAAAACATTCTACTTTCAGACTTGCCATTAGACGTTTATACTTCGGCAATTCTTCGCTTACCGTTCGCTCTTCCTATATTGTTTGTATATCGTTTGTATAGAGTAAGTATAGGCAGAAAAATTTTCTATAGAAAGATAGTATTATCTCTTGTCAATTGATATTTATTTACTACTTTTGCATAGAATTTCTTCAGAACTGAAGACAAACAAAATAAAAAATATGAGCAAAAATGTATCTGACCAATTGGTCGAAATGTTAGTACAAGCAGGCGTAAAACGCGTATACGCCATAACAGGCGACAGCCTAAACCCCGTAAATGACGCTATTCGCCGCGATGGGCGTTTAGAATGGATACACGTACGCCACGAAGAATCAGCGGCTTACGCGGCTTCTATGGACGCCGAACTCAACGGCATCGGTTGTTGTATGGGTAGTTCAGGTCCCGGACACGTACACCTTATCAACGGCCTCTACGACGCTAACCGCGCTGGCAACCCTGTGATTGCTATCGCCAGCACCTGCGCCACCCATAAATTCGGCACCCACTGGTTTCAAGAAACCAATCCTTTCTTGCTTTTCCAAGACTGTAGCAAATACGTATACGTAGCCAACACCCCTAAGCAGTTCACTACGATGATGCAACGTGCCATTCAAACGGCTATCAACGAGAAAGGCGTGGCGGTATTGGGGCTCCCTGGTGATGTAGCAGGGGCTGACCTTGAAGAGGTGCCTACGGCTACCCAAACGTTCTTGGCTAAACCGGTAGTTCGCCCCTCTGACGAAGAGCTCGACAAACTTGCGGCTGTGCTTAACGATAGCAAAAACAAGAAAATTGCCCTTTATTGCGGACACGGTTGTCAGCACGCGGTGAAAGAAGTAGAGCAGCTTGCCGAAACTCTCAAAGCTCCTATCGTGGCCTCTTTCCGCGGCAAAATATTCTTCGACCGCCCCGACAGTCCTTATATTGCAGGTATGAACGGACTACTTGGGCACAGTTCAGGCTACGACGCTTGTGCTAAAGCTGATGTGCTGGTAATGTTGGGCACCGACTTCCCTTACGCTGAGTTCCTGCCTAAGAAAAGCACTATCATACAAATAGACGAACGCCCCGAGATTATCGGTCGCCGTGCCAAAGTAGATTACGGCTTCGCAGGCGATATAAAAGACAGCATTACTGCCCTTTTGCCTAAGCTAAGCGCACGCACCGACGACGGATTTTTGAAAGATATTCACAAAGAATATTTAGATCTTGAAAAATCATTAGACGATTACACCCAAAAGAAAACCGAAGAGAAACAAATAGACCCTGAATACGCGGCTAAGCTTTTGGATAAATACGCTGCCAACGATGCTATTTTCACCGTTGATACGGGTATGAATGTGGTATGGGCGGCGCGCTTTATCAAAGGGACAGGCAAGCGCTACCTAACCGGTTCGTTCAACCACGGTTCTATGGCAAACGCCTTACCGATGGCTATCGGGGCTGCTGCCTCGGCTAAAGGCAGACAAGTGGTAGCGATGTGTGGCGATGGCGGTCTCTCAATGCTCTTAGGCGACTTGGCTACCCTAATGCAGTATCAGTATCCGGTGAAAATATTCGTGTTTAACAACCGTTCGCTTGCAATGGTGAAGTTAGAGATGGAAGTATCGGGCTACCTCGATTGGCAAACCAATATGGTAAACCCTCCTTTCGACAAACTTGCCGAGCTGATGAACATCAAAGGTTATGAAGTGACCAAAACTGAAGACCTCGAGGCTACTGTGAAAGCGGCTTTTGAGCACGATGGTCCTACTTTGGTGAACATTTACACCAATCGCGATACCTTAGCGATGCCTCCGCACATCACTTTTGAACAGATGAAAGGCTTTGCCACCAACATCATCAAGAAAATAGGTCAAGGTGATTTTGCTGAAGCTAAAGACAGTATTGCTAATAGTATGAAGCACATTAAAGATATTTTTTAGATATAAATTTGACAGTAAAAAAGCTACTAGGCATTTTGCTTAGTAACTTTTTTTGTTTAATAGAAAAATTATTTATACTTTTGTAAACTATCAACAACTTAATATATAAATTTATGCTGAACAAAAAGTTTATTTTCCTTTTTTGTATCTTAGTGAGTATGAGTGTCTATTCACAAAATAGCCTTGAAGAAATGAAAGAGCCTTATGTAAAGGTTATTGGAAACAAGTTTATCATAGAAAATTACACTCTATATACAGACAAAACCAATAGTAATTCATTTCAAGTAAAAGTAAAAGCAGAAGCTCCAAAAGATTTAATACATCGTGATCATTTTGTAGGACTTGTTTCATCCTCAGAAATGTTAGTTGTTTCTTCACTTTTAAATGATGCAAAAATAGACATAGAAAACGTGAAACTAAGGACACTTAAAAAACCCATAGGTCAAGTTAATCTCGAAATAAGATTTATCCTTACTGAAGAAGGAGTACAAACATCTTTTATAGATGCCAATGGAGAAAATATATTTGTTCATACATCTACTTGGAAAGAGTTTTTTGAACAATAAACTCAAAAAAGAAGCTACTCAAAAGATTTTTCGTGTATGCTTACATCCCCCCTACCCCCTTCAAAAGGGGGAGATGTGATGGTCAGCATACACGAAAACTTTTTTTTGGAGAGCCTTCGCCTTTGTACATTGAATTGAAATACAAATTTAACTTTTGTTTAACTTATTGAATAAGAAATAAGCTGTATTTTTGTCGCAAATATTAATTCAAAAATAAATCAATATGAAAAAAAGCATTTTTTTAGCAGCTTCTTTAGCTGTTTTGGCTTTTGCAAGTTGTAGTAAAAGCGATGACAATGACCATAAAAACGATGTGCCTGCCAGCGATTATCAGTTGAACAGTGATGGACTTACTTTAGTGAAATGGACAAACAGCAGCACTACCACCCTTGATATGCAAGCTGACAGCAAGCTGCAAAGAGTAAACACTATAGGAACTGAAGCCTTCAAAGGTTCAAATCTTACTTCTATCGTATTTCCTAATAGCTTAAAAGAAATAGGTGAAGGTGCTTTTGCTGGGACAAAACTTACAGGAGGTGTAAAGTTTAACACTGCCTCTAATGTAGTTTTTGGCAAAGGAGCTTTCTATTTCTCAGATATAGTATCTGTACAATTGCCTTATACTACCGAAATTTCTAGCAGTATGTTTTCTCACTGCTACCATCTAAAAGAAGTAACTTTTGGGAAAGTAGGGGTTATAAGTAATGGTGCTTTTCACTCTTGCCACGCTCTTACACAGATAGACTTAAGAGGCTCGGGAGTTAGGCAAATAGGCGAAGCCGCTTTTGCTAGCTGTACAGCTCTTACTAAAGTATTCTTACCTGCTTCTGTAGAAAAGATTGATGGCCTTGTTTTCGGATACTGCAAATCATTGCAAAGCATTACGATTGATGCGCTTAACCCTCCTACTTTAGGTGATGATATCTTCTTTAACTTGAGTGCCAACGAAATCCCTAATATCTATGTACCTGCTATATCAGTAGATGATTATAAAAGAGCCGCTAAATGGAGTACTTACGCAGCTAAAATACACCCTAAACCATAAACGGGTAGTCCCCAAAAAGTTTAAAACATAAAAAAATCGAACAGTTTATAGCTGTTCGATTTTTTTATATACTGCCATTAGCTGTTGATATACGGCTTCGTCAGTGAAACGCTGTGCATGGGCATAGCCTTTCTCTATCATCTCTTGGCGCAAAAGGTGGTCGCTACTAATGCGCACTATCGCCTCGCGTATCTCGTCGGCAGCGTTATCTAAACGGATATAACACGAATGCGCGCCTCCAGCTTCAGCAAAACAACTACCCTCAGAGGTTATAACCGGCACACGTGAGAAAAGCGCCTCAATAATAGGGATACCAAAGCCCTCGAATACCGAAGGGTAACAAAAGACCTCAGCCATTTGGTAAATCATCGCCAGCTCTTGCATCGATACCCCTTTGAGGGCTAACACGCGGTGGGATAAGTTATGCGCTTTGCAATAGGCTACTATCTGCTGATAATAAGCGGTTTGTGCTCCTATTAACACCAGCGACAAGTCCGGCAGTGGGGCTATAGCTTTTACTATTTCGAGGGCATTCTTGCGGGGCTCTATCGCTCCTACATTCAGCACAAAGCGCTCCGGCAAATGGTATTTAGCGCGTACGGCAGCTTTTTCGGCTTCGGTGTACGTCTGCTTAAACGCCTGATGACAACCTTGATACACCACTGTTATCTTACTCTCTGGCACTTTCAGATAATCGATAATATCGCGCTTGGTCTGCTCGCTAATAGCGATAATATGCTGGGCGTGCTGGGCTGCGTAGAAGAATTTGCGGTAATGTATCTTCCTATCGAAGTACGAATACAGCTGAGGATAACGCATAAAAATAAGGTCGTGAATAGTAACCACTGTAGGCACGTGCTTGTGGATATTGCGGGGTATCTCGCCTGAAAGTCCGTGATAAATATCAATAGGCAACTGCCTAACTATATCAGTTATTTTTACGCTACGCCACAGGCTTTTGAGCTTTTTCCAGAAGAAAGATTGTGGGGTAATCTCGGTAGTTTGCGCATCGAGGGTAAGGCGCTGCGTTTTGGCAGGTTTGGGGTTGAAAAGGAAGAGCCTGCCTACCTTATGTTCTTGTAGGATACGGATAAGGTCTCGGCTGTAATTGCCGAGACCACGTGTGTTATGAAAAGCGCGTTTGGCATCAAAAGCTATATTCATCGCTGTAATTTTATAATACTAAGGGCAAAAATACAAATTAATTGTTAATAATCACTTCTTTGATATCTTTTCTCTTAGAATAGGCCACAGGTTTAGCATAACCAATGCGCAAAAGAATTTGAGGATAAATAGGGGTACTGACAGGCAGTTTTTCGCGAAGAGAGGTGTTTACCTCAAGCACTTCGCACGGCTGATTGAGGTAAGCGTGCGCTATGCCTGCCTGGGTAAGCAAAAGCAAAAAGCGCTCAAGGGTACGACCGGTTTGTATCCACGTATGTACATCGTTTTGCTCAGTAGTGATAAGCACCATATCAGATGATGACAATATCTTCTTGAGGTCAGTTTTATTTTGCGTTTTGGCATTCAGACTGCCTTTTACGATAGGCTCGGTTACCCAGCGAGGCAAGTTAGAGGCACCGAGTACGGCATAACTAAGTCCGTCATTAGTGCTTTCAGAATGTTTTTTGTTGAAGCGAATCCACGAGAGGAGTTCGTTTTTAAAAGCAGGGTCTGACATCTGAGCGGTATTGCCTTGTAAGACTGCTTGAGTGAGCAGCTCGAAGAGCGGAGAGCCATTAGCAAAGGTAAAAATGCCGGTTGCCTCTGTCTTATCTACAAGACTTTGCAGTAGCGCAGGGTCTATGCGCTTATGGTCATACTCAGAGCGGTTAGTTTGGCGTTTTGCGATAACCTCAGCTAAAGGGTTAGGCGCAACAGTAGCTGATTGCTGTAGCCCGACGGTAATAACGCCTTCGTCGCTAATGCTTACCTCTGTTTGATAATGCAGCTGAGTGGCTTTGAGGCAAAGGTTTTCGAGAGCGCAACCCAAGCTGATAAAAAGTTCTCGATGCTGACTATCAACAGCAGGTAGGGCTTTCTCGAAATTAGGTTTGATAACGATGCTATGCTCAGAGGTCTCAAACCACCAAGGCTGAGAGTTATGTCCTGAAGGGGCTTGAGTAGCAGCGGTAATAAGTGTTAAAAAATCGGCTGTTTGAGCATTAGCCTTAAAAGCAGCGAGTGCCATAATAAAAGTAATTGGTAACATTTTTAAGTTCATTTTTAGTTTGTATTTGTTTTACGATGCAAAGTAACGGTGGAAAAAGAACAAAAAAATGAACTTGGGTTAAGAAATGAAGTTAAAATATCCGTTTGCGTATTCTGCTAAGTGCTTGAGGGGTAATACCTATGTAAGAAGCAATGTATTTGAGAGGTATATTCTGAATAATCTTAGGGTCTTTCTCTAAAAGAGTATGGTAAATTTCTTCGGGAGATTGCAATAACAACTGGGCTTCTCGTTGCATTTTTTCAATAAGAAGATGTTCTAATATCCCTACTTTTATTTCTAAGAAGTGTATATCACTGATTAGGGTATTAAGGTGCTCTCGCCCTATCTTATAGGCTGTTACCTCTTTGAGGACTTCAATAGAGAGCAAAGAAGGCTCTTGTTTTACAAACGAAGTATAAGAAAGACAAAACTGCTCGCTGAAGAGGATATCTACAGTTGTTTCTTTGTCGGTAAGTGGATTATAATAGAAAAAGCGCACTATGCCATCGCTAAGGTAATACAAGTAGTTTTCTACTTCCCCAGCGCGGGTGATAAGTTCACCCTTAGCAAAGTGCACTTCCGTAAAATATTGATTAAGAAAATCGAGATGCATTAGTAGGCTCGTTCTTTATTTCCTTCGTAGAAATTGATAAAGGCTCTGTTTACCACTCTATTGCCTCCATCGGTAGGATAGTCGCCAGTGAAATACCAATCGCCGAGGTTTTCAGGGCAGGCTTTGTGAAGATTCTCAACAGTTTGGAAAATGACTACTACTTCTGAAGCGAAGTCTTTAGGCAATAGCAAGTCGCGTATCTTATCTGAAATCTCCTCGTCGGTGAAAGGGGCATACACCTCTTTCACATAATTGACTACCTTATCATCGGTCAAATCTACCTGAGTGAGGCTCTTCTTATAAACGTCCTCAATAATATGATAGGTGTTGCGCTCTTTATGAAGTGCTAACGCTGCCTGAAAAGCCACCAAGTCTTCCAAACGCGCCATATCAATACCATAACAGTCAGGATAACGTATTTGTGGTGCTGAAGATACTATCACTATCTTTTTAGGCTCTAACCTACCCAAAATACTAAGGATACTCTTCTTAAGGGTTGTACCTCGCACAATACTATCGTCTATAATCACTAAAGTATCGCCCTTTTGCAGCGCCCCGTAAGTAATATCATACACGTGTGCTACCAAATCATCACGACTGCTATCTTCGGTAATGAAAGTACGCAGTTTCACATCTTTGATAGCTACTTTTTCTGTACGGACTTTCTGCGAGAGTATAGCAGCATAGTCAGAGGTATTAGCTTGGGCTAACTGTTGTAATTTCTGCAAGTTGAGTTGATTTTCGGCTTCTTCTATCAGTCCGAGATAAGCCGTTTCAGCCGTATTGGGTATATATGCAAAAACAGTATCTTTCAGGTTATTATCAATAGCTTGGGCTATACGCGGATAGAGCAATTTGCCCAATGTCTTGCGCTCGCGGTAAATATCTTGGTCGCTGCCTCGTGAGAAGTAAATGCGTTCAAACGAACAAGCTTTGCGCACAGTAGGGGTAAGAATTTCTTTGAGGGTTACCTCGCCATTTTTCTTGATAATAATAGCGTTACCAGGAGGTAATTCTTGTACCGCTTCGTATTTTACATTGAAAACCGTTTGTATAGCAGGGCGTTCAGAGGCTACCACTACTATTTCGTCATCTTGGTAATAAAAAGCAGGACGTATGCCAGCAGGGTCGCGCAGTACAAAAGCATCACCGTGACCAAACATACCTTCCATAGCATATCCACCGTCCCAATACTTGGCTGCACGCTTCAGTATACGCTCTATATCAAGGCGTTCAGCTATAAAAGGTGAGGCTTGCTGCTTGCTGAAGCCTTCTTCTTTCAGACTTCGGTAGAGTTCTTCCACCTCATCGTCTAAGAAGTGCCCCACACCTTCCATTACTATTACGGTATCTGTTTTGTCTTTAGGATGTTGCCCCAAACGCACGAGGTTCTGGAAGAGTTCGTGAGCATTGGTCATATTGAAGTTGCCTGCCATTATCAGGTTGCGGTATATCCAGTTATTCTCTCTGAGGAAAGGGTGTACACTCTCAATACTATTCTTACCAAAAGTACCGTAGCGCACGTGCCCCATAATGACTTCGCCTATATAAGGAAGTTCTCTTTTCTGTTGGGCTACATCATCTTTGAGAGTAGGATTGGCTTTAAAACCTTTGTTGATTCGCTCATTTATTTGCGAGAAAATATCTTGTACAGGCTGTTGTGCATTCGAGCGTATTCGGCTGATGTAGCGTTCACCTGGCGCCATATCGAGCTTGATACTCGCCAAACCAGCACCGTCTTGTCCGCGGTTGTGCTGTTTCTCTAACATTAGGTACATCTTATTGATTCCGTAGAAAGCAGAACCATATTTTTCCTTGTAAAACTCAAGGGGTTTAAGTAGGCGGATTAGCGCAATACCGCACTCGTGTTTTATTGTATCGCTCATTATTAAAATTGATATACTACTTCTAGTTTATGTCCCGCAAGGGTACGTTTGGCTTTTTCTAAATCTTCAGTAAAACCTAAAATATAGCCTCCTCCTCCTGAACCACAGAGTTTTAAGAAATAATCACCTGTGTCGATGCCTTGCTTCCAAAGGGTATGAAACTCTTTAGGTATCATAGGTTTGAAGTGATTTAGCACAATACTTGATAGGCTTTTTATATTGCCAAACAACGATTTGAAGCGTCCTTTCAGAAAATCATCTATACAAGCATCAGTATATTTGATAAACTCTTCTTTGAGCATCTTTTGAAAGGCTTCATTCTTCATATTTTCCATAAAAATATGCACCATTGGCGCAGTTTCGCCTATGATGCCACTATCTAAGAGGAATACAGCTCCTTTGCCGTTAGGAGTTTGGGTAGGAATACCCGTAGGCTCAATGTTATCGTAAGAATTGATGAGAATAGGCAAACTGAGGTAACTATTCAGTGGGTCTAAGCCTGAAGAAGTACCGTGAAAAAACGACTCCATACGCCCAAAAATAGCTTTTAGTTGGAGGAGCTTTTCGCGAGTAAGGTCATCAATGGCACTAATAGGGTCGATAGCGTATTCGCTGTAGATAGCAGCCACCAAAGCACCGCTACTACCAACCCCATACCCCTGTGGAATACTACTATCAAAGTACATTCCGTCTGTAATATCGGCATTGAGTTTCTCGATATTGAAGCGCACTATAGGATTTGCCTCATTAGTTAGAGTTTGGAGGTGAGAGGCAAAGGCTTTGAGTGCTTCATTAGACTTGCGAGCATCTTCTCTCTTCTGCCCATTTGGCTCGCACTCCGCTTCTACCTCAGCAAGGGTCTTCAGCGTACCCTTATAAAAGTTATAGGGAATAGCTAACCCTTTAGAGTTCTTGATAATACCGTATTCTCCGAAAAGAAGAATTTTAGAATAGAAAAGTTTCATTTTTTAAAAATCACTTTGCAAAAGTACATATTTTTTGTCAATCACAAATATTTTTCTTCTGAAAAATTAAAAATACTCTATTTTTCGTTCTACGTAAAGGATAGGAACGCCCTGTTCGTATGTAATCATTTTCACCCAATTACCCTGCTTGTCATCCGTATATTTGTATTCACAAAGATAATTAGTTGAAAACGTTAAATGATAGGTCAAACGCCTATCTGAACCAAACCTATTTAAAAAACCATTTTTTTCACTCTCATTTATCAAAAGATATTCCTCTTTCAGATGGTTGTTCTGGTCATAAGTATATTTAGAATGCCATATAAAGTCGTCTATTTTCTGCGAAATGGCTTTAATGAGCTCTCCTTCTGCTCCATATTCGTAAAGTCCTCGCCATATAAGTTGATCGAATTGGTAAAGTTCCTTATTTACAAGTCTTTTATTGTTATAAATGTATATTTCTTTAAACAAAGGCAAGTCTTCTACTTTCTTAAAATTTCTTTGGATAAGCTCTCTATCAACATTATAAGTATAAGTGTAGATTGTTTCATCTTTTGTTTTTAGGTCAAGTACTTCCTTCTCTAATTGCCCTTTGGTATTATAGATAAGCGTATCCTTTGTCTCTAAAAAGTCGTGTACAAACGTCGATTTATCAATAAGGCGATTCTTTTTGTCGTAAGTATACACTATTTTCTTAGGTGATACAGTATTATAGAGCCATTTTTCAGTTATAAAACCATTTTTATCGAAGGTAATAGCCGAAGGGATAATATTTACTAGAAAATGTATGAAGAAAGCTTTTACCCCCATTCGTTCCATTTCGCTGTACTGTTTAATTTTTTCAGGAGGATAAATTCCTTGAGAGAAAGGGGTACCTTTGATAAAATCGTTATCTTTTGCCTCGGCGAAATAAATAGAAGTTTTTACCGATTTTACCTTGCCTTTTAAACCTATTTTAGCCCAGTCATTGCTAGCCGCTTCGCCTTGCGCATAAGTATACACACTCACAATTAACAGTAAAATACAGAAAAAAGATTTTATTTTCATCACATTAGGGTTTTAAAATTTAGAAGGTACTACCTAAAAACACTATAAGTAGCCAAAATAATACTAAGTCTTTCGGTATAAGTATCAGGATATTGTTTTATAATATCATCAGCATAGGGGTCAAGATATTTCTTGCCTAAATCTTCTTCTAACCAATAGATTTTCTTCTTTTTTAACCACATTTCTTTGCTAATTTGGCAGAGCTCAGTAAAATTAGGTGCTTTCTGCAAATCGCGAAAAGCTTGTACAACTCTCATATAACGAGTAGCTAATATTTTAGCGGTATTAATACCTTTTGTTGCAATCTCACTGGGGTTGTGCATCTCATTGATTACGGCTTCTTTTAAGCAAACGGCACTGGGCAATAGATTGGTAAGTCTATTGATGTATTTGTCATAAAACCCTGAACCTAACTCAAAGTTTTCATCTAAAGGAATACCAAAAGCTAAGGAGGTACGTTCCCAAAGATCATCGTTATCACGTGGAGGCGATACGATAAGAAAACCATCTTGGCTATGTTGTTTGTACTGACCGACGTAAACATACATATAAACCAAGTGTTGGCTATCCAATTCCTTTACCCACGAACGAAGGTTATTGTAATTCATCGGTACAGCCAAAAAACCTTGCTCTTTTAAAAAACTGCTTAGGTTCTTAATATCATTAGCAAAACTCATAGAAATATTTCTTATTTGGTTATTTTACAAAGGTTTTTGATAGCTTCCTCAGTCCATCTTATTTCCATATTTGGCTGTTAATCTTTTGTGTAGTTCAGCACTACTAATAGTTTTACCCTCTTTAGCTTGTTGATGAGAGATTTCTATACTTTTCAATTCTTCTTCTGAAAAATGTACTTCTTCTTCAGTCTCTGAATACAATGTATCGAGATGCATTAAATCATTATATTCACTAATAGGCAATACCACTGATAATGGTACTCCTTGATAATCTGTTAAAAACTGATGTTGTGATGTATTCATTTTGCTTCTTGTTTTTTTAATTACAAAGGTTTCCGCCCGTGTGGCTTACACCTTTGGCTAGGCATTCTTCCTGAATGTACTAATCTTCAAGCCATTCATTTTTACCTTTTTTTTGTAATTATTTCAAACTTATTTTACAATTTACAGGCTTTTTTTCGCTAAACTCAAGTCCACATGACAATATCCTGTAGGGTTCTTCTCAAGGTATTTTTGATGATATTCTTCTGCATCGATGTAATTGTTTACCGCTTCTACTTCTACAGCAATTTTTTTAGTGTAATTTTTTTGAAGTTCTTCTATAAATTTAACTACTTCTTCTCTTGTTTCTTCAT
>ERZ772979.132-NODE-132-length-59105-cov-7.605148_pt1 | contig 59105 bp, 77 predicted proteins | sample MGYA00511130_ERZ772979 | MGnify/ENA primary metagenome ERZ772979 (study PRJEB29015, sample SAMEA2738103) | human oral metagenome | biome: human oral; feature: human-associated habitat; material: saliva | place: China | collected 2186 ...
CGGCAGGAGCTTCGCTTTCAGTAGGCATTACCACTTCAACGGCGGTGTCGGCAACAGGCGTGAAAACCATGCGGGCCGTGCCATCTTCAACCATCTGAATTTCCATGATGATGTTGGCGAAGTTGAACTGCATTGCAGAGAGTTTTGGCAGAGTATTCATTTCAGTTTTACCTTTCATATTAAATTGCTACGCTGTATTTGGCGGCTTCAGCGCGTACCATTTCAGGGGTTACGGCTGGGTTCATCGCCCATTCGCGCAGGTGTGCCAGTGTGGTTTGGAATGCTGGGTGCGACAGCATGGTTTGTTTCGGGTCGGTCGGTGCTTGGTACGCGGGCGCAGCGGCGGCAGTATCTTCTTTCACTTCGGGGAAGTCCACCTCAATCGCTTTCTCAGTATCAGCTTCGTGGCGCATAGCCAAGATACGGGTAAACACTTCCTGCGGAGCATAGCCCACGGCTTTAAACCGTACACCGATATTTGAGCCTTCGGCGAAAGCGACTTCGGTAATAATACCTTCCCAAATTGCGCCGCCCTGTTTAAGGCGTTTGGCATACTCGCTCAATGTAAAGTAGCCCTCGCCTTCGCGTGCAGATTTACCGAACAGGGCGGTCGAGGATAAGTCCATTGAGAACACCCGCAATTCGGGGTCGTTGGGAAATACAACTGCCAACTTCTTACGGCTGCCGCAGGCTTTACCTTTACCTGTTGAGGACGAACCAGTTACGTTTTTCGGACAGCTTGCGCAGTCATGCGACTGTGGTTTGTGTGATTTGGGATTGGGCCGCACGCCGTCCGCCGACCAACACGCGGGAGGAGCGTTGTCGCCATCGCGGTATTGGCTATCGTAGTAAGCGCGGTAAGTGGTATTGTTTTCAGGCGCGATGGCAACAATGATAATCTGCGCGCTACCTGCAAATTGAGGGAACTGCACTGGACCTTGCGCGGTTTGTACCACGCCCATCGGTTTGCCGTCTTCGGCGAGGAAGTTGATTTGCCCGCCTTTCAGTTGTACCTTACGCCCACTAGCGAAGCCGTCGCCAAACGACCCCATAGAGGACTGCCCTGCGGCAGCCAACATATATTCAGGCATTGCGCCAATAGTCATTGGTACGGCCTGCTGTTGAATAGGGATAACATTATTCATGATTTAGTTCCTTATTTGGAAGTGGGTTTTTTAATAGAGATAACGGCTTGCGAATAGCTGGCAACGCCTGGCGGCAACTGCCCATTGTGTTCGCGGCTGTAATCTTCGACGAACTCTTTCGTCGGCTTGATGGTGGTCGCCTCATAGTTACCACTCTGAACGATGTACTGGCCGAACGCTGCGCGGTCTTCTGCGGTGTAGGTGATGCGGATAGACTGGACAATCGTGCCGCCTGTGGTGCGGAAGCTGGTCGCGCCCGCCTCGTTCAGTCGGCGTTGGCACTCGGCTTCGATTGCGTCTTGTGTCGCTTCTACGTCAGCGATGGCCGCCTCGTATTCTTTCTTGCGGTCGGACAACCAGTTGCGGTTGTTGATGTACCACTCCGAGAGTTGGGCTTCGTTGTATTGGGAAAGGTCGATTTCCATAATGGTCTCCGTGTTTTATTGTGGGGGTTAATCCAGTTGATGAAACGTATTATACGCTAATAATCTGCGTATGTCAAGAGGTAAGCAATAATTTTTTAAGCTCCTCCCATTTTCTAATTGGCATATCCGAATGGGTCGGCACGCCGAGCGGGGCGCACCACGCATTAACCGTCCGCAGGCTAATCTTCAACAGGTCGGCGCACTCCTGCTGGGTTATATTGGCCGCCTCCAATAAGCGGCGCAGGTTGTTCGGCGTGTAGCCCACGTCGGGGAACTCTAACTTGTCCATAGTAATCCTTTATGTGTCCATACCCAGCACGCTGTAATACAGTTTAAGCAGCGTGTCTTGGTTCTGCTGGTTGTCAATCAAGTTTTGGTACATCTCCCGCTCGTACTTGTCGCCGAACAGGTGGACGATGTTCATGTGTTGGGTCTGCCCTGGCCTGTCCATGCGCTCACACGCTTGCAGATAGGTCTCGGTACGGGCTGGGGGTGCATACCATACCGTCAGGCTGGCCGCCGTTGCAGTAATGCCGTGCGAGAACGCTTCGGGTATGGCGATGATGACCTGCGGCGAAGCCGTCTTTTGGAAGTCGTCCAGTATGCGCTTGCGCTCGTGGACGCTGGTGTCGCCTGTGATGACCGCTACCTCGAACTCCTTACCCAACGCCTCGGATACCACTTGGATAACGTGGCGGAATGGTACGAATACCAGTGCCTTACTATGTGGGCGGCCTTCTGCCACACTGTCGTCGCCCGACGCGCGGGCTTGCTTAATCAGGTCGATGGTCTCGGTTATGCGGGCTTTGTTGTCCAGTACCAGTGCATCGCCGCCTTCGGCATACACCGCACCTGCATACACCTGCCGCAGCTTGCCATGAAGCACCGCAGCGTTGGCGCACAATACTTGGTAGCCGTCGTTGAAGTTGGCCACCGCGTCGTTGGTTAAGGCTTTGATGGTCTGCTGCTGCGGCTTGCTTAACCCTACGTCGAGGAAGCGGCGCGTTACAGGCGGCAGGTCGAGGCAGTCAGCTTTGCGAATATAGATGGCGGGCTGCAACATCTCACGCACGGTGTCCTGCCAGTTCTTCTTGTCCTTCCAAATGAAAGTCGAAACTTTGAATTGTACCAAACTTTGAAAACCTGTCTTGGTCTTCGGCACGCGGTCGGGGGTAACAAGTTTACCCTGGCCGTATGCGTCCATCGGTCCTTGCGGTGTAGGCGTACCTGTCAATGCCCATATACGGGTCGAGGCTTTTACCAACTTGGACAGGGCTTTCCACCGCTTCGTACTGGGGTCTTTGTACGCCGTACTCTCGTCAATGATAATCAGGTCGTAGTTCTTCTCCACCAATATGGGCGACAAAATCTCCACGCCGTCGAAGTTCACAATGTCGAAGTCGGTGCGCCGTGTCAGTGCAAGCTGCTCCCGCTTGGCGCGGTCGCCGTACAGCACCGTCCATGTGCGGTGGATACAAGTAGCCATGATGTCGTCCGCCCATGCCGAGTACATCAGCGACTTGGGGCATACCACCAACACCCGATGCACCAGCCCCTGCGAGATAAGATAGTCGGCTGCCCAGCACGCGCTGCGGGTCTTGCCCGTACCCATACCTGCGAAGCAGTAGGCTCTCGGATTGCGCGTCAGGAACTCGGCGATACGCAACTGGTGGTAGAACGGGCGGTCTCGACCAGGGAAGTCGTAACCATCGAAGATGGTACTCACGGCGGGCTGCAACAACTGCGACAACACCGTCATGTTATGTAACGTCCAAGGCACGTCCACTTGGGTCTGCCCGTTAGAGTAATACTGAACAGGCACAGCGTCAGGCAGTCGCTGGGTTACTGTGCCTACATCACTCGTGGTAATCCTTACCACCCTGTGCGGGGGGTTGGGGAAGCTGATTGGCGGGATAGGGTTCATGATTGGCTCTCGCCCGCCGTGCTGAACATGAAGATGATAGCCAACAAAGCGATAATAAATGCAATAGCCAAATACTTCATATAGGGTCTGTCGGCATTCGCCGATGCAAAAACCTTACCTATACAAGTAACAATGACAACCGCCACAAAGCAGATTATAGCCAGCACCCGAACGATATAAAGTTTCATTTCTTTTTCCTCCGTTCTCGGAAGTCTTGTCCTTGCTGCCAGTTCTCGCACTCGCTATGCGGACACCAGCCGCACAACGGCGTGGCTTTGCCTGGCGGGAAGTTGTCGGTCATCATGGCGGACATGATGCTCATGGTCTTACCGCGCCATGTCGCCCACAAGTACGGTATCTTGTCGCGTGTGTAACTGGTCTTGACCATCTTGTAGCCGTCGCAGAGGAACATCAGACAGCCTGTGATATGTTCCACACTCGGCAGGGCTTGCATGACACCGAGCGCGTAGAGGTCTAACTGTTGCGGTTCGGCATAGCGGCTGCTCTTGTTGGTTTTCCAGTCGTTGATGATGGCTTCTTTGCCGTCGGGCGAGACCATCAGTAAGTCAATCTTGCCCGCCAGTCGGTACTTGGGCGACCACCATACGCTTGGGTCGCTGCTATCGACCAACTCGGCTGCGCCGTCATGATGGATAGCGAAGGTGCGTTCGCACCATACACCCCAGCCTTGCGCCCTGCGCTGCGCTACCGCCGCCACCAGCGGCTGATATTGGCTCACGTTGTCGGGTAGGGGCGCGTCTTGCATGATGGCCGCTTCCAAGCAGTTATGAACATAGTCGCCCCACTTGGCTTCTTCGCTCTGCTCGTAGGGGTACAGCTTCTCAATCCGCACCACCTTATATTGCAGCGGGCATTGCTCGAACTGCTTAACCGCCGTGAAGCTGAACACCTTTGGTTTTGTCGCCATAGTTTTCAATCCTTAAAAATAAATCCTGCGTGTATTATACGCAGGATTTTCTCGTGTGTCAAGTTTTATTTAGCGCAGTTTGTCGCGGAACACTACGCTGCCCTTAAAGCACACGCGCGGGCGGGGGGTCGTCATCTTGGCAGGCGCGCCGAAACTGGCGACCATTCGTGGGGTAGCGGTACACACACGGAACGAGCCGAAACCTTTAACCGCCACAGAGTTTCCCTGCTGCAACTCGTGCTTGATGGCGGCGAATACTACCGATACCATCGCTGCGGCTTCGGTACGGCTCACGCCCTGCTGCTCGGCAATCGCGGCGGCCAGTTCGCCCAAACGTTTATTTGCGTTCATTCTCCGCCTCCACTAATTTGTCATAGGCCAACTGCGCATAGTGCGCAATCTTCAACAGGTCAAGCAGGTCCTGGCCGCCGCGTGCGTTGCTGCCGAAGCGGGACGCATACTTGGACAACTGGTTCACACAATGCTCTGCCGTCCACTCGGACACTTGGTCGTTCGGCGCGTCGCCATACTGCGGCACGGTGTAGCCGTCGATGTGATGGGTTACGCGGTTGGCAAACACTTCCCAATCCTTCGCACGTTGGGACTGCGCCGTATGCGCTATCTTATCAGGCTGTACCTTAACGATTTCCTCGCGCAGCCTGAAATTCAAGGTGCTCACTTCGTCGCACACGTCCTCGTACAACGTCTCGATGCACTTCAAATGCTGCGCGATTTTCTGTGCATGGTGGGCGGGGTTTTTAGGGGTCATGATACATCTCCTGTCATTGGGTTAAACCGATGGTATCGGTCTGGGTTATCGGGGCGGCTGCCCCAGTCGTCATCTACGCTGCCGTAGGATTGAGACCAACCGCCTTCTGTGTCCAGCGGCAGGCCAGCAACGTAATCGGGTGCGGTACGCATACAGCGTGCCATATATTCGGCGGCCACTTCCGCCTGCTCGCGCGGCACGACGATACACCATTCGTCATGGGTGTTCATCTTGATGGGGTAATACTTGGCAATCCATAGGGCTTGCTGCTTCATGATAGCGAAGGCGAGATACTGAACGATGTTTTCGCAGATTAAACCGCCATAAGCCTTTGATTTTAAAGGCTTACCCGAATAGCCCATCTTATCGAATACGAACTGCGGGCGGTCATTCTCCATCTCCACGCGCAGGTTGGGGTAGTTCAGCCACAGACCATTCGGCATTCGGATACCAGCGCAGCGTTTGCCCAGCAGCACACGGCTGCCGTCAGCGAAGAACATACGCCCGTCCTGCCCGCCGAAATACATCTGCCCGCCATCAGCCATAACCTGTAAGGCTTGGTCGCAGGCGCGCCAAAATGCGGTAACGAAGCTATTGGCTTTGCGCCACTTGTTCACGGTACGCTTGGCCTCGTCCATGTCCATGCTGATACCAGCATTCAGCAGCGCGTAGCGTTGGAAGCCCGCCGCGCCTTGGCCGTACCCCAGGGCCAGTTGGACTACTTTGCCGTAGTTCCGAATGGGCTTATACTTGGCCGCCACATCGGGGTCGCTGCTCTTGCGCCCGTCGTTAATCTCGGCGTAGGGAATATCGTACACCTGACTGGCCGCGTAGGAATACACGTCGCCTCGGTTGGCGAACACGTTTAGCACGTCAGTTTGATTTGCAACATAGCAAAGCACGCGCGCCTCGATTTGAGAAGCGTCGAAGTTCACTACCACATAACCGTCATGCGCAATAATGCTACGGCGTAACAGGTCGCTCTGCCCTTCGCGCCGTCCGCTTGGAAGGTTCTGCATATTGGCCGAGTTGTGAACGAGCTTGCCATTGGCGACATAGCAGTGCCGATTACCCACATTCAAGATGTCATAGACCATCGCCTTTACGCCGTCCGCGTAGCAAATATTAGACTCCGGTAAGACTTCACACCCCCCGCCAGTCGGCAGTATAGCTGGTGTCAGGGAATAGCGATTAACCCTAAACCACTCAAATCGCTCTGTGCGGTCGCGGTCATAGCCAACAAAACACTCGTGGTTCTTGGTGGCCGTCAGACCGTCCCAGTTGTACACGCGCTTCACGCCATGACAGACCACGCCGTCATGGGCGCACCATTCAGAGCCGTCCCATATAAGGTCGGTCGGCATAACATCTTTAATCATGCGGTACTCCCACTCGGTAGCACCCGCGCCCAACGGTAAGACCACAATCATCGTCTCGCCTACGAAGCAGCCCGCGCTGCCGCCGCTCATGCGGTTTGTGTGCGCGCCGCCGATTTTGTAGCCCATCGGCAGGAAGCCGTGGCTGCCGTACTGCAAAAACTTCTCGCAGCGGGTCTCGTCAATGCTTGACTTGGCCGCCAGCCGCGCTTGACACAGAGCTTGGACGAATACGTTGTCGCTCTCGCACAACTCTTTAAACCCCACGTCGTTCTTACTGAACGCCCATGTTACCTTACCCGTGGTCGTGGACACCTTGGTCGGTATCAGGAAGCTGCCTTTTGCACCCTGCGCCATCTCGTCGTCAGTGATACCACCAACAGCGCGAAGCAGGCCTGCGAAGCGGTCGTTGCTTCGCAACACACCTGATAGGGTATCTTGGGTGCAGCCCAACTGGGCGCACACGCCTGCAAGCTGGTCGGCCTTATACTGGCGGCAGCGGGCAAGCTCGTACTCCACCGTCGGGGTATGCACTTTCAGCATCGGTTCGGTGTAGCAGCGCAGGATAATATCCTGATAGGCAAGCTCGTCGTCAGGCACATACTGTTTCAAGACTTTGAACAGATACCATGTAATCTCGGTATCGGTCTTGCAGTAGTCCTTGTACGCCGCCCACTGGTCGGGCGTGAAGTCGGCTCGGTGCTTGCCCAAAGCGTTTACCACCTCGTCGCCTTTGAACGGCACGTCATAGCCCGCCTCGCGCAGCAGGCGTATGCACTTGTCCAAGCTCGCGCTGCCTGTCAGCAGCGGCACGCCAAGACACTGCGCCATCGACATGGTATCAATCAGTAGGGCGGGGCGTTTACCATACCGCCACCACAGGATACTGGCATCGAACAGGCTATTATGGGCGACCATCGCTGTGTCCGCCCAGTCCACGCTCTCGAAGAACGCAGGAAGCTCGTGGGCTTCCAACACCACGGCGGGGTCGTCGCCCCACTTGACACTCGCCATCAGCACCTCAAAGCGCGGCGACATGATGTAGTCCTGCGTGGTCGTGTCCTTGCGGCTCAACGAATAGTCTTTCGCGTAATATGTCTCAAAGTCTAGGGTCAAATACTTCATCGGTCTCTCCATCGGCGCAGGATATACAGCAGCACGGTAATAACGGCCAGGCGCGCCAGCAGCGATAGTGTCTCGGCGTAGAACGGCAGCAGTACAAGCCACCATTCCCAGTCCAGCACGCCGCAAAGTTTCAATACGATAAACACCCCGCCAATCAGCGCGGCTACGCCGTAGTCGATGGGGTCAGGTTTGTAGTCAGGCATCGTGTTTTCCTATGTAAACTGCTCTCGATATGCTCCAAGTTAACGCAGCACTTATGCGCCGCGCGGTACAACGAAGCAATGGGTATCCACTCGGTAAGTTCGGCCAGGTTGTCAATGATGGTACGCACCACACGCATCTCGTCGCCCGTCATACCATACTTGCCGACACGTTTCTGCCGCTCGCCTATCTCACGGACGATATGCACATACTCGTTCTCCGCTTTGGCAAGCTGCTCCCGATAGGGTTTCAGGTGGTGCTCCACCCCCAACGCATTAAGCTCGTCGGGGAAGTAACCCTCGTCATCGTAGATACGGTATTTCTGCTCGGCGATAATATCAGACAGCAGGTGCGCGTACAGGTACATACCCTGTATTACAACCCAATAATCATTGAACTGCGCCTTGCCGATAGCGAAGCAAGTCAGTGCCGCCTCAATCGGTGCAAGCACCGCGTCAGTCATGCGGTCAGTCAAAGGGTCAGTGCTGGCCGCTGCCACCGCTGCCGACATACAGCCTTTCAGTATAGCGTTATGGATAGGCAACCAGTAGATTTGGTTTTGCGCCAACTGAATACCATGTCGCACGGCACGACGTTTGCGCGGACGTTTACTCCTTGCCATAACGCCGCCCCAGTCCGTATCCGAACCCACCTGCTGCGCCAATGATGAACATCACGTCCATTGTGTCGGGGGCAACCAGCGAAGTAACCAGTCGGGCTACGCCGAACAGCAGCACCAGTGTCAAAGAGAAAATAACCAACCACGCAACAATGCGCGCGGCTTCGCGTTTTTTATCCATTTTTTAATCCTTCATATAATTCGTTTAACTGTGGTATCAGGGCTTCCGTATCGCCCCAAAGGAACGTGCCGCCTGCATTCTCGGCACGGATACCATGTATGATTTGCAGGTCGCGCGGCTTCTTGCCTGTCGCTTTGCACTCAACAGCGACAAACCGCCCGCGCATACACATCAGGAAGTCGGCAACGCCGCTATCGCCAGCCTGCACGACACGGACAAGGTACACATCAGGCTTGGTTTTCGCCCACAGCTTCACGGCATTTACCACTTGGCTTTCGGGGGTGGTACTGTTCGCCGTCTTGCGGTTGGAACGGGTAGCGATTACCACGTTCTCGGTTTTAATTGTCATCGCCGCCTACCTTCACATTGAAATAGGCCAGCACTTCCCTGTCGGTCTTGTCTTTGAAGTCGGGGTACTTCGCCCGCAACGCAGCGGCAATAGCGACTTCGGCTTCGGTCGGTGCAGGCGGCAGGTCAAAGGCCTCGTCCATCGTATCTACCAACTGCAACAGCCCGTCGATTTGGTCGCGGACACTGCGCAGGATAGTAATCGGTACGTCGCCCCGCGCCTTCAACAGGTCGGCAAAACTTTCAGGCGTATTAGTTACTTGTTCAGTCGTCATCACTCTCCCCTACCGTTCCGTTGATAATATCCCGCAGCGCGCACACGCAGTCAGTAGCGAACCGTTGTACCAGTTCAATGCGATACTCACACAACTCTGTCTGCATATTGTCTATAAAGCGGCATTCATGGACACCAAATGCGCCGCGCATCTCATCATAAACGATAGCTTTATACATACTGCTGACAGCAAGCAAGGTCGTCCGTTCCAGGTCGCGGTGTACCCATGCGGGCAGCGAGTTCCGATACTGCAAAAGCGAGAATACTTTATGCGCTAAATCCTTATAATAGGCGGCGGACTGTTCCATCATGCGGGATAACAGCAAAGTATTCACAGTATAGGACGCGCCAAAATCTTTAGGCATTTTCTTCGCCATTCTTTTTCCTTTCCGAATATAACATAAACGATTTCTTAATCTGCTCCCACGCATCAGGTAGAGCTTGGTCTTGGGGCGTGCCATCCAGTATCAGGCGGGCGGCTACCACTTTCGCAAACACGTCCAGCGCGTCCACCAGCAACAACCGTATCTCGCCCTGCACTTTGCCCAAGTTCTCGTCAGCACTCGCACCCTCGGCGGTCATCTCCGCCATCAGGTCGATACCGCGCAGGCGGTCGCGCATATCTTGCAATGTATCCATCGCGTTCTCCATTACTTACCGTATTTAATACGCAGATATTCTACACACTATGTGCGGCACTGTCAAGCCATTGCTGCAAAAAGACCAGCGTGGCCTGCTTGTCGCCCAGCGGGGCAACCTGCATACCCAGCGCCAACACAGCACGGTGCAGGGCTTCATGCCACGCTTCGGGTCGGGCGTATCGACCATGTGAATAAGTCCACACACCATAGTCGTCCATCACGGACAGATTAACCACTGTCTCACGCGCGGAACAAAACCCCTGCACACGGATACGCACGGCGCGCCCTGCGGTATCGGCAGCCACGTCGGGGGCATACAAAGGCGCGTTCGCCTTGCGCTCATCGCGCCACGTCAGCTTAATGCTACGGGTTGAAGCGGTCGCGCAGCAGCCATCAGGGATAGTGAACACCTTGCCGTCTTGCTCCCACCACTCGCATTGGGCGCGGCGGCTGGCGAAGGCGCTCATAAACTGTTCAACGCGCTTGGGCGTATGCGGATACCACTCAATCGGGTCGTTCGGCTCTGGGCGTGTCGGCGTGAAGTCTTTGTGGGCGGGCAGCAGGGCGAAGCGGTGGGGTACAAGATGGGTCAGGTCGCTGCCATAATACTTGCCGTCCAACAGCGGCAGCAGCGCGCCGCACTGCACCGCCGCACGGAACTTGGCAACGTCGCCATTCAGGTAGGACACGGCTTCGTCAAACGTCAGCCGCGCACGGGCAGGCGCAGAAGCACGGCGCATATAGGCGGCCACTTCCTCCGTCTCCACCGCCTTAATGTCGCCATTGGCGTACCACTTCTTAATCTTGTACACGCTCGCGCCTGTAGCCAGGCTCACATTGCGGTAATCCCGCGCAGTGTAGTTCATTCCGCACCCCCTTCCGACTTGGCGCACTCACGCGCCACCAGCGCAGCGAAGGCATACACTTCGGGCAGGATATGATACAACCAGTCGTTATCATACTTCTCGGCCACATCGCACTTGGCGGACACTGTGGTTACATCGCTTGGGTAGGCGGCATCTTCTGCCATCACAGCGTCATACCACGCAGCGGCGGCATCAATATCAGGGGTATCCCCATCATGCAGGGCGGAATGGTATTCACACACTTCGCCCACCGCCAACGCTTTTAATTGTTTATCGCTTAACATCTTACAATTTCTCCACAAAAATAATACGGTCAATCTTACCCACCACACCTTTAAACGCCGTGATATGGCTGGACGTGGTAGAGCTATGGGTGTAGGCATCTTCGCTCAAATATAAGCGGTGGGTGTGTCGGCCATACACCCCAATCACAGTATTGTAGCTTACCAACACAATATCCCGCCCGAACGGAACAGCCCACGCCTGCTTGCTATCAATCTGTGTAATCGTATTACGCCCGCGTAGGATTGCCAGCGTGTCCAGTTTCGGACTCGGCGCATTGGCAGGGATATAGCTGGCGTTAAACCCAGTTTCCCCGTTAAAACTTATTGACAAGACTTGCTCGCCGCCAGTAACGACCCTTGGCGTGAACTTAACACGCAGCCCATACCCTTCCACCGCACGGCGCACACGGGATTTGATTGCCCCTTCACGCAGGGCGGCTTTGCCGCATAGCTCACGCCGCAGGGCGGCAATTACACCAATTTGTTTCATGTTCATAGTTCAGTCCTTATTAGTTATTAACTCCAACCAGCCAACCTACTGGCGCGGGCGTTCCACCCGAAACATAGACCGCCTCAATAGGGTTGTTCAAACAATCAGTCATAGTGTCATAACTGTAAATTTCAGGGCGATTTTCCGCAGTAGCAAACCACGAAAATCTTACGCCATCTGAAATACCATATCCCCTATAAAACACTACTTCATCTATGTAGTCAATCTGCGGGCATTCCCGCTTAATCTTTCTACGCAATCGTTCACTGGTTTTCATTTTAAGTTACCCCATATTACCCATTGATTTTAATCGGAATGTTCATGGCCAGTGCTACTTCAATCGCTTCTTTAACAGAGTTCACGCCCAATCGCACCAACGCTGTCGGCGTTTCCCGCTCATCAGCAACCATCAACCAAACAAAAAGATGTTGGTCGCCGATTTCGACATCAATGAACTGCCCTTTATACTCGTCAGAAACGCGGTTCACTTTAAATAACATACACTTACTCCCTACCAAAGATTTCAGCTTCAGCTTCGGCAAATGTTAAATGCTGCCACTGGTCAGTATCTGTCGCCTTAACCCAGGCTTGGCTGGATTGTCCGTAGCCACACGCACTTGACCCTACGGCTACACAAACCCCCACAGTTTCTGAAGTGAACAAGATAATTGCTCCGTTGGGCTTCGCTTTTGCAAACAGCGGATATACCAGTTCGGGCTTCATCTCTTTCGGGTAGCGTTCGCGCCAACGGCGTTTGAACTCTTTGCGGTCAGCCTTATCAACAAAACCGATAATGTCAAGTGAATGCGTGCCGGTAGAAGCTGCATACCAAAGGTCTGAATTGTACCAAGTATCGCCAATACTATATGGATACTTGGTATCTTGTGCGTCATATTCGAACTCATGGCTAATAGCTTTACCACACGCTAGGCGCATTCCGCTTTGCACCACGCCTTCTTTCAGCATCTCAATTACGATTGCAGCAGCTTCTTTGGTAAAGCGGCCAGTTTCAGTACGTTTCTTCATCTCTCAATCCTTTAAACCTAAATAATCACACCACTACGCAACACCGCACGGGTTGCGTCTAATACTACGGCTCTCTCACACAGCCGCCACGTTGTATCTTGCTCAAACGGCAGGCGCAGCGTAACCACCTCGCCCAAACGGGTTTGTCTCATATAGGCAAGAGTTTCGGGGGACTCATGCTCAAACACTACCACACCACAATAGGGATTGGCGGCCAGCACTATGTCATGGCTTAACCTGTTCTCAAACAGGGCGGGATATAGCACCCGCCCCACTGCGTCGTCAGATAGCACTTCGATTTCCATAGCTTACTCCACAGACGGGCGCGGGTCTGCATCGGACAGTTCGACAGGCGCAAAGAAATCACGCATCCATGCCCGCGCACCACCAGCAGTCTGAAAAGTTAAACTGCTTGACTGGTGTTCCCACCCTAATTTCGCGTTCGGGCGTTGGATTACCCAATCAACACGGTATTGGGTTACTACCATACTCTTATCAATCTCGTGTGCATACACATTAACAATTCGGGTTTCAGTCAAAGTGCTTACAGTCTTCCCATATATGGCAGCAGCTTTAATAGGGGTAGAGTCTTGCATAATATAATTTCCTTCTAAAAGTGATTAAAAATAATAAGGTTAATTATAACCTTTAAGGGCGCGGAACAGCTCAAAAGCGCGGCGGGTTTCTTCATTGGCGAACTCATACTCACTATGATTACTTCGCATACAATAATAGATACCCCCTGCCGTAGTCGTAAACTCATTCATGATTTCGTCTTTTGCCACCAGCTCCATAAGAGTCATTAAGTGGTCATCCAACGCGTCCACGATAGAGCGTGTACTTTCCGCGTCCATAAACCCATCGCCAAACCACTCGTCATAATCGGGTCGGTATTCGGCAACACAATGACTGCGGTCTTGAACCGCGTGCCAAATATGGTCGTCGTCAAGCTGACAGTCTTGCTTCATTTTTTCGACGGCTTGCTGCCAAGCCTGCATAATCGTTTGTTTCTGTTGGGGCATCATAACTCCTTCACACATTTTGGTTTATCCTTATAAACAACTTCATAAATATCTTTCTTGGCGGTAGGAAAACCCGCAGCAAGTTCCAATTCGGGATTGACTGGGACTCGCAAACATTTACAAGTTGGTTTTACCCAATAGCCCTGTTGCTGCTTCTCTTTGGCAAACTCCCTCGCTTCAACAAGGCTATCAAAATAGGCTTTCGGCATGGCTATTCTCCCTTACTTCTCAATCCTTCCAAAATCTCCGCCCATCTCACAGTCCAAATTGCACCACGCATATTCAAACCAATTCTCATCAGTCGGCAGGTCGCGCGCCGCGTCATCATTCACAGGGCAGCAGCGTGCTACCATCATTTCCAACGCCAAGCGCACACGCCAGCCGTCATCTGCGGCCAGTTCGTCATAGGTGTACAAAGGGATATACCCATCGCACGGTGTTGTCGCATGGCGCATCGTGGCTTCCAAATCTTTCATGCGTTCAGGCTCGGCATGAAGCCAGGCCATCACTTTGCCAAAGGTATCCTGCCCGATAGGGTGCAACACGGCCAGGTCGGGGCGTTGGAAGTTGTCCACGGTGTAATCGATGTCATCAAGCTGCAAGCCCAAACCATACACCTTGTTCACAAAGTCCAGCATCTCGGTCAGGTAATGCCGCGCGGCAGCGTGATTGTCGTACCTCCATTTCTTCTCAAACACGTCAATCATACGGTCAGGCGCGGTGTAAAGTTCGTCCATACCATAGCCGTAATGGTCTGCCCATTCCTCGGCTTCCTTGTCGTCAGGATAGGCTTCGCGGTAAGCGTTGATAAACGCCGCTGCTTCGGCATCTTGCAACAAGCGGTCATGCCACGTTTCGTAAAAACCGCCAAAGTCCAGGTAGATTTTGTCTTGATTTGCATCATAAGATTTCATCATTTTTCCTTCTCAAAAGTCGGGCGGGGCTGCCCCGCCCGCAGGGTTATTCGTCTTCGTCTTCGTCTTCGTCTCCGTCTCCGTCCACGCCAAGGTCATACTCGGCAATCAAAGACGGATTGTCGATAACGTACTCGGTCAGCGCGCCAATATCCAGCGGTGTTTCAGCCAGCGTGTCGCACGCTACGATATTGGCACAGCCGTTCACAAACCAATAGGCAGCATTGTAGTTCTGCACATCGCCAAAGATGATACGGCGGGCAAATTCGGCAAGCGTATCACTATCAAACAATTCGGCAAGCTCTTCCAAGCTGCCGAAGATATAATCGTCAGGTGCATTATTGGCTGCATAGTCATTCCACAAGCGCAATGTATCCTCGACAGACAGGTTGTCAATCGCTTCATAAATTTTATCGTACATTTTTAATTCCCTTCTAAATCAAGACTTAACAGCAGCTTGCTGTTCAATCACATTCCATACAATATCAGGCATACAGGGCATGGCCGCGGTGCCCGCGTGTCTGATAATAGCCCAATGCCCGCCACTGGCAGGATTCTTACCAAAATCGCCACGACTAGAACACTCAAACCATTCGGACGAATGGGTGTTAAACTGGGCAACAATACCCAACACAGGCAGGCCTATAAAAATCACTACAATAGCATCAGTGTCGCTATTACGCTCGATACTCACTTGCAGCAGGCTGCCTTCTTCACGGCTGGCTACTACGGCAGTCAGCGCGTCAAACCATGCTTGATTCTTGGTTCGATTGGCAAACCGAGCCTGCATATCGGCAGCGGTCAGGCAGCTTGCCAGTTTCATAAATTCACTGTATTTCATGATTGTTTTTTCCTTTACGGGGCAGGCACTTTAATCTCAGCCCCATTAACCACTTTGGTTTCATAGGGCAACTCTTCAGGCGGTGTCGCATCATACTTAATCCGCTTCGCATTGTATTCAGCAGCCTGCATCGCTTCACTCTCACAATATTCAGCATCGCCGATATAGCCCCAGCAGCTATCCAACTCTTCCAGCACGGCGTAATCGCCGTGAATATCAGGCTGCATTGATACCAGTTCCAGTTCGTAGCCGTACACTTCGCCGTTAATCCACGCTTGAAGCGTGGAAAGGTCGTCTTTGAGGCTGTCTTTGGCGCGTTCCAGCACTTTTTGAGTGCAACGCTTCGCATTAAACCATTTGCGGATTTCTGCACGAGTGGCATAGGCAAAGCCCACGATACCCGCATCAAATTGACACATACCCGTTTGGTCGCCCAAATACAGGGCGACGTTACCATGCTCGAACTTGGTAATAGGCCAAACCAGCACATCGCGCAGACGCAAGCCAAGCTGCTGCTCAACCACATTGTAGGCGTGTTCCCACGCATTCGCGCCCTGTTCAACGTCGGCGTGAACCACGCCGTCATGTTCATTTTCAGCAAGCCAATGGGACTTCGATGGGTGCAGTAACAAATGCCACAAATTGTCCCACTCACGCGGGCTTTCAATACCACTCATATCGTAGTGGATAGTAGCCCGAATTTGCACTGTATCGTTCACAGGCACGAAAAATTGTTTGAAAATGGTGTCCATAGTAAATTCCTTATTTCACAAAATAGGCGTGGGTTTCATTCAGCAGGGCTTTCAGTTCGGCGCGGATTTCGTCAAACGGCGTACCATTGCCGCCTGCGCGGTTTTCCAGCCGCATGAAGCGGTCATATAGGTCAGATGGAATATCCACTGCACCGCAGCCTGCGGTCGAATAGCCCGTAACGATGTTAATAGGCGTGCCTAAAACGCGGGCATAGAAGTCGCACTGCCAGCCGCTAGTACGGCTGGAACAATACGCATCGCAGTCGAAAATGTTTAAGATGTATTGCAGCTTGCAATACGGAAAGGCAATAGTAATACCAGGTTGCTCGCGCAACTGTTTCTTCGTTACTTTAAAAGCCATGATAATTCCTTCCATTAAAAATGTTCGGTTAAAAATCTACTCAATCCAGCGGGCGGTATTCGGGCATATACCACTCTACCACCCGCTCTGTTCAATAGACTTATAGACTCTGCTTCCAGCGTCCGTGCATACGTTTGAGGTAATATAGGCGCAATAGGGCTTTCAAATATTGCTTTAATCACGGTGTCGCTACCACCAAACCTATATCCGCATTGCACGGATAAAATCCAAATTGTTAAATAGCTGTCTCTTAATCCTAGGCTTCACGCCGTGGCGTGTAGGACTGCCCTAAATCCATTAAGGGCTTGGCACGATATTTGACTCTATCGGCAAAGGGGCGTTTCCGCCTTGTTACAGTATGGTTCGCATTATAACAGCACTTTTTGCATTTGTCAAGTATTATTTTTTGACATTACCATAATAGCGATATATAGGGCGTTGCGTGCCACATGGGCTAATGCACCGTTAATCCCACCTTTTTCATGCCCGCCTTTGGGCGTGTTAGGGTTAATCAATCGTTATCTATGATATAGCGTTATTGGCTGCTATCAGCATGGTTCGTATATTACCACGCTTTAACGCCGTTGTCAAGTTTTATTTATTTCTGCACGCCGTGGCGTGTAGGAACGCCGTAGGCGGTTGAATAAAGCTGCCTTAACAACATGAGGCGCATTATAGCAGGGTAAGGGGCGTTTGTCAAGTATTTTTTTAACTGGGGGATAAGGGCGTGGGATATGTATAACGCGCGTGTAGTACCACAAGTGGTGTTAAGTGTCAATAATAGGCATGGCGCGCGTTATCAGGCGGTAAGGAAGGGGGGAATGTAAAGAATACGTTAAGATATGTAAGAAATCATCTTAACAAAAAAACCAGTCGAAAAAGGCGAAAAATGGCGTTTTTTGAGACCACAAAAATTTTTGAGGCACGTCCATTTTCAGAACGGCGTTCGAGTCCCGAAAATCGGCGATTTTACAAAAAAAAAATTGATAAATAATATAATAAATATTTTATATTATTATTACTTTATTTTTTCTCTTTTTTTCATGGTCTTACGTCTTATCCGCCTATATCTTATCGTGGTCTAGCCCCGCGCTTATCAGTTTCTTTACACGTTTTTTCAAACCTACGCAGATTTCCAGCGTGGCGAATGGTGCAATGTAAATAACAAAAATTAACATATTACAAGCCTTGATTTTATTGAGTTTTCTTCTTTACATCCGTTTACAAAATCGCTAATGATAGGGAACGGCTTTTACGCGCCGATTAGTATATGGCGGATAACGTATAACAAGCCTAATAGTATAGGGCGGATAACGTTACGACAGGGGAGCGCGTGTTACAGTCGATTTATACGCATTTTTAAATGTTATTACGGAGTTAATTTTTGTTAAGATTTCGTTAAGACAAACGCGCGTTATAGGCGTTTTATATTATCGGCTTGTTATTTTAATGCTTGTTATCGGCGTTTTATATTATCGCCGTGTAAGCCGTGCTGAAAATTTCGCGCGTTATGACCGTTTTATATAAATGGCGCGTTATGTGAGTGCGTGTTATAGGGCGATAAGTTATCCCCCTGTAATGGACAGCGTGGGGTGGGGAGGGGGTGTCGCGCGGTGTGGGTAGTCGCACAAAATAAACGCAGCCTAAAACTTCACACCCCCCTCTGCATAAACCGCCCATAACGGCAACGGTTACAACGTGCCATTTATATTTACGACCTACACTTAATCCGCCTACGGCCTGATATTTATATTTGGTGTAGAACCACCCAAAAAGGAAACCCCCCAACTTTCGCTGGGGGGTTAGTGCCGTGTCGGCGTTACGCCAATGACACGAGTGCCGCCCGATACAAGACACCGACACGGCGAGGCAGATGGTATAGTAAAGTGGCCGCCGCTGCAAGCATTATCTGCATTGCTTGGTGTCGGTGGTGTTTACTGTTACTTCGTTGATACTGTCCCAGTCCACCTTACTTTTGCTGTTTGTCCGCAGCGCGGAGGGGCTTGCGTCGATTTCGGCTTCGGTGTATTCCTGCCCGCCTATAATAATGGTGGTCTTGGTCGCGCCGCCTGCGTGGTAGCGCGGGCCTCGTGTGCCGAGGCGTGTTCGGTATGTGGTCGTCATTTGCACTCCTTCAAATCTTCGGGTACGCCGATGGTAATCGGCCCTGCCTGTTTTTTGTTCCTTAATATATAGCCGTCTTTTTTGACTCCGCTATCCCAGTCGCCGACAAAGGGGAAGTGGTCTGACCCCATGACGATTTGTGCGCCTGCCCAGTTGCCGCCGCGTCCGCTGCTGCGGCCAGGGTTGTTTTTCTTCGACCCCCCTATGAGGCGGTAGGTCAGCCCGCGCCCTGATTTGAGCATGACTTTTGGTCCGAAGATGACCCTGTTCCATGTGCCTTTATGCACCACACCCCCCTCGCCGACGCGAGACCACCCCCACCGTCTGCGCCATGTACAGTTTACAAAGACACACCCCCTGCCGAAAAAACACGGGGCGCGGAAGGTGCAGTTGATAAATATGTTGCCGTTGTCGAAACGGCGGTTAGGACCGAACGTTCGGCCTTTATAGGTTTGTCCTGCCATTACAATTCCTTTATACTATAATGTGGTAAAAGGCAGCCGCCCTTTATAAGGATAATGGTATGACACAAGAGATGGTTTTGACAATTCCCCCCGATAGTAAGATGGATAACCTCGCCCGCGACCTGGCTATCCTGACGGCGAACGCGCTCTACTCGCCCGAAGAGGTGGCAGAAGCATACGACCTGACGGCGGAGATGTTGGCGGCACTGCGCGCCGACCCGACGTTCGCAGCGCGCGTGGAGTTCCATGCGAAAAGTATTTCTACCGATGACAATGGTCTGATTAGGGCGCAGGCGCGTTTGATGGCGGGCAGCCTGCTGCGCGATACGTTTGAGATGGCGACCGACCGTCAGGCGAAGCCTGCGGACAGGTTGAAGGCGACGGCGGCGATTATGGACCTGGCCGACGTGAAGCCGAAACAGGAACAGCAGTTCAGCGGTATGGTATTAAATGTGAGCTTTGGCAGCGGTATGCCGCAGGTGTCCATCGCGCCTGATGACAAGGGGGTAATCGAGCATGAGTAATGGTCTGAACATCGGCTTTGATTTGGATAAGTTCCCGACGTTGAAGCGGGCGGCGCAGTCTGATGCGTTAATCCGCCTCGTGCCTGGCCCTGCTGGTAGCGGTAAAACTTCCTTTGCAATCATGGAGTTACTTCGTACTGCGCTACTACAAGAGCCGTCGCCGCTGGACAATACGCGCTATACCCGTATGCTGGTCGTGCGGAACACTTATTCGTTGTTGAAGTCGAACACGATACCTTCGATGAAGAATATGCTTGGGCCTTTGTTGCAGGTTACGGAGGGCAGCCAGCCGACGGGTAAGGTGCGTGCGCGGTTGGGCGATGGTACGTTGTTGAACATGGACGTGCAGTTTTTGGCGTTGGACAGTGAGGACGCGCAGGACAAGCTGCTGGGTGCAGAGCCGACGATGGTCTTGTGTGATGAGTTGAACATGATGGCGGAGAGTGTGGTATTCGCACTGGTACGCCGACTGGGGCGATACCCTAGCGGGACGAAAGGGAAGGTAACGCGCACGGGTATCATCGGTGTGTTCAACGGGCCTGTTAAGGGGTCGTGGCTGCATCGGTGGTATCTTGGCGAGCGCGACCGTGAGTTCGAGCAGACGGCTCGGCAGATGGGGGTGCGTAAGTTCGTCGAGTTCTTTAAGCAGCCACCTGCGCTGATACCCCCTGCGGGATACCCTAACAGCCACGACCCCAACGCCGAGTGGCTGCCTAATCCGCTGGCGGAGAACATTGAGAACTTGGCGCAGGGGTACGGTTACTATTATGCGATGTTGGCCGACCCTGACCCTGGGAAAATCCAGTCGTATGTCTGCGGCGACTTCGCCGACGTGAAGCATGGTAAGGTGGTATTCCCAGAGTTCCACAGGGACGTGCATACGTTCGACGCGAAGGCAGTGGACACGACGCAGCTTCGGGAGTATTACTTGGCGTTCGACTTCGGGCGGACACCCGTCTGCATCGTGGGCTACCTTTCTCCCGACGGCAGCCTGTTGGTGCTGGACGAGTTCATGGGGGAGGACATGAGCGTGGACACGCTCTATCGGACCGAGGTGCTGCCTGCGTTGAAACAACGCTACCCCAACGCGGTGTGCGCGGGGGCTTACGGCGACCCTGCTGGGTTGGTACAGGGGCAGAACTTGGACCTCTCTATGTTCGACGTGCTGCGTAACTTGGGCGTGCCGATAACCGCGCCGACACGCAGCAACAAGCTCGAACCCCGCTTGCAGGCTGTGCGCAGCTTCATGGCCTCTTTGGGCTACAACGGCAAGCCGCGCTTACGCATTCGTGATAACTGCCGCTTCCTCATTCAGGCGATGGCCGCTGACTATATTTATGAGAACCGCGCGGGGGGCGGCACGCAGGACACGCCGACCAAGACCCACGTCGGCTGGGCGAGCGATTTGGCTGACAGTTTACAATATTTAACAATGGGGCTGTTGAAAGTTGTCTCCGACAAGGAGGACGACACGCCCGTCCGCTCCGCCGACATCGACTGGTATTCTTGACAGACCCACCGCGTTGTGGTAATATCCACACATCTGGCGGGGCATGGAGGTTTTTATCCGTATGTTTTTTTCCTCCATCGCACCTCGTCAGATACCTGCTTTCCGCAATGAGTGTCTTGATAATTCTCCTTCTCTCCACCTGCCTTGCGGCAGGTGTTTTTTTATTGTATGATGGCAGTGTTACTTCTATGAAAGGTCTGACTATGAAATACGCACGTTGTAATGGTAAAAGCACTGGCTGCAAAACCACTGGCACAGTGAAGGGTTAATAATGACGGACGAGAACCTTATTGATGAATTGGGCGAGTTTGTCGCTGCGAGATTTGATAAGGCTCGTTCGGCGAAAACCCCCCACTTCGCGGATATGAAAGACTGCCTGAAATTGATGCACGGGCAGCCGCTGACAGCCTCCGATGGGAAAGGTCCTGATATTATCATGGACATTTCAAGTCCCATCGTTAAAGGCATTGTCGGCCTTATCCGCGATATTTTTGTTGGTACGACCGCCGCGCCCTATACTATTAACGCGACCCCCGTGGTAGAACTGCCCGACGAGGTGGAGCAGCAGATGCTGGAAACCGTGTCGCAGGATTTGTCGTATATGGTAGCCGCCGCTGGCGGCGACACTTCCGCCGTGCGCGCGCAGATTGAAGAGACGCGCTCGCTGTTGAAGCTGGAAGAGAACCGTAAGGCCGCCGTTGCCGCCGAGAAGCTGACGACGATTGTGGCCGACCGATTGCATGATGCGGACTGGGAGACCCAGTTCATCGAGTTCATCGAGCATTTTTGCATTTACCCTGCGGCGATTATGAAAGTGCCGTCCCTGAAAGAGGTGGTAACAGCACGATGGACTGGGACGACCGTAGAACCTGTACGCGAGCTTGTGCGGCAGGTTGAAAACATTTCGCCGTTTGACTTCTATCCTGCGCCCTATGCGGCGGATATTCAGGACGCGGACTACGTTATCGAACGCCGCCGCCTGACCCGTAACGAATTGCTTGGCCTGCGCGAGGCGGCTGGGTATAGCATAGAGGCCATCGACAAGGTGTTCGAGGATAACCCCGACGGCGCACCGTTGGCTTATTCGTCAGATGACGACCACCCCGATACCGACACTTTCACGGTGTCGGACGACCGAGACGTGTACGACGCGTTGGGTTACTATGGCCGCATTCGCAACGACCTGCTGGCCGAGTATGGCATCACGTTTACAGACGACGAGATGAACGGCGCGAGCGAGGCAGAGGTATGGGTGGTAGGACGGCGCGTTATCAAGTGCCTGCTGAACCCTGACCCTACTGGCCGTCGCCCGTTCTACAAGGCCAGCTTCGAGCGCGTACCAGGCGCGTTTTGGGGGGCTTCCCCTGCGATGAAGCTGCGGGACACACAGAAGATGTGTACGGCGGCTGCGCGGGCCTTGGTGCGAAATATGCAGTATTCGAGCGGTCCTATTGGCGAGGTTACTAAAGGCCGCGTCAAAGACGGGTTGGATATTAACCAAGTCTTGCCGAACACTATCCGCGTGGTAACAGAGGATAACATGGGCGGGGGCAGACCTGCTTATAGCTTCTATACCGTACCCGCGCAGGCCGAGTTGCTGTTCGGTACGTTCGACAAATTCCACGGGCTTGCGTATGACCTTATCGGTATCCCACGCTTGGCCTTCGGCAGTCCGCAGGGCGCAGCGACCATCGGGCGCACCGCAGGCGGGTTGTCTGTGGTATTGAACCAGTCCACCAAGTCTATCAAGTACGCCCTGCGGCTGTTGGAGAAAGGTGTCATCGAGCCTGTCGTGCAGACGTTCATTGACTATGAGCTTCGTACCAGTAACGACCCTGAAATCCGTGGCGATGTCCGCGTTTATGCTCGTGGCGTGTCAGGCTTGATGGAGCAGGAGGCCAAGACAGAGGACTTGAACTGGGCCTTGCAAACCTTATCCAGTATGATGGGTGCGATAGACCCGACTACCCAGCAGCCGATTATTCCTGCCGCAGCGGTACAGCGCATACTGTATCAAATCTTCAAGAACAAAGGTTTGCCGACAGAAGGCATCTTCCCTGATTTCGATAGACAGGCTGCGCTTGGGGATTTATTGGACGAAGGCGGTCTCGCACCAGCAGGAATGCCGCAAGACCCTATGGCGGGCGCACCGCAACTCGATGGGCGTAGCGCAACGGCAGCAGCGGCTATTGAGCAATCAAACGACACATTAGGGGTAGGATAGGCAGTATCCTTGCCTATCCGCTATTCCTGTGGTATAACTACCGTGTAAGACCTTTGAGGGGCTTTTATAATGACTGACAGCCGTATGATACCTCCGCCGAATACGGGCAGGGTAATCAAACTTTCACAGTGCGAGGCCCGCACTTTGATGAACTTCCAACGCTCCGCCTATGCGAAACAGTTGCGGGAAATCTTATTGAAAGTGTTGGACGACGAACGTACCGAATACGAAACCCAACCCGCTGCGGAAGAAACTCGCCAGCGGGTAAAGGCCGTTAAGGACATGATTGATTTGTTATTTTCCAGTAGGGTAGAATTACGATGAATAAGCCAGCCGCGCTCCATGTGCGCCCAGGTAAGATGATGGTTATTTCAGGCGTGGATTTGCAGGAAGGCGACCGCTTTGTCCTGCACCGTGTGATTGATAGTGAGTGCGCCATCGAGGACGCTCGTGATATTCCGTTCTCCCCCTGTGGCCAAGTCCTATTTTTAGATTACACCCACAACCCTGTGGCGATTGATATGCCTGGCCGATACCGCATCTACCCTGATGGCATTATCAGCCCGACCGCCGACCTGTGGTTTGATGAGATTGCGACAGGTAGCTGACTATGAACCACCGCACACGATTGACCCGAATTACCAATGACGAAAACCTTGCCGCCCAAGAGGGTTTATCGCGTTTGAAAGACAGCCGTGATTTCACGGCGCTGATTACCGTCCTAGAACAGGAACTGGTAGCGGAGCGTGAGTTGTATGAGCAACAGGCCGCTTCGGAGTTTCAACGCGGGCAGGTCGTCATGCTGAAAAAAGTTTTAGCTTTGATGACAGGAGAGTCCGATGAATGAGCAAGATTATGGTATTGCCGCCGCGATTGCTGCCGCAGGCGTACCCGTAGTTCAACCCGAACAGCCAGCCGAGCCAGCACAGGCAGAGCAACCAGCAGCCGTGCCACAGGAGGGAGCGTCGGAGCAAGTCGAATATTACGACTATGTATCCCCCGACGAGCAGCCGCAGCAGCCTGCTGCGCCCCAGCCAGCGCAGGCTGCACCGCAGTTCACTGCACAGACGTTCACGCCTGAAGTAGCGGAAATGATGCGTCGTAATCAGGAAATGTTGCAGCAATCGTTTACCGCGCAACAGCAACAAAATGCCGACCGCATTAAAGATTTGGAAGCGCGGCTCGCTGCGTATGACGCAACGAAACCAACAGAGCCTGAAAAACCTTGGTATGAGTCGGTAGAAATCCCACAGCTTACCGATGAGCAGCGTAAGCAGTATGAGGCTTCGCTCCCTATTATTACGGCAGTCGCCCGCCAGCAGGCTTTGGAGATTGCGCGCAAGCTGGAAGCCGAGCGGTTAGACCCTATGAACAAACACTTTCAAGAGGTGGTACAACCTCTTCAAGAAAGTGTGCAGGTGCAACAGGCGAACTTGGCGAACACCACCCGACAGGCGTTTACGCAGTCGTTGAACGCTCGCCTGCCTTGGCTGGCCGAAGCAATTACAACACCAGCCTATGCCCAGTATTACAATGCTGTCGTGCCTGGCACTGGCGGCTTGACCCGCCGTGTGTTGCTTGACCAAGCCGAAGCTGTGGGTAATGTGGACGCGGTGGTAGATTTGCTTTCAGGCTTCCAGCCGCCTGCTGCTCCTGCCGAGCAGCAACGATATACTGCGCCTGGCCGCAGCAACGCTATTAACCAAACGCCGCAGGCTACCGCCGCCCAGCCTCGCAGCAAGAAGGGCATGAAGTTATCTACCTACGATAAAGCCCTGAAAGACTACGCCAATGGCAAAATCAGCATTGGGCAGATGAAAACCGTGCAGGAAGCGTGGGAAGCCGCGCTGCTGAATGGCACTGCATCAATGGATTAACCTTACTACTTTATGGAGTAAACTATGATTGAACGTAAACCCTTACTGCCTGCGGCGAGCGGTTACACGCAACTGGTATCGTCTTTGACGCAGCCAGTGTATGCTGCGGGGTTTTTGAAACGTTTTGAGCATACCACCATCAGCGGTATGATTTCGAGCCAAGACATCGTGCCGAAAGAAATCCGTCAGCGTGGCGACGAAGTGGTGTTCCGCCGTATCCCCGAAGCGGAAATCTTTGACTACCAAAAAAACCAAGATTTGGAAGTCAGCCACTTGTCCGTATCTGTGATTACGATGAACATCAACCGCGCCAAGTATTCCAATATGAAGTTGGATACGATTGACGTTAAACAGGCTATGGGCTTGACCGAGTTGCTGAAAGGCTACCAAGAAAACGTCATTAAAAAACTGGCCGATGTCATCGACTTTGAAATGATGTACGAAATTCCATTGCAAGCTGCCGTGTGCAACCGTGGCCGCAGAGCGGGCCGTTACTCACGCGCGTTCGACTTTGGTAACATTGGCGCGCCAGTTGTACTGACGAAAGAAAACATCTTGCGCTATTTGTCTCAAATGCAGACAGTGTTGGCCGAGCAGAACGTAAGCCCAGAAGGTTTGTATGTGGTATTGCCTACCGAAGCGCGCGACTTGTTCTTCGCCAATGCCAGCTTGACTAACGCCAGCATTACAGGCCAATCTCAGTCTCTCATTATGGGTACGAAAATCCCTAATGTGTTCGGCTTCGACATTATCTTCTCCAACGTAATGCCGCAACGTATCGAAAATGGTAAGGTTGCGTACACCATCTTTGCTGGCCGTAAAGACGCAACTGGCTTCGTTATGCAGGTTACTGAAAACCGTCATATCGACAAAGACCCGACCCACTTCGGCCAATACTGGCAAACCCTGAATGTGTATGACTTCAAAGTTCTGTATCCCGAAGCCATTACTACACTGTATGCCACAATCGACCACTCATAAGGAGCTTGAACAATGGCTGTATTTAAACTGTATTATGGCGGCGATGCCCGTCATGTAGGCTACCGCCACTCCCGCATTGCCGACAGCGCACCTCGCGGGGAAGTTCGTTACGCAGGCCACCTGCCGCGTAAACACTATGTGTTGCCATTTGAATACGATGGCGGCTTGGACGAGTGGCTGCGCTTCCGCGAAATGGAAGGCAAGTTCGCCACAGGCGACGTGGTACATACCCACTTGTTGAGCGCGGACAGTCGCATTGATGCGTTGGTAATTCACAACAAACGCGCGGCTGGCGGACGCAACGACCCATTGGGCGCGATTACCACACCCGCCAAAGTCAAGTTTGGTTTGTATGACGGCGAAACCTTGGTCGCCGAGACAGACGAAATTGATATGTCCAAAATCGGTCGTACTGTCTTGGAATTTGGTACGGCTTCTCAACCGAAGGCCACCACCAAGAAAGACACCAACGATGACGGTAAGGTAACGAAATCCGATGCTCCTGCTACTGCAATTACCAGCAACGGCGCGTATCTTGCCAACAACGGCACTATCCGCATGACGGTGGTAGAAGGCGCGGGCCTGTCCGCAGCGTGTTTCACTGCGTTCGTGGAACTGGTGGACTTCTTGGACGTTCGCGGCTGCTCTTGCGCTCGTGAGGAATGCGAAAGCGAATACCCAGAACCTGAATGTATGTAACTTGTCCGGCAACGCACCCCTGAAATATGGGGTGCTTTTTTTCGTTTATTCTTTATGGTAGAATGGGCTACCACCCGATATAGGAGACATTGTATGACACACCGTAAACCAATCGCTTTTGCTGACCCCTCTGGACAAGTGTTTGCCCCAGTTTATAACCGCGCGCCCTCCGATTTCGCCCGCGAAAACCTTTTGACTCCATTATATACGCAAGAGGAGATTGAGGCTTCGCTGGCGCGATTTGAAGCGGCGCAGGACGCGCAATCCGCCGAAGCCCCTACGTTGTATGGGGACTTTGATGAGGAGGTCGCTGCCGTGAACGCCGAAGCAGAAGCCCGCGCCAAAACAGGTAAACGTGCCACAGGCACATCAGTCGCCGAAGCAGCGAAAGCTGCACTTGCCGCCGTAGGGAATAAATAATGATTTCCGCCCGCCAGCTTGTTCAAGAGGTTAGCACCTACTTGGTGGACCAAGACCCCGATGCGCCTTACGAGCATTGGAGCGAGGACGACCTGCTATCCTATTTTCGGCTGGCGGTCGAACTTGTTGCGTCCACGCAAAAAGACAAATTCATGAAGCGGGTGTCCATGCCGCTAGTTGAGGGCGTGGTACAGACCCCACCCGAACGCTGCTATGATATGACAGCAGTATTGGGGCAGACCGATGCGAATGGGCAGCTTACGATTTTCCCCCGACGCACTGCGTTGAGTGGTATGCACCTGCGCGGTAAAGTCGGGTGCGTGGACTGCCAAAGCCGTACTGTTTCGCCTGTGGATTACGTTGTGGAAAGTTGGGGGTACGAACCTGCGAACCCTGACGTGATTTATGTAGAACCCCCTGTACCTGCTGGGGTTAACGCGACATTGGAACTTAAATGTTTTGTTCCGCCGACTGTGGATAACTTGGACAGTGTGGTGGATTTAGGAGCGCAGGTGCGCCCTGCCATTTTTGAACTGATGTTGTACTATGCCTACGGTGTGGATACCGAGAGCGTACCGAGCCGAGACCGTAGCGCATCGCATTTGAATACGGCGTTCTCTTTGCTTGGTTTAGATAGCCGCAGCAGTAACCGCTACTCCGCCACACGAATGCCTGAAACCCGCATAGGAGCGCAGAAATGAATTGGTTTGAGGAACTGAAAAATCAGGCTCTGATTACATTCCCGAATATGCCGACCAACTATGTGGAGAACGCGGTACAGAAGGCGGCGCGGCGATTTTTCCGTGAAACCCATTTGCTGAAAGACGATGCGTATATCACTGCCGAATGTGGTATGAACGACTATATCATCGACGTACCCGATGGACGGACAATGGTACAAACAAAAGCAGTGTACAGTTGCGCCCACCCCGACCGCCACCCATTGCTGGATAGCTCTTGGCAGCGTATCCCACCTGCCCCGCATCGTTTTGGTTATGGTTACTGGGTGGAATTACAGTACGCACAACCGACCATCAGCTTCGCTGATTGTGTATCATTGAAGCATGGTCGGTATTGTGTTACCTATTCGTGGACTCCGACAGGTAAAGACTGCGAATTGCCACAGCATTTCATCGGCAAATACTTGGACGCAATCTTGCACGGGGTGCTTGCGGATTTATTTTTAATCCCTACCGAAGCCGATACGCAGAACGCGACAATGGCCCGCTTCCACCTGCATGAGTTCGATAGAGCTATGATGAACGCGGGGGCGGAGGAGAGTCAGAACCACACGAACCGCCCGCTGTTTATGCAGGGCGGGGGCTTTTTGTAAAGAGATGGTATGGCAGAACGATATAACTTTCGCCCCCGTTGCGATGACGAGGAATTAGGATGCTTCGCACCCCCAATCGACTTTGGGTGTGAAGATACTTGCCCGCCGTGTGATAACCCATGCGAGCAGAAATGCCCGCCTAAAGTTCGGGTGCAAGACGCGGTTTGTTTGAGTGATGAAGAGTACGAACGCTGTTTCTCACTGCACCAGTATGTTGGCTGCGCCCCCATGCAAATTCCAGCGCAGATTTATTGTATCGCGTTGAAGGTACGCCGACGTGGACTGTGCCGCGTGCTGACCGAAGAATGCCCGACGCGCGCAGACCGAGATGGTAATGCTTGTTTTGTTTGGTCGGATAAATTCCGCAGCCTGCCCGAAGGGTATTACGAAGCGGACCTGTACATCAATGACAAGTCCTGTTACACATGGCTGTTCCGCAAACGCGGGTGCTGGGCTACGCTGACTACGCAGAGCGTGCAGCTAGACCCTACCCCATGCGACCCTCCATGCGGCTGCTGCGTCGGGTGCGTGCCTACGCCTGATGTTGAGACTGACGACCGATTAGGCGATTGTGGAGAATGTAATGGCAATCAATGTGAGTAAGTGGTCTAGCCACAGCAAGTTATCGAAGCCCGTCGGTATTACAGATACCGAACTGCCTATCCGTTTTGGCGAGGGCGTGCGTTTTCATGTACCCTGCGAAGATTATTTCTATGCGACTATCCGTAGTCATGGTAAATATGAACACGTTAAAGTATTGGCGGTAAAAGGCGACGTTCTCCATGTTGTTCGGGGGCAGGATAATACCGCCGCGCAATCTTGGCCCGCCGAGAGTTGTGTTGAGGTTGAATGGAATCCAGCGCAGCTTTGCGAGTTCTCTCGCCAGTGCGTATTGGGGACAGCCCCAACCACAGTGGACGCAGGGGTGTACTGTTTGGATTGCAACACCTGCATTACGATTGGCAAAGATGGCCGTATTACGGCGGTCAATGGAGAAAAATCATGCCAGTAAATCATCTTGACTTTGTGGCTACCCGCCTGGCCGTTGGCGCGAAATCGACAGACACCGTGATTAAACTGCAACCTGTTCGCGGGCTGCGGGAAAAATTTAACCACCTGCCGATTGGCGATTTTGTGTACCTCGTGTTGCAGACACATGGTATAACCGAGGTCGTGAAATACACCCATACAGCGGCGTTGCCTGCGGCGGCCACCCTGACGATTGCAGTTGAGCGCGGCCAGCATGATACGGTAGCGACTTCGTTCCCGTTCGGTAGTTGTGTTTCTACTACACTGACGAAGCGGGTGTTTGACGAACTTCTAACCCAACGATTGAGCGCATCATGAATACCTGCCCTACCCGCCTTCAAACCCTGCCCTGCGCCTTGCGTGGGTACGGGTTTTTGTCCGCCCCCGTCCGCCGTGGCGATGTTACCCTGCGGCTGATGAAGGGGCAGGGCGCATATTTTCCCGAACTCCGAGGCGACCAGTTCTTTTTCGTAACTGTTGAGGGCTGCGATGGCTGTTGTGAACACATGAGGGTAACAGCCCGTGATGGCGACCTCCTGACTGTTGAGCGTGGAAACGGCTGCGACTGCATCAACAGTAATGCCCGCGTGTCTTACGACTACACCAGCCGCGAGTATATCCAAGCTATTGCCCGTGAGATTGGCATCAATGTAACTTCTCCACTGACCTATGATTGCGAGACCAATACGCTGGGGATTGACTGCAATAAGTTGGCCCAAGATAGCGATTGCGGTTGCGGGTCGGGGCAGAATAAATCAGGCGAAGGTCGGCGTGGGCCGCAGGGCGAAGCTGGCAGAGATGGCGCAGATGGTATCAGTGTTGCCAAGATTACGATTGACGAACACAACACATTGCGCTGGGTGGACAGCAAACAACGCCAGCATACCATCGGCACGATTACTGCGGCGCAAGGTCCGAAGGGCGAAAAAGGCGAGAGCGGCCCACCAGGACCGCAAGGCCCAGCGGGGTTGCAGGGCGAGGGCGCGGGTACAATCTCTATGGTTAAAGAGGACAATGGGGAATACGCGCTGCTGCTGACCGAACCCGATGGCACGAATAAGACGATTGGTACATGGAAGCCTGTTGCGGGTGTCGGCGTTAAAGACATGAACATCGAGAAGAACGGCCATTTGATTGTAGAGCTTACAGATGGCGTGAAACTTGATGCTGGCTCTGCCGCAGGGCCGAAGGGCGAGAAAGGCGATACGGCTTCGTTCTCCATGCTGTATCGGGCTGGCACAGTCTATATCGCAGGCCCTGCGGGGGAAGAGGTGTACATGGTGCAGAACGGCGACGTACTTGGTACGCGCACCACAATTCCTGCCAGTGGCGTTTTATCCTTGCCGAACCCGAACACAGGAGCGGAAGGACTGGTTAGCCTTGTACACAATAGCAGCGTTGTAGCGTTAGGGTGGTTCTGATGAGGTTCAGAGATTTTGATGGGGAAGTACCCAAACTGAAACCGCAGGCGTTGTCAGCGAAACACGCGCAGTATGCGGAAAACGTGGACTTATACGGGGGGCTACTGCGCCCCCACCGCGCGCCGCAGTTCCAACAGTATGTGGTAGATGAGTATGGGCGACCTATTGCGGAGAGTGATAAGGTCGCCATGTTTGCTATGGTCGGCAGCCACGCCGTCGGCTTTCCGACAGATACCCACTGGGTGCGCGACCCGCGTGAGAGTGCGGGTGCAGGGACAATCCTATTTGTCCGCGACGGCAAGTTGTGGCGGCTCTCTCCCCGCATGGTGGACGCAGGTACTGGTGCGACAATGGTTGGTATTTACCCGCCGAAAGAAGCCCCAACGGTCGCTGTCGCCAAAGGCCGTGGCTGCCTGTCCCAGTGGGACGAACGGTGTCAAGACCCCGAAAAATGCTCGCCATGTGCTGATACGCCTGAACTTCGTGGCTACCGTATTACCTACGTCAATGAGTGCGGCGAAGAAAGCGCACCCAGTCCTGTGTCAAACCTGATTGATATACGGAACGGCGACGGTGCAATCGTGGTCGATACCAACACCCCGCCCGCCAACGCCATCAAACGTCGGTATTACCGCAGCGCGACAACCAGTAACGGGGAAACGGTATGGCTGTATGTGGACGAGGACGTTATCCAAGACACAACCTTTATCGATAGCGTTTGCCCTAATGCGCTGGGCGAAGTCCTACCCACAGAGAACCACGAGCCACCGAGTGAGTGCTTGGACGGCGTGGCTTTGGGGCGGAATATGCAGACAGTGGTATGGGCTGAAAATCAGTTTTGGGTATCAGAACCTAGATTGCCCCATGCTTATAAACCTGAAACCCGTGTAACACTGCAATACCCTATTCAGTTCATCGCAGGGCATACAACACTGACCGAGGGTACGACCCACTTCGATATTGCGATTGCCACCAAAGGCTACCCATATATGGGGCAAATCCGTGATGACGGTCAGACGACTATCCGCGAGTTGGAGTATTGGTATCCTGCCGTGTCCCCATTCGCGTGGGGTGTTCAGAACGGTGTTGTGTATTACGCCGCAGAAGCTGGGCTGATTGGTATTGTCGGGGCGAAAGTTGAAGTAGCAACTGACGATTACATGACCGAGCGCGAGTGGGCGAAGTTCATGCCCGCCACCATGAGGATTACTGGCTACGACCAGCGGCTGTTCTTGTGGTACACAAAACGGGACGGTACTCGCGCGGGGCTGTTATTGGTTGCCCCAACCACGGATAAACGCCGCCCGCCTTCATTGAGCCGCCTGACCCTTACAGTTAAGTCTGCCTACGCTTCCCCCGATATGGATATGTTCATGCTGATAGGCACGGAAGTCTATAAGTGGGGCGCGGGCGCAGGCTACATGAAATACACATGGTGGTCGGGCGTTGAAGTGAATAGCGCAAATTGGTTTCCGACTGTGTTCAAGATTGTTGGCGATGACGTTCCGACCTATAGTCGGGGGGCGCAGCGTGCGCTGACGGAGTATGAACTGTGGCGGAAAACCCACTGCGATTTATCCGATAGCGTGTTCTTCGACGAACACCCTGCGCTGCGGCCATATATGCAGCAGATACTCGGCGATGGCGCGGACGTGATGTTTACGCTATACTGTGATGGTCGTGAGATTTACTCGCGTCGAGTTCGCCATGCCGCCCCAATAATGATTAAACGTGTCCGACGAGGTATCGAGTGGTCTGTAAAAGTATCAGGCACTACCGAGCTTCGTGAGCTACATTTACAGAAAAGTTTGAATGACCTCCAAAATGATGGCGGTCATGCGTAGGTGTTTATATGACAATTATTGATACGGCCAAGAAGGTTGTCGGCGCGGTTCTCGGCGGCGGTAGCGGCGGAGGCGGCGGGGCATCGGACAACCAAGTAACGATTGGCAACGTCAGTCCAGGCGGCACGAACGCCGTCGCGCTGTCCGCTCCCCATATTGTTCAGTACCCCAGACCGCCGAAGCGTGATGACGGTCGGTGGATTGCCTTATCGTCTGTGATTGGTAACATCATCGGTAAGCTATCCAGTCAGAAGGTATTGAAGGAAGCCCGCGATGCCGAGCGTAAATGGCGCGAAGTCATGGAGCAGTTAAAGCACATGGCGGACACCGAACTCGCGCGCGTGCCTATCCTTCGAGATAAAGCCTCGCAGTCGATGGACGACCTTGATAAGCGCAACGAGAAGAACTGGCAGCGCGGGGATTTGGAGTACGGTTACGGCGAGCAGTTGAAGCCTTGTATCGACAATATGTCCGACGAGATTTGCGCGCTGGCGGACTGCGGGTATCAGGCTGATTATGATGGTATCCATTCGCGCGTAGCGGCTGACGCGGCCCTGGCCGAAGCCAAAGAGTTCGAGAAGCTGTGTCGTATGAACAACCGCTATAATACGGGCTGGGGCTGCGACGTGCGCGGGCAGTTATTGGTCGCCACGCAGAATGCCATCATCGGGCAGACGAACAAACTGCGTGAGGAAGAACGACTGAAAAAATGGCAGTACGATGCGGACCTCAAAATGAAAACCTTTGAGATGATGGAACGCGCGCGCCAAAATCGTCAGACTACCGCGCAGAATTACGACCGCACTGCCAGCGAGCAGCGGCGTTTCCAATACTCGGCCTACACCAACGACGCGCAGAACTCCCTCAAAATGGGTGCAGACCTGCTGGCCTCGTATGGACAGAACGCGGCGTGGCTTGCAGAGAGCCTGCGTAAGACCGCCAAAGAGACAATGGCGGATTGGGGTACACTTGCGACCATGATTATCGGCCTGTTGTTCGCATGGAACATGAAAGGGGCAGCGGCTAAATCTGATGACTGCGGCGGTGGCGGCGGTGGCGGTATCGCTGATGCGTTGAAGGACGCATTGAAAGGCGGTAAAAACTCCGCCAAAGCCTCGTCGGGCAGTAAGGCAGGCGGTAAGGCAGGCAAGGCAGGTCCATGATGGGGGTTTATACAGACGACCCTTTCGAGGGCTTACACCGAGACCCGCATACGTCGCCCTTCGGTCAAGACCCGATGCAGGCAGTTGAGGAAGAGTGGTATGATGACGTTGCCCTATCCATCGACCCTGAACGCGGCGTGGCGTATGACTTCACTATGCGGCTGATGAAGGATATAACGGGTATTGACGAACACGACGGAATGCAGGATTACACTTATTTCGGGTTGCCCGCCGAAGGCGCAGCACCAAACATCTTGGAGGACTTTGAATAATGGCTAGTTATTTTATCGGCTCGAACAACACGAGCAGCGGTTTCGGTGGGGGTGGTAACTTCTTCGCCCAACTGGGGCAGATTGGCCCAGCATGGCAGAACACCATGCTGCAAGGGCTGAATACCCAAAATGCCTTCAACGAGTTTCAGAACAAACAAATTGTGGACCCCTACCGTGTGAACGCGGCGGCCAGTTCGTATGCAGTGCAGGGGCTGCAAAACCTATACAACGCCAACGAGTTGAACAACGATATTCAAGCGCAGCGTATCCAAAACGATGTCGGCAGCCGTGATGCCGCGCTCCAACAGTACCGCAATATGGGGTATAACCCCGACCAAATTCAGTACGGGCAGAACTTGGTACGCCAAGCTCCTACACAGGCGCAGCCTGTACAGGCCGCCCAAACTGGTGGCTATGCTGCTACCTCCCCCCAACTTGGTGCTATTCGACCGCAGGCTCTGCCCCGCCCGCCGCAAGGTTACGCATCGTGGCAAGAGTGGTATGACTCCGACCCAAGCGCGGCAGCAATGATGCAGCAGTATCAGATGGAGCGGCAAAGCGCGGTAGCCCCGCAATACCAAGACCCATCGGCTTATTTATTTTAGGAGGCACTATGGCATACGGCACACCCCCACGAACATGGACGGCTTCGCCTACCGCGCCGCAGGCTGACCCAAACGACCCGACCGTAGCGATGTTCAATCACATAGACACGCTGCGGTTCAACCGACAACATAATATGCTGGGGCAGCACCGCGCTGCGCCAATCTCCGCTCCCGTTCGAGTGGTAACAGACGCGCAGGGGAATAAGGTATTTGTACGACCTGATGACCCAACCTTCGTGGGTACAGGCATTCAGCAGCCACAAGCTGCCCCCGTGCCTGCCCCACAACCCATCACACAACCGATGCCGCAGCCTGCCGCCGAATACGCCATGCCTGCTGCACCGCAGGCGGTGCAGTCCATCACGTCGGCACAAACGCTCGCAGGACAGCACCCTATGCCTGTACCACAATCAACGTCTAATGTGTATATGCAAACCCCGTCGCCTGGCTTGGCGCACCCGTTGGACGTTGGTGTCGCCGCCGATGATGTAGCGCAGCGCTACGCGGCACTGTTGGCCGCAGGGCAAGCCCCTGTGTTGAGTGATAACCTACAAGCTGCGCTCAACCGCCGCATGGCGCGTAACAGCCTCGCCTTGTCCGCCGCCACCAACGCTGCGGACACCAATGCTGCCTACCGCGCTATGAGTAATCCTGACACGCGCAACCGCGCCCAAGAGATTGCCAGCACCCAAGGCGTGTCGTTCGATACGGCAATGAAGATGGCGACCGCAGGCGCACTGGCACAACAAGGCAATTACGCACTGGCGAACCGTTACGAAGGAAGCACCCTGCTGCCCGCTATGCAGGCAGAGAACCAACGCCGCGTAACGATGGCGTTAGAAGCAGGTACGGATATGCCTGCGCTGACCGATTACCTCGGCAACACCTTCAATAGCAGTGGTATCAACTCGGTGTACGAGACAGGCGACGGCGAGACCGTCCGCTTCAATACGCCCTACATGACCGCAACAGGTACGCCGAACGCAGCAGTAACCGCAGGACGACTGGCGCAAAGTACCGCTCCGATGGCCGACGCTTTCGCCATGCGCGCAGGGAATACGCAGAACGTTATTTCCGCCGCACGCGGGCAGCAGCAAGCGGCCGCAGCACAAGCCAAGATGGTTGGCGAGAATGCCATGAAGCAGCAGGCGAACTACACCCGCATGGCGGAGCAGGCTGCGCGTATTCAGAAAGCCAAGTTTGACATGGCAGCCGCACAGCTTCGTGGCACAAGTGCCGTAGCTCCGCGCAGTGGCCGCACCGACAGTCCAGCGCAACAGGCGCAAGTGCTTGTCTCCGCAGCCCGTAATCTTCCCGCAGACGACCCGCAACGCGCAGCTTTGTTGCAGCAGGCGGCAGTATTGGTCGGGGGCAAATTGACCGCCGAGGAACAATAAATGGCCTATGACTACACCTATGGCATGGGGCTTGGCCCGCCGATTGCAGGTAATACATTCCGCATCACGTCGGGCGTAGGCCCGCGCAAGCAGTTCGCCACGTCAGGCGGCCAGCGGTCAAGTACCTCTCACGCAGGGGTGGATATTGCTACCCCAGTCGGCACACCGCTACTCGCCCCGTTTGACGGTACGATTGTCCATGTAGTGAATATGAATGACGGCACGGCGAAGCGTAACCAACGTGGGTACGGCAACATGGTGGTCGTGCGCCGTGCAGACGGAACAATGGTACAGATGTCGCACCTGCATAGTGCCAATGTGAAAGTCGGCGATACCGTTCGTTCGGGGCAGCAGATTGGTCTGACAGGTAATTCGGGCAGTTCCACTGGCCCGCACTTGGACTACATTGTTCTCAAAAACGGCATGGCGATGCGCCCTGATGGTACAGCCTACCGCGCTTACAGCAAACCGTGGCTCGGCGGCAGCGGCTCGGCGGTCGCTCCACAACCCCAAATGGCGCAGCCTTCAACAGGCGCACTCCTCCCTGCCGCGCCTGCGGCACAGACTCCTGTGGTTGCCCCGCAGTTGTCGAACACCGAGAGCAGCCTAGCCCCCCGCACCGACTGGCTTGCCGAGTTGGAGAAAGAGAACGCGGTGGCGCAGAAGTTAGCGGAAGTTACCGAGCCGAAACCCTTTGCCCCAGTTCAACCGCCTGAATTTTTTACTGCGAGAGATGTGCAGGCAGCGCAGCTTACGAAGCCGCAGCCCGCCCATTGGGTAGCGGGAGCTTCCTATCATGGCTACTAGTATTCAAGAGTTAGAGCAGTACCGCGCGAACCCGCGCGTGCAACAGATGCTGACACTGATTTCCCGCACCGAAGGAACGTTCGGTGCGAAAGACCCCTATGCGGTGTATGGTGGTAATATTAACAACCAACTCTCCTCGCTTGCGCGACACCCTGGCCAAGGAGGGTCGTGGAGCTTCCGTTGGAACGACGGGCGCAAGGGTACGGCGACGGCATCGGGGCGGTATCAGATGATTGCTGGCACATGGAATGGTCTCGCTCGGCGGTACGGCTTCTCGGATTTCGGGCCAGTTAATCAGGACTTGGCGGCTATTGCGCTGATGAAAGATGCGGGCGCGCTGAACGATGTGGTAAATGGTAACTGGCAGGCGGCGATGCAGAAGCTGGGGCGGACATGGGCCTCACTCCCTTCAAGCCCTTACGCGCAGGCGAAACGTAGCCAGGCGGAATTTGACCGTATGCTGGCACAGACCACAGGGAGCGTATCCGCCGCAGCCCCGACGGGGCGCACGAGTTTCACAATGCCGAAGTTGTCCGACACGGCTACCGCGCCAACCAGTGCGACTGCACCGCAAAATACTGGTACTGGATTAGGAATACTTGCACCTGCTGCATTGAGTAAAGATGAATTGACAGCTATAATGCCTGATAGGATTACCGCCCCGCGCGTAACTGATACATTCTTCGAGCCAGTCAAAGTGGACTGGCGTGCTTACTATAAATAGGACACGATATGCCGTACATTCCAGGCCAAGGTGCATTCAGCTATCTCGACAATCTGCAACAACAAGCCGACCAAGCGCAGCAGGACGCACTGCTGGCACAACAGCAAGCGGTGGCCTACGCGCAGCAACAGCAAGCCGAGACCGAAGCGTACCGCCAGCAGTTAGACGATATGTTGGCGCAGCAGCAAGCCTCCTACGACCAAGCGCTGCAACAGATGCAACAACCAACCCCCGCCGTATCCGCTGCGGGGGCTTCTGCCGTTGATGGTACTGTGCAGACCACAGGTAATCCATTGGTGGACCGCTTCATCGCAGAGAGTGGTAATACCCAGTTCATGCCCGAAGGTGGTGCGACCTACTTCAACAACAAAGCGGTGGATGAATGGTTGGACCGCGAAGCTACCCGTAACGGCTGGAACGCCACCAAGCGTGCGGTAGAACGCAAGAAGCTGACTGACGCGCTGGTTAAACTGACTGGCAACAGCCGCCTGTTCGAGGTAGAGGACCGTGGCTTCACTGGACTTGTGGGCGACTTCGCCAACCGTGCCGTAGGCACTACGGTTACTGGTCTGATGGATTTGGTCGGCGTTACCAGCACCTATGTCGGCAAAGCGATGAATGAGGTCGGCCTTGGCGACGGTCGATTGGACGCTTCCCGTGCGGTACTTGATGCCTCTGAAGGGGCGAAAAGAATGTTCCGCTCCGCCCGCTCCTACGAAAGCCAAGACAACGAACGCGCGTTCGAGATGGCATCTGGCATAAGGGATACGCTGGACGTGCTGGCGTACAACCCATCGGGTTTGACGGACTTTGCGGGCGATTTGGTTGGTATCGTATTCGGGCCAGGCGCGGTTGGCAAAGGTGTATCCGCAGGCGGTAAAGCCATTTTGCGGTCGGGTGCGACTGCGGCTGCGGCGGCAGGCGGTAAAGTTACTCCTGCGGCGGCCAAAGCACTCGGTCTGTCCGATGAAATCCTGCGCGGCGGTGGGGCGAAGATTGGCGAGCTTACTGGTATCAGTGGTTTAGTTAATCGCCAAGCCGTCGGCGCGCGGATTATTGGCGCAGGCGAGAAGCTGACAGATGTTACACGGACTATTGGTTTCCAAGCTGCGCTGGAAGGTACGAGCAACGCTGCGGATATTCTCCGTCAGAACGGCGCGTATAACGCACAAACAGGCGACTATAACGGCGACGTACTTACGACTGCTGCTGTGGCGGGTGGTCTGACTGGCGGGGTAACGTATGGTCTTGGCCGCTTCCTCCCTACTGCCGAAGGCTCTCTGTTGCGTATGGCGAACGCCACTCGCGCCGAAGCCTCTACGCTGGGTCGCATGGTAATGAAAGGCGAGACCACGATTGACGATGCGCTGAAAGCGGTATCCACCGACTTGCAACAGGGTATGTTAAGCCCCGAAGCGCGGAGCGTGTTGAGCGAGATTAGCGAGCGACTGACGACCGAGCAGGGTAAAGCCGCCCTAATGAACGCCGTTGATAAAGGCTCTATCTTCCGCACCGTTCTCGCAGGGGCGAAGCCTCTCACGTCAGGCATGATGTCGGAGGGCTTTGAAGAAGGCTTGGTCGGTCTGATTTCCAGCGCGGCGGCACAGTCCGTATCAGGCGACGGCAATTTCTCTTGGGACAAAATCGACTGGGCGCGGGCTGCGACCGACGCAGGTAAAGCTGCCGTTGTCGGCGCATTGATGGGTACTGCTGTTGGTGGTCTGAAACTGGCCCATGATTACCGCGACGCGAACACCAACCTTGACAAAGCCATCGCCGAGTACCAAGAGAAGGTAAATGGCATGATTGCCGAGAACGACACGCAGGTCGCCGCCTATGAGTCTGCGCTGACGAATGCGGGTGGTATCAACCAGCTTGCCAATACTAACCTGAACGTGCTGACCACCACGCCGTCTGACGTGCGGGCATTGACTGAACAAGTGCGTAGTAACGCTGCTGCGGCCAACGCTGCCGCTGGACTGCAACAGAATATGCCTGTTGATGTGCTGCGCTTACCCGCGCCTGGCCAAACCTCCCCCGCCGAACTCGCCGTGTATAACCCCGCCCGCCGCCGCTTGGAGACCCTTGCCGAGTGGCAGGCGGCGGATAACGCCGCGCGTGAACACAACGCCCAACTTGATGTGCTGGCCGAGCAGATTGTTCACGAACAACCCATCGACGAGATGGTATTAGATGTCCTGGCTAACCCGACAGGTGCGGCGCGGCAAGCTCTTAATGTGTACGATAACCTGAATGCCAGCGGTCGCTCCCGCGCTGCCAGCGCGTTCAACCTCCATGCACTGAATGAGCAGACTGTACGCGATGCGCTGACCCGTAGCACGGAGCAGGTCGATTATGAGGTACGCCAACTGCGCGAACTCGGCCTGCGCGACAACGTGCCTGATACCGTGTTGAAAGATATTGAACAGGCAGCTTACATCTCCGATGGCTTCTCGACCGTTGAAGAGATGGTAAATCGTATGGGCGACAGCGTGGGTTATATCCCGCAGAACGTCCGCAATAATATCGCGCTGTTATCGAAAATTGATAAGGCGGTCGCCATCTTGTCCGACCCCGAACTGCCTGCCAACGAGCGTGCTGTGGTCGCAGATAGCGTTGCTGTTATCCGTAGTAACCCCTCGCTGAACCGCCGTCTGCAAGCCACATACGATTGGGTGGTAAACAAGTTCGGCGCGATGGTAGGTAAACCTGTGCTGCCTGCGTTCGACCGTGTGGCCGAGACTGCGCGCCGTGAAGCAAGTTTGGCGAAGCCGAAGGCCGAAGTCCGTTTGAGCGATACGACCACTGTGTCTGCGCTACTGAAACCTTTGGGCGTGGATAGCAAGACCATCAAAGCCTTGTCCGACCAAGTGAACAAAATCAAATCCACCAGTCGTGGTAAGAACAGTGTGCGCGCGGCGGTTATGAACTACATCGAAGCCTCCATCGTTACCGAACAGGACGCAGACGTAGAGGCCTACCGCGAGCAGGCGTATCAAAAAGTGTTCGACTACTACAACTCGCGTGAGGACGATGGCGAGGCGGTGTCCGACCTGACCCGTACCTTCTTTGAGGGCAGCGATAACCCGCCCGAAGTCGGCCTAGACCGCCTGCTGGAAGAAGCTGTCGATGACGTAATCCGTGCCAAGTACACCCGCCGCGCGGAGGTGGCGGCGGACGAAGCAAAAAAGTTGGGGCTGACCCCCTCCGTAACGCTTGATGGTAGTGATGCCGCTGCGATTGCGGACACTGCGCGGGCAATGGAACGCAATGGTAAAACCGTTACTGCTGATTTATTCTCCGCGCCTGCGCTCCCTGCGGTTGATTTGCGTCCCGCCGATAAAATCCCTGCGGTCGATTTGTTCTCCCCATCTGCGGAAGCCCCCCGTGCGCCGCAGGGCAAACGCGCGTCTGTTGATTTGTTCTCGGAAACCCCTGCTGACGTTCAGGCGGCCTTCGACGCGCAGGCAGAAGCCGACCTTGCTGCGCTGGACAAACGTTTTGGTAAACGTGATTTGTTCTCTGACGACTTCGATAGTTTCAATGACTACGACGATTTCGACGTATCCTCCTATGCGCGGTATCATCGCAGCAAGTGGGACACCATGACCGAGACCGAGCAGACGCTGGCCGTGCAGCAGGAAACTATCCGCCGTGCGACCAACGCTATCTCTGCTGCCTTCGGCCAGGACTTCATGCGTCATGTGGTATTTGTAAGCCCCAATAGCCAGTTGCTTGCCGACAGCAACACTACGGCGTATGTGCTGGACGGAGACCCAAGCACCGTGTATGTGGTAGCCGACCCGACCCGCGCCGACCACCAGTTCGTTTATAGCGTAGCGCATGAGATGCTGCACCAACACACCGACGTTGCCGTGCGCGGCAAGACGACCCAATGGGGCGACTACAAGCAGACAATGGATAAATTCGCCCAGCACCCGTTCGTTCAGGAGCTTATGGGCGCGATGCGCTACACCTATCCTGAACTGGACAGCTATGCGCTGGCCGAAGAAGCACTGGCGGAAATCCACGCGGCGCGCACATCGCCGAAAGGTTGGGATACCCTGCGCGAAACATGGGGCATCAATACGAAACCTCCGACCGACCTGCGTGCCAAATCGTCAGGTCTGATGGCGCAGATTATCAACTGGTTCAAGCGTATGGTCGCACAATGGCGCGGCAAGCCCCGTACCACTGATGCGGAACTCGCCGAGTTCTTCCGTGTCGTCAGCCAGTCCCGCCCCGATGCGGCAGCCCAAGTACGCACCCCCGAAGCAGCGCAGCAGTACCGCGCCCGTATGGAGTTTGAAGCCGCTCGCCAGCGCAGCGACTATTATCATGGTATGGCCCGCGACATCACACCCGACTTCGACGCTCTGCCAGCGCAGCAACAGCGCAGTATCCTTACCGACCTCGCCCAGCGTAACGGCGACGAGTTGTCGGCGCAGGAGCTTGGCTTGCAAGTACGTTATGCCAAACGGCCTTACGGCTCGGAGTCAGGCGAGTCCACTGTTGGCGACCAGCCGAAGAAACACGCTGGCGCACCCCATGCCGAGCCGTATCCTGACGGTACGGTAGAACGACTGTTCCGCGAGCAGGCCGAGCAAGCGGCGCAAATCCCACCGAGCAGCGACCGCGACGGCCAACGCCACATGGCGCATAAGTTGGTACGGCAAATCAACGTTTATACTAACCGCGCACCTGACGCGGAATACAACGCCGAAGTGCATGGTGTACCCGTCGGGGTAATCTCACTTGTCAATTCAGGCGACAACACTGCCGAAGTGCGGGTGGTAATGAATGACCCTGATAACGGTGTGGTGGGTGTTATGCACACCGAGCCAGTACACGGCGATATTGATGGCGCGATGTATAACGCATGGGAATGGTTGAACACCACCTATCCCGCCCAATACTCACGCCCAAGTGGTACGACCATCGACCCCCGCACGGGCAACCAACTCACGCCAAGCGAACTGTATGTATTGAACCGCGCCGACTATATGGGGCTTACCAGCCCCCGTGTGCGCGAGTGGACGAACTGGCTGCGGGAGAAACTGCCCGCACAATATATCCCCGTACTGGACGCATTCCTCGATTTCGTCTCTGCCCTGCGTACCCGCTGGGTGGACATCTACACCTCTATGAAAGAGGTTGAGATGGCCTATGAGAAAGCAACAGGCAGACCGTCGAATGTGATTACCCGTATGCAGCGCGACATTGGCGAGGGCATGGCCTTTCTGCACCGTAACTTCAACGCAGGCTCTGTGGTTGAAACAGCGGGCAAACAACAGTCCATGCGCGACCGCACCGAAGCTATCCGTGATGCCATGTTGCGCGAAGGCGTACCGCAAGAGCGGATTAACAAGTTCCTTTACGGCTTGGAAGAAGCGGTACGGTACAACCAGTTCATGAACTCGCCCCAGTCCGAAGGACACTGGGCGGAGCGAGAAGATGGTACGAAGTATATTGTGAACCGTAATAACGGTGGCGAGGCCTTGTCGGTAACGGGCTTCAACTTCCGCGACCTGAACACCCTCGACCCTACTATCGGCCAGGCTGACTTGGGCGCACGCCGTTTCCTCGCTGCGCTGGCGGGCATGAATGCAGAAGAACGCAACCGCATTGGGCGTATCGTGGCAGAGGTGTCCGCTGCAAACCGCACTGTTATCGAACTGCAACACCAACGCGGCGTGTTGAACAATACCGACTACACCAACCGAATGCGTCGTGGTAAACGCGAGCTTGATGCAGCCTTCCCCGAACTGGCGGCACAGGGCTATGATTTCAGCGGCTTCTTTATTACTATGCGCGATGACGACAGCAGTGCGTTTACCACCCGCGACAGTAAAGGCCGTACAACCGCCGTTGAGAACGTGTTGGGTAACACGGCTGCCGTATGGGAAGCGGACGTTAAAAAGGCGTTCCGCAATAACGAGATGGCACAATTCGCCCTGTTGGTTATGTCCATGCCTAACCGCCACTTCGCCATCGAGCCTGTAACCCCCGTTGCTAACCCCGACGACCCGACAGGTGCGCCGTTGTGGGAGGAGAGTACGAAGGGCGAGAAAGGCAGCACGGTGGTCTATATCAACGGTGTGCCTGTAAGACTGGTAGCGAAGTCCAAGACGGCGGCCATGATGTTCGACGCGGAAGCCATGCACCCTGCGATTGCAAAAGTCGGCTCGCTTAACCATTACTTCAACCAATTCAAAACCTCCCTGAACCCAAGCTATCCTGTGGTTGGTTTCGTCCGCGATATGATGACGGGCTACTTGAATATCAGTGGGGCGATTGGCGAGCAGTATGTGAGCAGTAAAGACGCGGCGGCTGTCGGCACTCGCGCCGTAGGCTACGCCCTGCGCTATCTGTTCGTGCCGAATAAGGGCAACCTGTTCTACGGCACATGGCGCGGCGAGCAGGGCGACGTATGGGCGCAGGTGTATCAACGCCTCGGTGCTGGTATGTTGTTCGGCGACAATGTGAATACAGGCGCGTTCGCCAACATCAACAATAATCCACTGGTATCAGGTAAGGTCGGTCGGGCGACAGATGTGTTGTCCTCCGCTTACGATAAGACCCGCTCGGCTGCCGCGAGTGTGGCAGAGACTATTGCTTACCCGCCTGAAACCGCTATGCGATTGGGTGTATTCCGCGCGTATGCCGAACACCTGCTGGGCAGCCAGCTTAAATCGAACATGACCGCCGACCAAATCGTGGACTTGTTCGACCAAGTGAAGTCCCCGCAGAACAGCGACTACGCCGCCGCGATTATCGTAGGCTCGAAAAACATCACGTCCAACTTCCAGCAGCATGGTACGGATAGCGTGGTGCGCAACTTGTTCTCCTTCCACAATGCCGTTATGCAGGGTACGTTCGCTACGCTGCCGCAGATTTTGAGTACGGAACATGGCCGCAAAGCCTCCGCCCTTCTGCTTATAGGTGCAGCCGCCGCCGCAGCAGCCGCCATCGGCAGCGAGGACGAGGACGAGTTCGGCAACAGCAAGTATTTCCAAAACCTGAAACGTAACCGCAGCATTATCTTGGGCGACGTGGCCGTGCCTATCCCCGATGAGATAGGCTGGATTAAGAACTTATCGGATAATATCGTCGGCGTTATGATGGGCAAGCGCAATATCATCGACGCTTCCGTGGACCAACTACACGCCTCCGCAGAGATGGTAACAACCCAACAATGGGGCGACACCGACAACGCCTTTACTAATGCCTTGTTCGCCGTTACGCCAACAATGGCGCAGCCGCTGATTGCTATCAGTTCAGGCCACGACGTGTTCGGTCGCAAACTCAAAAACGACTTCGCCTACGACGCACAGGGTAAACGTATCAGCTACGCTGCCGACGTAGAGCGCACCACACCACGGGCGACCACAGTCGGCACAAGCCTGGCCGAGTTCCTTTACGGCGCGACAGGCGGCGGTATTGATATGACGGGCGACGAGGTGGACGTAGTAGGCCGCTCCCTGCTGGGTGGTATCTACACCAGCTTCGCCCGTACACAGACCGAGAGTATGCGGGCAGGCGACGGGGTGGTATCGACAGCGGGCAGCGAACTGGTACACGGCGTTCGTGCAATTAAAATCGACCGCCGCTCCGATGACGCATGGCAGGACCTCGGCGAGCGGCTGGGTGTCAGCCAACGCCATGAGGGTGGTATGATGGACGTGTTGAACAGTAAGGACCATCCCGAAACGGCGGAGGCCTATAAGTTATACCGTAGGGGCGATGAGCGTTCCCGCAAGGCTAAAAGCGATATGGGCTATTCATACAAGCAGCTACATGATATGATTGGCAAAGCAGAAGCCGAAGGCCGTTACCAAGACGTGCGCGACCTTCGTGCCGATATGCGTACCATTAAAGTAAACCGCGACGAGATACGGCGGGAAGTAATGGCCGAAATCAACGCACTGGGAGTTAAATAATGCTCGACTTGAAGATGACCGCCATCGCGGTCGGCGCAACTGCTGTGCTGGCCGTAGCGACCACATGGGGGTTTACCTCCTCTTATTACACGGCGCAACTGACCGCGTACAAGAACAAAGTGGCCGCAGAGCAACGTGCCGCACAACTGGCTGCCGCCAAGATGCGGCGTGAGAAAGAGGAGGCGGTAGCGTCTGCCGTCGCCTCCGCCGACCGACAACATTACGAGGAGCTTCAAAATGCCAAGACTGAAATCGACCGCCTGCGTGCTGGCCTCGCTGCTGGTACTGTCCGCCTGCGCCAAACCCGTACCTCAACCTGTGGTAACAACGCCGTCGCTGCCAGCCGTGCCAGCGTGGATAACGTCGGGCCAACCGAGCGCGCAGCAAGTGAGCCAGCAGTTGAACAAGATATTCTCCGCCTCGGAGAGTACGCCCTAACTGCGGTCAAGCAGCGCGACGCTTGCGTAGAGATACTGCACAAGGAACGCGAGGTGCTGAATGAAAGACAAGATTAACGCATGGTACGCCCGCCTGTTGTGCGGGTATAACCTACTGGGAGACTTCGCCGACCTCGCCTGTAAGGGGACGGAAGTCGAATACGCTTTGGATAAGTCAGAGTGCGAGCGCGGTAGCGTGCAAATGCGCTGCTGGTGTTGTACTTTTTGGCGCGGCGTTGTCGTCGGCGCACTGCTAACCTCCGCACTTGTAGGAGTATGGTATGTCTGCACATTGTAAGTATAACCGCCATCGTGTTGTCCGCCGAGCGGCTAACTGGACCTTCGTTACCAAGACGCGCGGCGTGGAATTATTTAACGCTATGTCTCTTTTAGGTGCTGCTGCGGCATTTTCCAACGCAAAAACTAGGCTAATTAACCTACCCTCGGTGTATAATGCCGATACCATCGACACCTTTGCGTTATGCTGGTTATTCGTAGGGTTGTCGGGGTTGCAGTGGTACGGGCTGTTCCAATGGGATAAGTCGCAGACACGCATGGTCTCTGCTATCGTATTGATGGTATCTTCTGCATTGTGGTTTTGGTTAGCGACACTGACCTACCATAGCGCGGCGTGGCTGACAAGCGTGGGCGTACACCGCCAGTTACTGTATATGCACATTATTCTCGGTGTGCTGTGCTGGCTGGCGGCGGACCAAATCCGTGCCGAGGTCAATCAATAACACAATGACAAGGGGGCAGTATGCACGAACTGATTACCCCCCTTAACCTCGCTGTTTTGGGGGGGCTTGTCGGCGGAATGCGTACTGCCGCTAAATCGGAAGATAATGCTTTCATGCGGCTGACCGATATAGCGATTGGTGCAATGGCTGCGGCGAGCGCAAGCCACTATGTTCCTGCCAACGCACCTATGAGCGCGTTGATTATCGGTGTGGTAGCAGGGCGGAGCGCAGGATACGCGACCGATATTATTTATGGTCTAGTGCCACAACTCCTGCCTATGCTGATTAAGTTTTTACAATCCGTTCAGAACAATAAGGGGAACGACAAATGACAACATTCGTTTTAGGCAGTCGGTCTTTGGAACGCCTGCAAGGGGTACACCCCCAACTGGTCGCAGTGGTAAAACGCGCCATCGAACTCTCGTCGCAGGATTTCGCTGTGAACGAGGGGCTGCGTACTGCCGCACGTCAGAAGCAACTGGTCGCTACGGGCGCAAGTCAGACCATGAATAGCAAGCACCTGAAACAAGCGGACGGTTACGGCCACGCCGTGGACCTTGTACCTTGGGGCGACTTCGATGGTAACGGCACGTCCGAGATGTCATGGCACTGGGGGCATTTCTACCACATCGCCGACGCTATGCGCCGTGCGGCGAAAGAGCTTGGTGTGCGTGTACGCTGGGGCGGCTGCTGGTGCTGCTTGAACGATACCACCGCAGACACCGACGACCTCGTGGCAGATTACACGGCCAGCCGCCGTAAGATTGGCAAGAAGGCCTTTATTGACGGCCCGCATTTTGAATTGGTGGTATAATATGTTAGCGTTTATGAAAGAGTTATTGACGAGTGCAGGCACAGACAATACCAGTTTGAGCAAGTTGAGTATGCTGGTCGGCATCGTAGTATGCAGTCTGATTGTGCTGGGGCAAGCCGCGACGGGTACATTATCCGCCGACATCTTTGCATGGTATGCCTCTGTTACCGTCGGAGCGAACACCGCCAATAAAGCGATTAACGTCTTTGGACGCAAACCGCCAGCCGATACAGAACCTGCTGCCGACCGCGAGAGCGGAGAGTAGCGTTTTACTTTTCTTTTAATTAGGAGTTAAATATGGCTTTCTATAATCTGTCCGCCTGCGGCAAATCGCCCAGCAACGTTGGTATCGCGCTCGACCCGATGGCGTTGATGCAGATGGTTAAACCCTATTATGCCACTGTGCATATCACTGTCGCCAAGACGGACTGCGGTAGTGTGTCCCGCGTAGCGTTGGCATACCACCCTGACGATGAGCGCGACCCTGAAGCGACTATGCCGTTCAAAGACACCGACGGCGACATCGTGGCTTACCTGTACCCAACCCGCTCTGACGCGCACCCTGTGGCCGTACTGGACCACAAAGGCGACGTTATCGGTTATGGCATGAGTACCGCGTACAACCCAATCGTTTCGGCCAACGCAAAAACCCTGCAAGAAATGCACGACCTGGCGGGTAAACTGCTGGGCTACAATACCCAACCATAAGGAGCTTATGATGAGTTTGAAAAAAGTAGTGAACACTGTATGCCCTGCACCCGCGCCAGCACCAGCGCCTGCGCCAGCTAAAACGGAAGCCGTGCAAGTGTACGTCCCCGTAGAGCAGCCTGTGATTGTGCCGCATAATATGCCTATGTCGTTCCCTGTTCAGCCGCAAGGCGCGCCTATGTTTCAGCCTGCCGACAATGTCTTCCTTACCGACATTGGTGTGGTAGATACCAGCTTGGTGTACACCCGCGCCGACGGCTCGTTCAAAGCTATCCCGCTGCCTAAATGCGGCTGCAATGATGGAAGCAACGGTGGTAACGGTAACAACGGCAACAACGGTACTGGTGGCAACGGTGGTAACGGCAACAATGGCAACAATGGCAACAATGGCAACAATGGTGGCAATGGCACTGACGCAAACAGCGATACCAAAGTCAAACGCTTCGGCGTTGAAAACGACAAGCTGGTATTGGAGGACACAAAAGGTAGTAAGTTCTCTGTATCGTTGTCCGAACTGGCTGGCCCTAATACCACTATCAAAACCTTCTCCCTGTCAGGCGACAAGCTGACGATTACCGACAGCGACAATAACGAGTTCTCTGTAACTCTGCCGAGCGGCACGGGTGGTACAGGTGGTACAGGTGGTACAGGTGGTACAGGTGGGTTCGTAGATACCAACACCAAACTGCGCGGCTTTGAGATTGCCGACAACCATCTGCTATTGAGAGATACAGATGATAATCTTTTCGGTGTGCCATTACCTGACTTGCGACCTGACACAGGCACAGCACCGTGCTATCGTAACGTGAAGGTGGTGGATACCGCTTCGCTGACCCTGACGAACCTCGACAGTGGCGCGTTGGTATATGTACCTGAAAGCGCGCCAGGCAAGCCGAACATCACACTGCCATCTAACCCAGTCAAAGGCTTCACTGTGGACTTGGTTATTCACAAAGACTCTGTGTTGAACTACGTCTATGCAGGCGGTGGCGCGCGCGCCGACAGCTTGGTAGCCAAGTTATCCCGCACCGTTGTTTGGACAGGCGACGACTGGCTTTCTATTAACTAAACCTAGGAGGCAACTGGTATGACGTGTTGTGCTGGTTGCCGCCTTCCTGCCAACTATAAGTCTGACGACCCTTATCTGACGATTGATGAGGACAGGTCAGGCGGCGGTGGCGGAGGCGGTATGATAGGTGGGGGCAACCCCATTGGCGGCGGACACAACGGCGACGGTGGCGGGTCAGGCTGCTTGACATTATCGCTGACTGGTGTAATATGGGACGCGGCTGCGGGTAAGTACAAGAAGATGACTATCTCGCGCGGTTTCAGAGGGACGGAGGACTATCGCCTATGGCGTATCCAACACTCCGACCACCCATTGAATAGCATCGGGACAGCGGACCTGTTTAATAATGGTAAGTACCCGCAGGGCCGCGTGTTGGAGTTTAAACGCCCCGACGACACAGGCGACGACTGGGTTATCCACGCTAATCACGCAGTGGGTAGCATCGAAGATGTGGACGAAAGTCAGCTTACCGTGTCGGTTAATCAGGCGTGTATCCGCTGGGTAATCTATACTTGCGGCATCTCCGTGTGTACCACTACCTACTCGTTCCCGTCTGCGGAGGCGGCATTGAAATATGTGGGTGGTACAGAACTGTATGCTAACTGGGACACCAAAGCACCGCGCACCAAGACCAATCAGATATTGGAATGGGCGTACTCAACCTATCGACGGACGATTGACCCAGTATATGTTGATGACCTGCGGCGCAAGATAGCAGAAGGCAACACTCCGACCCATAACATCGTAAAGGCGCAATAATGAAATATGTAACCGACGAGACCATTGGCGAAGGCCTGCTTATCGCTGGTGGTAAATTAACTGTACCGATTGACGACAAGACCATTAAAATGGTTGAGGGCAAACTGACCGCAGTAGCGGCAGTGCAACCGTTGGAAGGTATCCGTATTTTTAACGCAACAGGCGAGACGGAATTGGCCGTCGTAGCCGAGAAACCATAAGGAGCTAAAAATGGCAACAGATTTTCGCGTAGTAACCCCAAGCGACTTGGGCGACACCATTGTTTTGGGTGCGAAAGTACCAGGCAAGTACGACGTACAACTGCCTGCTGGCGTAACCGACATCACGCTGGATAATAAGGCGTTGAAGATTACGACCACTGCGGGCGAAAAAACCGTGGACTTGGCAGGCATTATGCCCGCCGTAACCGCCGAGGTGTTTCTGAAAGCGGTGGAACGCTTGGACGACAAAATCCAGTTCATCGTCGGCGAGAGCGATAACAACCGCCACGACACTACCTTTGAAGTGGACATTACCGACCTGCTGGCAGTCGTGCCTGACGGCGTTACTATCGGTGGTAGCGGTACGACCACAAGCAAACTGGCAGTGCGTATCGCAAGCGATGTGGCCGACAACGTGTTGAAGTCCAACGCCAACGGCCTGTATGTATCCAAAGCTGACGTAGGCGCAGGTGCTACCCCTGCCGCCCGTACCGTGCGCTTGGTAAATGCTGACGGTACGCAAGTCCTCGGCTACCTGTACGCGAGCGAGAACTAATCATGGCGACGACAGACGCTAAAATCGTAGCAGTCGATGACCTGCACCCTGATAGCCTTGTCGTCCGTCCTGACGGCAAGGTAGGGCTGCGGGTGTACAAAGACGTTATCTACACGCGCGGCGTGCTGACGATGGACGATGAGGGCAGGCTGGTACTGCGCGATGCGATGATTGCCTTGCAGCCGCCTACTGCCATCAATATCGGTCAAACGAACCTGATGCGGGCCTCGGTAGTCAGCGGTCTAGCCAACAGTATCGGTAGCCAATATACTGATACCAACCACGAACGTTATTACTTGCTGGGTTTCAACTTCCACAATACGCCGAAAGTATTGCGTGGTATGACGTTGTGGCTGAACTATGTGAATGGTAGCGAGAAGCTGACCCCTATCAAGTGGGTGGACTTCGTTGATGGTACGGATATGTCGCCGCCCGAAGGTACGGAAGCGACGGAAGATAACGGTAACTTGAAAATCACGATTACCGACTTCCAAAAGCTAAACTCTGCTAACGCTTACCTGCTGTTCAAGCACTCTGACGACACGATGGACTACGAGAGCAACTATGGCGGATTCGAGGACGACGTGCGTAGAGGCCCTGGCCGAGACAGCGACCGCTGGCGATTTGAACCCGATGTGGACATTACCAAAGCCGACTGGCCGAAGGCGTATGCAACTGACCTTGTGGACTTGGCGCAGCGCGCTTACACCTTCAACGTGTACGGTTGATAACAGAAACCCCCGCGAATGCGGGGGTTTATTTATTGGGCTAACATAGCCTCTATTCTGGACGGTACTTCGTAAACGTGGTAGGTCTTACCATCGCCGCCACAGCCGACCGTGATGACCGCTCCGTGCTTAACGGCTTCAATACGCTGAATATCCGATGGGGCTACGTCGATTGTACCCCCGTCCCGCAGGTGCAGTGTTATCTGCTTCATACCATATCTCCTACTCTAACTTGAAGAACCCACGCAACGCGCGACCGTAATATGTGTCGGCCTGCATAAGATGGTATAATACATTATTTTGCCACGCTGCGTCATCTTCGCCACGGTGTGCCTCGTTCCCCACAGTGCGGGTCGGGTGGGCCTCTACTGGCGCGAGCCAGCGCAGGGTACGTTGGCTATGTTCTTGCCAGTGCGCCCACGGCGCAGACCCGCCGATATGATGGTACAGGCTGTGAATATTCGTCATATCGAACGCGGGGGCAGACGAGAGGATAAAGGCTTCAACGCCGTAGGACAACGCTTCTTGTAGGAAGGGGCGGATAAAGGCCTCAATAGCGTGTATCCCATCACCCAAAGAGAGTCGCATGAAAATATCAGCCATTGCTTTGCGCGGGGCTTCACCCTGCTTCAACCACCACTGCACTGTGTCAATGTCTACTTGGCGACCATACTTGTCCGCCTGTTCCTGCATGTTCAATTTAATACTGCGCGACCGATGCGTCTCTGATAGCTCGCCGTTGTCGTTCACAATGTGCATAACACTGATACCGACTTCCCCCACCACAGCGTTGGTCGGGTGCAGCGACAACGACTCAATATCGAACTGGATTAAAAATGCGTGTTTCTTCGTACTGGGTACAAATGCGTGGTCGTTCATACGGGTTCTCCTGTGCGTAAAGATAAAGACCACTCGTGGCCGTCGCGTTCCCACTCGATATGGTCGGCGGGTACACCGCGTTGGCGGAGCAGGTTGTTGATAATGGCGATTGGGGCGTTGCCGTCTGCCCAGTCTGTGATATAAGCCTGGCCATCTTCATGGTAACACTCGACCAGTGTGTCCAGTTTCTTCGTCAGGTCGGGGTGGATAAGGTCGCGCTCTTTGACGAAGATACCATCGAGCAGCACACCGCGTCGGTCTTTGATTTCGTCGTAGGCCTCTTGGATACAGTCCTGAATGTTCCACCCATGCTGGGCGGCGAGGATGGTAAGCACCACGGCCAGGTCGCCGATACTGTCTTTCACAAGGGCGGTATCCCGTTTGGCGATACCACTCGCCAACTCCCCCGCTTCTTCCAGCAGCTTCGCCAGTTGTGCCTGCGGGGTGCTGCCCTCAATTAGGCTGCGGTCGTTCGCCCACTGGCGGATATTTTCAAATAACATTTTGGTCTCCTATTAACTTATTGGCCAGGTCTGCATACTCGGCCACAATCTCACTACCTAAAAAAGTACGGTTAAGACGTTTGCATACCACGCCTGTTGTACCTGTGCCAGCGAACGGGTCATACACCCTCGCGCCCTCTGCGGAGAAATTGAGCAGTATCCGCTCGACAAGTTCTTGAGGGAATACCGCGCCGTGGCTCTTGGCCGCCGCAGGTTTCTTACCACTGCGTATCTGCCATATATCGTTCAGCGTACCACGGTCGAACTGTGCAGAGCGGAACTTACGACTGATGGCATCGTGCTTATCAAACACAAGCAACAACTCCGACTGGCGGTTGAGTACGCCCACGCCCATTGCTGGTTGCGCGTTCCCCTTGTCCCACACAATGACCTCTTTCAGATGGTCTGACATCTCGCCGATGATTTTAAAAAAAAGCCCGCTTGCTGCCCGTTACCACTTGAATGTTGTAGAACACCAACGGGGAAATCCGTAGCATCTCGCGCAACGCGGCCAGGTGGAACTGATAGAACTCGTCGATTGGTATGTTGTCGGAAAAGCCCTCGTACTTGGTGCTGAACTCTTTGACAATCTGCCGTGAGCAGTATGCGCCGTTGCGAATACGGAGGTTCATGTTATAGGGCGGCGATGTGATAACTAAATCAACACTATCATCAGGCAGCCGCCCCATAGTCGCCATGCAGTCCTCATTTACCACATGGGCGAACATCTTACTCCTCCCGTGTCAGGTCGCCCATCAGAGCGAACAGAGCGGTACATACGTCATACAGCATCGTGTGCCAGTGCTTCGCATTCCCTGCGGCCTCGCCGCCGTCCTGCGCCCATTGGCTGAAATCGAATGGTAAGTCGTCAATCAGCGACTGATACCCGACGACATTATTCAAACCGATGGTAAGCTCGCAGTTGCCGACAATATAAGTGGCTTCGATACACTCGGCGCGTTCGGAGCGCAAGGCGAGGCGAATGTCATGGCTGGATAATTTAACACCACTACTACCACATACCAATGTCAGACCTGTGGGCTTATCCTGCCATTTAGCGATTGGGGTCGGGTGGAACTCGGCACTATAACCAAGCACAGGATTGTTGGCATAGACCACACCGTCGTTGTCGCGCGGCATAACCAACAGGATAGATGACTGACGTGGCGTATCCGTCGTGCGGCGGTAACGAATAAGAGACAGCAATCCGCTGAATACTGGCCAGGCCATGTTGATACCAACTGCAAACCACTGGTGGTCTGACTCACGGATAAGACACAGGTGCTTCTCGGAGACGGCGAACGGAGTACGGCGTTCAATCATATCTTTTGCCAGTTCGCGCAGTTCCTTCTTGGTTGAGGTGGCGTGCGTACCTTCATTGAACATACGTTGCGCCTGCGCTTCGACCGCGCCTGACGGGATTGATTTGGTTTGCCACTTGGCGGTCAAGGCAACGAAGTCATCGCGCCAGTACGCGCTGCGCCAGCCGCAGAAACCTTTGGTATCTTCTGTTTCCAAAAAGTGTTCGGCGGGGAACGCGTCTTTGATGTCGCGCATATCGGGGTCGAAGGTAATGCGGGCGACCAACAGCTTGGACGGTTTGACAAGTTTACTCATAGTGTTTCTCCAAAATAGCGGCCAGTTCGTCGGCGCGGTAATGGCGGGCTTTGCCAGTGGGGGCAGTAATCGTATCGACACCATACTTGGTATCGCAGCCTGAATTGATTTCGCTCGTCGCGTAGATGATAAGCGGCGCGTCGAAGAAGGTTACGCTCTCGATAGCCAGTGCGGAGGTTACGGCAGCCCCCCAACCCTCGGCGACGAAGGTGCTGCGTTCAGGTACAAGCACCCCTTTAGCAGGATTGTCTCTGAAGTTGTTGAAACTGTACACGTCATGCGTACCCCTACGCAGGTCATGTTCTACCATCAAACCCGAGCAGTTGAGTTCAAGGTCCACCACTGGATTTGCGCCACGCGCGATTAAGTCCTTCACTTTCTTGAAGTGTTGTTCGATACTGGGTATCTCGCCCGCGTAGCCGAAGTGGTACACACAGTTCTTGGTCTCTACGGTACGCAGCTTGCGTGATGCTTCACGAGAGCCGTCGCGGGTCGCCCCGCAGTCGGCGGCGAGTACGCCGTCTTTGTAAACGATAAGTGTCATGCTTTATCTCCTAATGGAATGGCCCACACCTTCTGTGGGTCGGTGGTTGAAGCCAGCGGTGTATTTGCCAGCATACGTTTAAGTTGTCCGCTCTTACCGCCTCGTTTGAGGAGTTGGTGTTCAAAGTCCGCCAGTACCACACGACGGGTATTACACCACTGTTTGATAAGAACGCTGTTCACGAACGCCATGCCGTTCGCACTCTCGACACGGATATACACGCTCTTGCGTGGAAGCTCCGCGCCCGTCATCACGAAGTCGTCTGTAACAGCTGTGCCGATGACAAGGGTATGGTCCACGTTGTCCGTGAAGAACTGCGACAGGTAGTCCTCCTGCGCCAGCACGCGGTATCCTACACGGCTTCGTAACTGTTGGAGCAGGTCGCCCGCATACTTCAAAATACCGCTTGGCTCGAAGGGGAGCAGGCGTAGTTGGTCGCCGATGATTGCACCGACACAACCTGATACCAAGTGATTAGCCCAGTACCGCTCCTCGTTGGTAACGTTATGCGCGTTGATGAAGTAGGCCATCATGCTGTCCCACAGCTTCTGCGCCTTGTCGTCGTTCGCTACCAACCATTCAATCAGCCTATATCCTGCTGCACCTTTGATAGTATGCAGTCGTTGTGCGAGTTGTCGGGCATGGTTGCTGTCCCGCAGATAGGTCAGTTCGGGTATGTTGATTTCCGTGATACGGCGGATTGGGCCGTCGGCTACATCGCGCCCCTGTGAGACCATATCGTATAGGCTGGTATTGGCAGTGGCATAAAAGAACGTCCGCCACTTGTTACGGTTGCCACGAATGTCGTTGTCGCTGCCTTGCGCCCGCTCCTTGTCGCCGAGCCGTGTACTGTCATAGACCATGTTCACGATTTCCTCCGAGTTCATCTCGGTTACTTCATCGCGTAACAGCGGCAGGCTGTTCAGGTAGCCCAAGTTCGTCATCAGGCCTGCGATGGTCGTACCATCTTTACTGCTGAACGTTACAGCGGCGGGGTCGCCGAACACCCGTAGCGCAGTCTGACAGGTAAATGTCTTACCCCGACCTGACCCTGACGAGCTTAAACTGATAACGCCCCCTGCGTGGCTCTCCAACGCATACTTGCTGCTGAACGGCGCGCCCAGCGCGGTGGCTATAACGAACTGATTGGCGACGGCTTGCGGGCTGCCATACATCTCATGCAGCAACGACCGCCACAACTCTAACTGGGCATCGGCTTCTGCGCCTTTCGCCGTAGGACGGAAGGCCTTGGCGTGTTTCCTTGCCACCTCTTTATCCCCCAGCGGTGCGGGGCGCGTGCCTGTACGGGTTATCACAGTGTCCCCCAGTACGAAGTCCTTGCCGTTCTCCTGCCAGCCCATCTGCGCGACGGCGGCTACGGCGGCACGCTCGTTTACCAACTTGGTACGCGCACGGTTGAAAAAACTCATAAGCTGCTTCCATTGTTCTGCGCCGTCTATCGGCAGGCCTGCGCCTGTGATAGCGTCTTTAAAGTCTTTCTGCGAGTTGATGTTGGTACTGTCCAACTGGAACTCGACCACCCCGTCATGCGGCGAATGGTATCGGCACAGGTACAACTGCCGATTACTGCCGTCCTTAACCCGCTCGAAAATATAGGTGTCTTGACGGCACACCTCGAAGGCGACCATCTCGTCCTTGGACTTCTTACCATCGGGCAGGAGCTTCGGAATGTCCGTATATACCCCACCTTGCTGCCCCCGATAGAAGCCCCACGGCAGTTCGGGTACAAGGAATGTATCCGTCTGCGTATGGTCTGTACTGACTGGGGCGATGACGATGGTCGGTCTGTTCTGCGGCTCGTAGCCCAGCACAATCGGGTTGGTAATCTTGCCGTAATGCGGACAGCCTTTACACCGTTCAGGGTGCTGCGCCTCGAAGTGGGCGCAAGATTTAGGGCCTTTGGCTTGGGCGGCTTTCGCCTCCGTCGCCCCCCGCTCGTATTCAGGGTGCAGATGTGAGAGCTTGTGTATCCACTCGTCTCGGTCGGTTACGCAAAACTGTGCCACCGACAACGCGCCGAACCATGTCGGCTCGTCTGCTTCCTGCTGGTGTTCATAAGCCCACAACAACTGGGCGCAGCCTGTCCGCTCGTATTTCTGACGGTCGATAATCTTACCGAAGCTGGCGGGTTTGTACTCCCCCATCGTCCCCATTGAGGACTCGGCGGCTACGGAAGCCATACCCATTGCGGGCATACCCAACCCCAGCAGGGGATTAACAACAGGTGGTCTGCTGCGCAGGCTGTCAGCCACAGGCAGCGACATGAAGCGGTGTAACAAATCAGGTTTGGTAAACAGCGCGCCTGTCGAGAGGATACGGACTTGGTTGCCTGATTTGAAATGTATCGTACCAACTGGCCTCAACACGCTCGCCGTATCCGCAGTGCGCGAGCTATCCACCTTCAATCCTACGCTGGCGCAGTAACGCCCCAGCTTATCGGCGGCGGGTATCCATTCGGCGGGGGCGATGTCCTCGGTGCTACACCAATAAACGTGAAGCCCCTCGCCACTGGATACCACATAGGTCGGTTGTGGTATTAGCCCTTTGCCAACCTCGGCGGCCAGTGCTTCGAGAGCCGCCTGCTGTGTAGGGTACACGCTGTCGCCGTGCTTCTTGTGCTTCTCAACCCCAGCGTCAATATCCAACCAAAAAGAGCGCAGTGCCAACACGTTGGCTTGTGTGCGGAAACCGCTGCCGCCATCGGCGGGCAACTGCGCATAGGAGGCTAGACCGAAATAAGTTTCTACCGCTCGGCTTTGCAGAGCCTGAATAATACCTGTGGTCGCCATCGTGTCGGAGAAACGGACAGGGTTATTTCTCGCCCAGGTTTTACCATCTTCCTTCGGGTGGATTTCGGTAATGCAGTTCCACCCGTTCGGGCTTACGACGGTTTGTAAAAATTCGTGGTACATTTTCCGCTCCTACTGCCGAGCGTTACGCACCCTCGGTTGTTTGTGTTGTTTGTGCTTGCTGCTCCTGCTGTGCCTGATACCAGTCTTGCCATGCCACCAACTCCACGCCGACGGCGATACAGCCTGCCACGCATTTGCGGTCATTAGTTGGTAACACGCCTTTGTTCAACAGTGTCTGCATGACGCGGGTCAGTTTGATAATTTCGTCGATGGTTTCCTGTTCGAGTTTCACAGTCTTACCATGTACCAGCTTCAACGCCGTGGCGTTAGGCAACTTGATGTATTCATTCCACACAGACAGAGGGGTGCGAGTGTACCACGCCCACATCGAGAAGTCGCGCTGCCATTGCGGAAGGTCTTGATTTGTCAGACATTCGTATGTGTTAGCTTCATTTTGTGAGAAGCGGGTTGGGGTGCGTTGGTCAGCCAGTGGGGTAAGTTTGTTTTCGGTAGTCATGATGGTCTCCTTGTGGCGGGCGTAACGCCCGCCTGTTGATGTTACGAGTTCAGTACAGCGACGGCAGCGGCCAGCGCAGCATCAGTTTGCTCTTGGGTTGGTTTAGGTGGTACGACGTTGTTGCCTGCGAGGAATGCAGCGGCTGCGGCAGTCGGGTCGCCTGGTGGCGTTTGCACGGGTGCGGTCATTACCTGCGCTTGGATAGGAGCTACGGGAGCGGCAGGAGCAGCAGGAGCGGCAGGAGCGGCAGGAGCGGCAGGAGCAGCAGGAGCAGCAGGAGCAGCAGGAGCA